>JACCEA010983423.1_pt1 | contig 12606 bp, 3 predicted proteins | sample 7449851 | NCBI WGS metagenome assembly JACCEA01 (sample SAMN15323453, study PRJNA562643) | freshwater metagenome | isolation source: river surface water | place: USA:Blue River Watershed | collected 2017-08-18 | reverse complement strand
TGTTGTATCATAATCTCTTTCAATCATCGTCTACTGATCCCAAACAGTGTGTCATTGTTACTACACTATACTGGACGAGAAAATGATATCGTTCACTGCATGTTATTGAATAAATAGTTAGGTGCCGTTTTAAAAGGAGTGTATTGTTTTCCTCTTTAGCTTTTTATATTTGTATAGTTGTTTCAGATATTTTACTAATAATGGATATATTTGTTACACACAATAATAGATAGGAACTCGTGGATAGTTATTGTGGTAGAGGATCTGTTTTACCTCACACGCACGCTTGAACGATTTCTATTATTTTTGGACAATTGTTTTACAAAATACATAAAAATATTTCATAGAAGTATTTTAATAGCTCTCTTGTTGAAAGAGAATATTGTCATGCTCTAAAGCTTTTTTAAACTCACTGGTCGCAAAGAACCAGCATCAATTACTATACCCGATACTACATTTACCATCCTATTTTCCGTTGGTGTTGGAAATGGTTGTCATTCTGTACGATGGTAACGTAGCTTTTTAAATACTTGAATCTATTGGTTTCTACCAATACTTGGTGATAGTAGTAAAAGTGTGTGCATGTATCTGTCATAATTTGCTCTTTCCATTCGTTGTTACCTGTTGACTTTCAAAATAATGTCTTTTTTTGTTTGTTTTTATTCTTTGTAATATTAGTTTGGAAAAACTGAACTTTGTAAGTACACTATGCAAGTTCATTTCACCACCTTCCATGTGTGATCATAATAACTTTTTATGACGAATGTAATTCCTCATTGTCAACATGTTGCACTCATTTCCTACTTCAGCCATAGTTCATGTGGTGATAATGGTATATTTGTTTTATTCAATTTCCTAGTCGTTCATTCTGTTTGCTCGCCGTCTTTGTGCATGTCATGATGTAGATGTTTCAGCTTTGAAGTTTGCTGGTTGGAAATGATGCGACCTGTTTTATCGTATGCCACAACAATGCATCCCTAATTCCTCGCTGCTCCCCTTCTCTCTTCACAGAGTCTTGTTGGTTTTGTTTGCTCTTATTGCATGTGTTATGAATAATATCATGATTTGAAGCTGTTTGCTATACTTTGTTTAGATTATCAGTGCTATGAATAAATTGTGGAGTGGAATGATAAACGGTTGGGTTATTATTTTACATTACTTGTAGCTGCACTTTCAATTCAGTTTCCTTTCATCTATGGAGTTATAGCATTATACTTTTGTGGTTGGGTCGTGCTGTTGATAAACGTTCAAAAATCAATTAGAAATATTTTTTGACTTGGGGCTTGTTTTAGATTGTTGTATTTATTATTGTTGACATTACCAATTATGTCGTTGAAAGCTCATTTGTTGTTTCTGGCTTTTAACTCACTTCTTTTTTCTTTTCTTTTTTTTATTGATATGAGACAAAATGACTTGCAGTTAGCATATTAGCGTTTATTCTATTTTGTGCAATCCCGTGTTGCTTTTTTTGGGTGTCTGTGTTCGTCCGAGACCGTATGGGTGGGTCAGAGTTGATTGCTTTAATTGGTAGTTAAAAATATCACTTGTTTTGCCTGTTTTACAATGCAGTGAGATAATTTTACGTACCATCGTGGGCATAAGTTATATGGCAGACTGGTAAGATGGTTTTTAACTTTTTCCATTCATAAAAGAACGCAAGGGGCAAGAAATCCATGTGGTATATAAGAAAAAGAAATGTTTTGGTCCGAATGATGTAATAGGTTCTGTTTTGCCTGTTGTTATGAAGTTTTCCAATTCATTCGTACTTTGAAAACTCTTTTTACCATTGGATTGCAGAAGAGATTGCTAATTTGTACTAATGCTTTGTATTAATTTTAATAAATTATATATTCAATTTCCAGAATTAAATACTATGGATACAATAAATACAATACACTGCTGACCACTACTATCTACAAGCAAAATGAATTACTATGATATGAGTTGCAGACTGTTTTCTAACATATCAACATAATTTTTTGGTAACATAAAATTTGCAAGGTCGGCAGGTTTCTGAAACTCTGGATATGTTTGACTAACTGGGTAGATAGATGATTTAATCTTACGTAATGGAATACCCAGTAGTTGTGGCTTTAATTCATCAGGTAAGTCCTGTACTTCTTTCCAGGTTTCTGCCTCACGAATACGATGTAAAAACTCATCTTCAAATCGCCGAAATGCTTTAATATATTCTTCTATTAATGGCTTCATAAGAAATCGGTCTTCTTCAACAGTAAAATTTCCTTGTAATGGACTTCCAGAATCAACAAATTCTTGCCACATCAAGACTTTCATCTGTTGATCGATCATAGAATATACCGTAGTATGTCCCCAACTGCCATCTTTGGCAATACCTGGAACATACCATTTGTTAAAAACATCAATACGAGGTAATTTACTTGTCAATAATTCCATTAAGCAATGTCCACGACTCAAATAACCAAGAGTTTCACGCTGAAATGACTCCATATCTTTACATAGAATGAGTGTACAAGTACTATATATAAAATAAGTAGGTAAAGAAGAGATTGCTAAACATTGAAGATCGCGACGAGATGGTAATTGTGGTATACTAAAATAATCCATCCATATAAAATCATATGCGTCTTGAGATTTGGGAAGAGATAAATAATGAACTAATGCCTTACATTTGATGCGATCACTACTATCGGGATGAGCAATCATCGGATCACGACTGGGCCGTAACCATTGATGTGAAATAGATAAGAAACGCGCTCGATGGAAGATTTTCTCTTCTGTCTCATAGACAACATCTTCGATGACAGGCCATTTTATTGCTTCACCACGCAGTCCATTAGAGAGAGTATGATATACATAGTATTGACCAGGCCAACCTGGTCTTTCAACAACTTCATACAAACGTCCTTGTAACATAGCATCTTCGTGTTTTAACAATCCATCGAATCCATCTGTGCTTTCTCTGCCCAAATTATTATGCAATTGATCGAGTAATTCATTTACTTGCATCACATACATGGGATACTTTGGTGGTCCTTCCAGTCGAGATCTCAACCGTGACGCTTCTGCTTCTCTCTTTTTTTGTTGAATCTGAGTACAAATTTCTTTGGTAATAGAATGCAGAATCCTTAATGAAACTTCATCTGAATGTAATTGTTGAATGATCCATAAACGGAACGTTGGGAATGGTACAGTTTCAACCTTGCCAATTTGACTGATCGAAGTCGATATTTGAGTGTGTAAATCATCGAGACGAGTCAAAAGAATATTAAACGCAGGATCATCTTCACCTGCAATAGTTTTCTCGGCGATGGATGCAGAAAGAAATTGCAGGACATCGTTCGTAGTCAAAGATGCATCCTCTCCGGAATGCAGAGTATCACCCAGGCTACTATAGATGTCTAATAATATTTTCTCTTGATCATCGCTACAATCAGTACCAGTGTTGTCAAGGATACTGGCAGAGCTTCCCATGTTGTAATGCAAGGAGGAATTCGGACTAATAATGATAAAGGATTAATGATAAAATTTGCTTGGTGCGCGCATGCTAAATTGTTGGAAGCGCGGCGCCGCCCTGCCGGTGCGAGAGCACGCCCGTTACAAAAAAAAATACCTACAGTATGATCGTATTTCCAATCTGGTATCAGGCGCTTATTAGTTTGCATATGAATTTGCTAGTAAGACCCCGTAGTAGTGATGGACAGAGTGATGAGCCAGTAAAAGTTATAGATTATTACCTATACAATATATAGAAACAATTCTGAAAGTCAATACCCCCAGAATCAATGAACACTTACACAAGAATCAAAAAAATATCCTAACTTTCATCGTATTCATCATTACTTGGAACATTAGTGGTTTCTCTCGATGCTGGACGATTTTCACGAGACCGCGGACGGCGTTCCACTTCCTCTTCTTCTTCCTCATGATCACTTTCACTTTCGCTACCAAGACCCTCTAATTCACGTTTAATTGCTTCGATGCTTCTTCCGTCCATCATTGCCTGTTCCTCAGTACTCAACCTTGATCCACCCATTACAGTATTGCTGCGATATTTTTCCATCTTTGCATTCCACCAGTCCTTTTGGCGACGCTTGAAGCGAGACCAAGGATGTGTCTGCCAGAAAATCTCTTCGTCTTGTTGAGTTTCTTGGACACGCATAAGGGCAATGAAGTGGGCCATCTCGGTTCTCTTAATGACTGTGTAAACACGACCCATGTAGCCGCGATAGACACGTTGGATTGTTGTGGAAGCAGCATGCAACAAGGCATTCATGGCCGATAACTCAGCCCGTTTTAATGCCCAACGCTTTGCGGCCTTTCTACCAAGATGACCGCGATAAACTTTCTGCACCAACAGAATACTGTATTGTTCCAAGCGTTGACGTCTCACAACAGCTTGCAAACGAAGAATTGCTTCTTTTCTTTCCGCTTCTTCACGCTCTTTGCGACGCGCATCACCAATCTTTACCTTGGCAAGTATTTGGTCAATTTTCTTTTGTCTTGTCTTCACTTTGTTGTCTTCATCAATCATACGCATACGTTCATCAGTCATTATCTTTTTCTTACCACCTTTACCGGGGATGGCCAGTTCATCATCTTCATCAGCCCAACTCCGTTGCTCACGACGGACAAAGGTCATCGCTCGGAAATACATGACTGTTAACATAAACAATCCAAATCTTAAAGTTTGCTCGGTTTCATTTAGCAGATGCTCGTGTTCATTGTTATCGCGAGCGACTTTCAATTTCTTCCGTGTTTCCTTGGCTTGCAATTCAATTTCATATGCTTTTTCGATCATCGTACCACGCTTTTCTTCATTTGATAACAAACCCATCCGTTTGAGCTCAGCACGTTTCCTCATTCGTTGAATGACAGACACTACAGAAGTAATTTGCTCTTGACCAACGCGAATCATCCCATTGGGCTTAATTGTTGGTACATAACCCACTGCGTGGAATTGAGACTGTCGCTCACCAAAGGCCCAACCTTCTAACATGTGATCTAAAATATCATCAACAATCTCCGCAGCAGTACACATAGCCACCAAACGGTTCTGTCTTGATTCCAGGGCTTGTCTTGCATTGTTTGTCCAAAGCATTACGGAATATCCATGCAAATTGTGAGATTCAAAGAATTCCTTTCTAGTTGCATAGCAATCGTGCAATTCTTTGTCGATGCGATCAAGTTGAACACGCATATCTAATTCTTTTACTTCAGCATTCAATTCATATAACAAATCATCACGACGAAAGATGGAATTGCCACCAAGTTGTGCAGAAAGCGCAATATGGCTTTCAAAAACATTATCATGACGATTTGTTCGGACTCGTTCAATTTCATTGTCGATCTCCTGCTTACGTTTGTCAATAATATCATAATCCACAGAGGATTCCCAGCGACAACGTCGAGTGCGACAAGCCAAGCAACATCCAACACCAAGCTGACTTTTCAAAATCAAATCTGCAAGTTCTTCGCTCGAACGTTTTGCTCTTCGTTGTAATAAAGATCGCGCTTTCATGACTTTCTTCTCTTCTGAAAGTTCTTTTAGTTTCTCTTTACGTTTCAAGCGTCGTTTGGCACGCTTTTTTACTTTGTCTAACAGCTCCGCATCATTCTCTTTGTCAATACCATCGAAGATCATTTCTTCCATCTTTAAAAAACCATCTTTTCCGACACCATTCTCGTCAACACTATCTTCATCGGAACCACCCGAATCAGAATCAACACGATGCCTTTCTGCACGTTCGCGATCTTTGATTTGTTCGATCATCAAATTATCCATAGCATCTTCCAAATGAGTCAAAAGCACTTTAGTGGGGAATCGTTGGTCATTGGCATGCAGCACATCTGAATGAATGAATTCGTTTCGTGTCGATCTTGCACGATCGATTTCCCTCAGAATTTGTCTTGCACGGAAATCGATATCCTTAGACACTAGTTTACCAGCCTTTTCCCATTGAATATGTGCACCAGCCTTTACTACTTTATCTTTGCGGCGACTTGCTTGTGTCATAAGATCTTGATATGCAGTGAACGATCCATTGAACTTATGCAACAGTTGATATACCTTTCTTTCATCATCATTTGCCAAGTAATGGCGTGGAGTTTTCCAAATTTTCATAATTTGATCCTTTTTGAAAGGACATGACCACAAGCCATTCGATTGACCAGCTGCTTTTGCTTTGGCATCAGCACGTTCGCGAAGCTGCAAAGCAGTACTCTGTTGTAATTTTGCCACTACTTCAGCAAAATCATCTTCATTCACAATGTTGACGACAGTGGGTGCAACCGCTTCGGTGGCGGTAGAAGCTGTTGTCGTCGATCCATCATCGAGACTTGTCAAACTTTCTGCGGTAGTCACCAAATTCATCCCGTTGGTAGCCACTGTATTATTATTGCCAGATGTAATTGCTTTCTTTCCTTTCTTGTTTTTACCTTTTTTATCATCTGTTTTGATAACAGTGGCTTCTTTGCTATTACGATCCATCCAGTTTTCCGAACGATTGACATAGAAGTCCCAAATTTCAGGATGAATTATTCGATCGATGGTGGACCATTCTTGTTCCTCTTTTGTATAAGATTTTGGATTCTTTGCGCGAGTTCTCTCTGCCAAATGCGGATCAAATCCATAAGCAACTGCCGAGAGAGATTTGCGGACGAACTCAATATCGTCATGATATTTCGTCAAAAGTTTTCGGATAGTGACTTCCCGTCGATTCAACATAGAAAATGGTGTCTCCATGATGTATTCAATCTCACTCTTGCTGAGTCTACGGTAGAAAAGGAAAAGAGAGGGAATGAAAGTTTATAAAAATATGAAACAAAACCAAACTTACTGAAAAGGCTCCAAAGCAGGACTCAATTTTTTCTTCTTCGCTTTTTTGCCCAACAACAATCTTTCTTCTTTTTCCTTTTCTTCTTGTTCCCGTAACCATTCATATTTGTTCGGATTTAGTGCTTGATCGAGTAGGCACCACTGTTGTTCTTCTAAAGACAATGAATCAAATCCAAAATTCTTCAAAGCACGTCGAACATCATCCGCAGGTGTAGAAAAACGAATCCCGCCGAAATCTCCAGTCGCAGCTGACCCTTGCTCATCCGAAATACCCGTTACAACTGTATTCAACGCCGCTGCAAGGTTAACGGCTTCAGTCATATTGCGAAGAACGAGAATACACGATGGTAAGTCCCGTCGATATACTTCTAATTCCTTAGTGATATTGACCTTTTCTTCTTCCCGTTCACGTCGAAACTTGTACATCATTTGAATTCCATGACGTATATCTTCCTTTTCCTTACAACGAGAAGTGAATGCTTGTGCCCATTGAGCATATTCAACTTCAAAAATATCCAATTCACGTTGCAACTCACGTCGTTCGTCTTCCAATAAGGCCATATCCTCATCATCACGTGCCAATCTGGTGGAAGCGATACGAATACCCTTTTGACAACGTTCACATTCTAATTCTGCTTCTTGTATCAATTTCTCACAACATAATAATTTACGCTCGGCCAATCGAACACTTTCAGCGATGCTATCTAGTTCCATGAGACAAATCGGCAATCGACTTTGCTTTAACTTCGCGGTTGTGATTTCTTCATCGACGACCGGTAAAGCTGCACGAGCATAATGGGCAGTTACTTCAATACTATACTTTGTAATTGCAGCAGAACCAACAACAATTTGAAAACTTCCTGGTGGGATGGGTCGATCTTTTGGCTTGTGGAATATAATAATCTTACCCATACTTTGCGGTAAATTTGGCGAGATTTTGTCATATGGTGTGTAACCAATTGGAATCGGAAGACCTGGAGCTTGCTGCTGTCCGTTCTTTGATTTCCGCGGACTATTTCCAGTTGGTTCCGGTGGAAGCTTAAACAACGCCGCAGCCAATCTACCCAGCTTGTAGCCATGGGTGCTGAAAGTTCCTTGAAATACAATAGAGACGGTTAAGTCTAAGACACGACAATTATCACGATCAGGGATCTGGAAATAATGCGATCTTGATTGTCTAGCTTGAATCGTACTATCTTTTTCTTCAAACAATGTCATCGAGTCTTTCACTTGCAACAACACCACTTTATTACGAATACGCCTTGCATTTTGTTGTGCAAGATCCTCAAGATTGTCGCAAATAAAATACATCGAATCGTCTTTTTTACCTTTCGTAGTGATTGTCATGCTCTTTCCTGCACCAGGATCAGCGGTCAACGTTTTCAAGCCCCTCTGACGCGGAGATAATTGATCCAAACTACCACTGATACTACTACCTGCTAATTCCATCTCTTCGTCCTCACTATCTTCATCTTCACTTTCTTCCGGTTTTAAGGCAAATGAAGCGGGATGGTCGCGTGACACATTGAATGTGGTCAGATGAAAATAAGAAGATTGTGATTGTTTGCCTTGACTCGCTGGGTGAACTTGGTTCCATGATCCCCAAATACGAGTAATATCAGGATCTTCATCGCCTCCTTTTCCGCCTTGCTGCATGGATTTCTTATCACCCACTGACTTTGTTTTTGGCAAGGCATTACTAGTTGACCGGTGAGTAACAGTTGTGCTACTTGCAATCGTGGAAGCTCCAACACTCATATTGTCATCTGTTCCATCTTTTCCTCCGGCAGAGGATGCTTCTGCACGGTCACGCTCGATAGCATTGAAATAGTCATTTCTATTTGCTTCAAGAGCGTAATCAGCATCTTCGTCGGCTTGTTGAATCGCTTTCACAATACGTTTTGTGATGTCTTTCAAAGTATCTAATTTAGAATGTCCCAAAATGGACTCAGCATCGCTAACAAAATATTTTGTCATCAACGGTTTGATTGATTGTTCGAGCTTAGTTTTCAACTCAATGGCAGGAGTCTTATGAATTTTAAGTAATTGTTCCTTGTTAAAAGGACAATGCCAATGATAATCAAATAAATCTTCACCTTCACCGTAACGACGGCGCAAAGGCTCATACATGTTACCCTCTAAACTGGCATCAACACGTTGCTGAGATTCCATATCATCTGGATGAGGTGGCTTACCTTTCACTTCTGCTGGCCAAATCACATTGTTAGCCAAATTAGCAATCGGTCGTTTACCATCAGGTCCAACAATCGATGATCGATTGTTTGTGGCATCTTTGGAAACTTTGGTAGCTTTCGAACCTTTTGACTTTTTTGATCCTTTTCCTGTATGAATAGTTGTCTCTTCCTCATATATTTCTTCGTTGATAAAAGCTGTTGCATCATTTCCATCCTCGTCAAGCCCATAAATGTGTGGAGCCAAAATTTTATCAATGACAATCCATCGTTGTTCATCTTCCGTTAGTTTCTCATCATCAAACATGCATCGCAATCGATCTCTTAAGGATTCTTTTACTAATATATCATGAATCATTTCGGCATCGTCAACATCCTTCAGAGTGGCTCCGGCATTGCCACCCCCCAAACCATTGAGGCTTCGCAATGCTGTAGCAATACTTGAATCATCAAACATAGTGCCTGCCATGCTACTGCTATCATCTGCTGGTGCAGCCGCTTTCTTGCTGCTTGCATCGCTAGAAATAGAAGCCGATGATGTCGCAACCAAAAAGTCTTTATTTTTGTAGTAGGTATCATCTTTACCTCGGAAGAACTTATTAAGGAGACGATGTGCATTTATTTCTTCTGCCGTGTGCAGGAAAGGTAAAGCCAGGTTGATTTGTTCCGGGAGGTGCAAAATTCTCTCGAGATCAGGTTTGGACAGAGCACATTGATAATCATCATCAAACTGCATTTGCTCTGCTTCCATTGCTGAGAGATGCAAATAATCGTTGGGGTTCAAAATTAAATCCATACCAACAAATTGCCTTTCATCTTTGCTACGAATCTCTGATTCTTTGACACGAACCTTATCGACCAATGACATATTACCAAAGAGTAAAGCTTTGTCAAGATCTGTCTCCTTCGATCGTTTCAATTCAATTTGTTGCGCTTTTGTTTGCAGCGCCTTAAGATTCTGCATCATCGTCTCGACTGGTACGGCACTGAACTTAAGATATTGTCGTTGTAATATCTTTGCGACACTACTCACTTTATCACTGTCACGCTTCTTTTGTGCAATAACCTCTGATAATTCAAATGCACGCTTGCGAATGACATCCAAATCTTTGATAATTTCGAGTTTCAAATCTTCCGCTTTCTTTTGTTCTGATTTCAAATGGTCTACCAACTCTGTCGTCACGCAACGTTGCATCACGCCTTCGATCCAGACATCCGTGTCAATCATCTTGCCTTTGTGATCTCTTACTCGAAGTAGCTCTTTTGCAACTGAATCAATACGTTTCTGATGTTGTATAACCTTTATGCGCAACTTATCTTTTTCTACAATTAAATTTTCTTTCTCCATTTTCATCTTCTTCAGACCATTAGTAATTGTGATTTCTATCGCATATAACTCTTTAATTCGAGTTGCCATCATAACATCTCTGTCTTTGGATGCCAGCTTTAAAACAATGACGCTTTTGTTAGATGCATATAATTGAGCTTGCCTTTGATGGACCAATGCTTGCATCTCGGTTAGGGTTTCTTGCTTACTCAGCAAAGAACCACGCAATTCTTGTAGTTGAGTTTCAGCATTTACTTCTTCACCGACAATTGCAGGATTCAACTCGATCAACCGAATCGCACGCCGTAACCTTCGCTCTTCATTTTCAACCGTTTGCAGCTGTTTCTGGAACATATCATACTTCTCTTGCATAATATTTTGACGTTTAATGCTTTCAATATATTTTTGACGACATTCCATCAAATCTTTCATCAAACGATGACTTGCTTCAATGCTGTCGTATACACGATCACCTTGATCTGCATTTGATGGTAGCTCATAACCACCATCCTTTAATCCCTGCAACAAAAGTTCTTCTCCAGCAATTTTTTGCACCAGGTCAGCAGCCTGCTTGCGGCGTTTTTCGATCCGCTCACTTCGTTTTCTTGCCATATCCTCTTCCACCTTTTTAATTGCTTCTTGCCGTCGAAGAGCTTTTAACTCCGCAGCCTTCAATTTTGCAATTTGCTTACTCATTTCTGCAATTTGGCATTCGATACGATATTCTTCTGCAAACTTGGAACGAGCATCTTCTTTGACCATCAACTTTAATTCACGCTTTTCTGATGCTCTTTCTCGTTCTTCACGCTCACGTTCGTAGAAAACTTCTAAATCTTGCTGTCTGGCTTGCTTAATCATTCGCTTCTTTCTCTCTATATTGGCTTGTGCTTTTTTCATTTTCTCCATAGCACGTCGACGGCGCTTTTCAACTTCTGTCTCTGCAGCAGTGGGTTCACCGGCAGGCTCATCATCTTTATTCTCATCCTCCATATCTTCTATCTGAAGATCATCATAATCTGGTTCATCTTCAGCATGAAAACCTTCATCCTCCCCTTCCTTAGTTTCATGCAAATCTGCTTCATCCATCGATCCAGTGAAATCGAAGCTAACTGGTTCGTCGCCTTCGTCCGTTGACTTTTTTTTGCTCAACTTCATACGGTTGCTTCGATTCATTAAATTCAAAAGATCAAATGGATCATCTTTTTCTTCATCATTTCCTCCTGTTTTATCTTCCTCTTTGGTCTCGATCGATGCTTCATACGTTTGATTGTCCAAACCAAGCAGCTTTGCGATATTGGTAACTAAACTGAGCAAATAAGATGTGCGCTCTTGAATAACCTCATGTCCAGCTTTCAACCAACTGACATACACAGTGTTTAATTCTAAAATATCTGAGATATCTTTGACAAGAGTACGTTCCGGTGGTAGTTGGTCAGGACTGAATACAGAAGCAACCTTTGGATCAATGAAAACATTTTCTGTTGCTTGAACAACAATGACTGGATACTCTGTTTCCACGAGGATCATCGCGCCATCAAAATCATCAGGAGTAATTACTAGTCCTTTCAACTGCTCGAGGATACCCAAATACCCCAACCCATTTTTATCTTGTTCAATCAATTTGGTGTCCGATATAATATCACCAGTGGGGATGGTTCGAAAACCACGACGTGAAGACCAAAACTTTGTTATACAATCCTCACGATTATTTTTCGCCAAATAATCGTCATAGAGAAGTAATGAAGTAACCAACTCATTGGCTTCAAAGATATTTGCTCGTAGCAATGCATTTCTGAGTTCTTTGCATATGTTTCTAAACTTTTTAGTCATTTTCAAAAACCCGTTCACCAATATAACATTTCGAACAGATCGATGTAAATGAGAATCAAGAATGGGTAGCTGTTGACTAACAAATCTGCAAAGATGAAAGCCGCCAACACCAAATCCCATAAAAACCAAATTGTCGTTGTACTTGTAAGTAACTTTGGAAGCTGACTTATCAATTGGTAACGGTAATGGATGGAAAAACAACCGATTGGAAGATTGTAAATGATTCATCAAATTTCCTATACATTTAGCTTGTAAATCAGAATTTACAACCCAAGTAGAGGGCCACATGGTATTTGGCAAACCAATCAAACCAACCAAAACAATTCGTAGCGAAGGATGAGTCTTCAGTAAAACTTCAAAGCATTTTTCTAATGTGTCTAAAGTCATAGTGAGATCTGGAATAATTACTAAGGTGAGGCATTCCTTTTGTTCAACAATTG
>JACCEA010412464.1_pt1 | contig 12606 bp, 12 predicted proteins | sample 7449851 | NCBI WGS metagenome assembly JACCEA01 (sample SAMN15323453, study PRJNA562643) | freshwater metagenome | isolation source: river surface water | place: USA:Blue River Watershed | collected 2017-08-18 | reverse complement strand
TTCTTGTATACATCCCAACTCTGATTATATATCTAAAAATTTTATGAGATTGTGTTTCATTACCACATAATGGATCATTTATTTCCCTTAAACTAGATTTTATCTTTGGTAAATTTATCATTTTATTATTAATTTACTATAAATGAGTAAATATTTTCCCAGTAAGTATTATTATTAATTAAGTTTTCAAGCTCTTTATATTCAGGTAGATCAGATATTTTCTCAGCACTTGGTAATAAAGGATTTTTTAAAATTTCATAAGTATTTGGATAATATGGATCTATTTCTTTTACGAAAATAAACGGCTTTCCAATTAAAGCCATATTAAATATTAAGCCTGTTCCTGCCGTTATGCATATATCAGATGTGTAAAGCTCTTCATTTGACATAGTAACAAACAATCCTATTTTTTTTAATTCTTTAGATTTTGCGAAATCCTTATATTCATATGGATGTGGCCTTAACTTATATATAATGTTATTTCCGTATTTTTCTTTTAGCTTTTTTAAGAAATTAATTACAAGATCAATTTTATTATTATGATTTATCTTATTTGAAGTTATTATTACAATAATAGATTTAATTTTTTTATTTTCATTTTTTATTATTGGTTTTTTATTGATATTTTTCTTTATTTCTACATCTTTTATTTTATGTGCAGGAAAATAATCAGACCCTCTTTTCATGTAGAAACTATCCGCTATTTGACTTAATTTTATATAATAGTTGTCGGCTTCTTTAGCAAATACCGGAATTATTATTGATATATTTTTTGTTGATTTATTAGTTGCATATATTGCAGCATCGGCTGGCGAAAAATCAAAATTCAATTTTAAATTATTTTTATTTTTTATTTTTGATGTTTTTATTGCTAAATAATACCAAATATAATTAACTGAAAGATATTTATCAATATAATTATTATTTGACTTAAGGGCGCTATAAATTAATTTAATATTATTAAAAAAATCTTTTATGCGGATAATTATCAATTTAATATTATAATTGCCGTTATATATTACTTTATTTATAGCATATTCATCGGTTGAGTTTTCCATTATTGAATTGGAACTACTAAGCTTTATATCACCACCCCGCCAAATCAATAAAAATAAAAGATATATCCAACCCCCTCCTTTTATTGATAGTACTTTAATGATGAACCTATATTTATCAATAATATAAGGACTATCGCTCTCATTGCCACGTAAATCAATTAAAGTTTTAAGTCCTATAAAAAATCTTTTTTCAGAGCAATCTATTTGCACATTAGCCATTCTTTTCGAAATATATTGATTAATCTTAATTCATCAGGAGTCATGCTACCGGCATGATCTGGACCATACATCGATTTATCTAATGTAAAATGTTTTTCTAAAATTTTAGATCCGAGTACAAATGAGCTACATGCTGCCGTAATACCTAAAGAATGATCGCTAAACCCCTTATATTCTTTAAAATTTACATCACTCAAAGATATATCAGAAAGTGGGGTGGGATATTTTGATATGCAGTAAAGATATGCAATTTCTTGATTGACATTTAGCTTGGGAAACTCTTTTTCCTTCCAAGCTCCTAGCGATATTAGTAATGGTTTTCCAGTGCCAATAACTGCATTTAGTAGTTTTTCATCATGAATCGATCTGGATGCAATTTTATGCCTACGCACTCCCATTTCCTCAAGCCATTCCAAACGCTCAACATCAAAGACAGATGCCATAAACTCTATCTCTAGTTTATTGCAATAATCAAAAAGTCTAAATGCATTATCTTTAGACAATTCAGATGCGCAGTTGTAATCAAACCAAGGATTAACCGACGCAGGGGGGAAAAGAGCGCGTGCATTAAAAAGTTGAAATTTTGCTACATCAGCACCGGATTCTTTTGCCAGACGTATAAGTTTTTTCGCCAGATTCATGTCCCCATTATGATTTTGTCCAATCTCAGCAATAATTTCATTGTTCATTTTCAGCCATCCACATATTTAGCATTACATAAGAAAAAATTACATGACCTGTAATTTTATTTGGATTGTTTAATATTTTTAAAGCATTACTTCTTGCATCTTTACGGAGTAAATTTTTACGCGAAAGGTGAGAGTCTTTTGAAAATGTTTCTTCAAATAAATCGCTCCAATCATTTTTTAACCAATTATCAATTGGAACATTAAACCCGTGTTTTTTTCGATCTAGCACTTCTTCTGATAGGACATCACTAAATGCTTGCCTGAGAACCCATTTTAACTGGCCATCACGCACTAATATTTCCCAAGGAATTTGTTCTGCAAGCAATTGAATATTGGGTGCTGCAAATGGCGCTCTTCCTTCCACAGAAAAAGCCATGGTCATTCTGTCCACTTTTGAAAGCATTTCATTTGGAAAATAAAATGCGCGATCATGACGCAAAAAATCTATTGGTTGATTATATGTATTCTGTTCAAACCATCGCAAGGACGATGAACCCATAACATCACTAGTAAATATCTCCGATTTCTCTTGTTCACTAGCGTAGTAATGCCAAGCCCAGGCTTGTTCAATAGGGCTATACCCTGCCATTCTTTTTACTTTTTCTTCGGCACTATCTTTGCAATCAACAAATCGATTCAATGAACTTTTAACCGATTGAGCTGAAAATATTTCTGGAATATGAGCATACCAAGAATATCCCCCAAAAGCCTCATCAGCACCATCTCCTGATAACAATACCTTGATGCCAGATTTTTTAGCCACATCAGATATCGCAAGAATACCCAATCCCGAAGAAACTGCATATGGCTGACCAGAAGCTTTTAAGAATTTTGGTAACAGTTTTCGAAAATCGCTTGAAGAAACTCTAATTGTTTTGTGATTAGTATTAATCTTTTTTGCAAACTCTTCTGCGTAATAAGACTCATCTGCATACCCATGATAAGGATCAGTTAATTGATCAAATCCTATGCAAAATGTATTCAATTCTGACAATTCTTTTCGAGCCACCGCGCAGATAATTGAACTATCTAGACCTCCACTTAAAAAAGCACCAATAGGGACATCAGATAATAGCCTGCTCTTTATTGATTTAGTAACAACATCACGAACAATATCAACGACATCACTCAAGGAAATATTTGAATCTATAGTAACTCTGGGTAGTTGATTTTTAAAAAAAGTTGATTTCAGTTCATTTATTAGCGAGATCTCTATGCATTCACCTGGCAATATTGCCTGAATATTTTTATAAATTGTTTGTGGCTCAGGAATCCAAAGAAAAGTTGGAAAATCCCATATTCCTTGATAATTTAGATCTTTTGAAATGCTTGAGCATTTCACTAAACTGGGAATTTCAGATGCAAAAGCAATACCGCCATCAGGAAGTCGACTGTAATAAAGAGGCTTCTCACCTGGAAAATCTCTAGCAAGCAATAATAATTGTTTTTCATCATCCCACAAAGCTATTGCAAACATACCATCAAGCTTTGCCAAAAAATTCTTTCCATGCTTTCGATAAAGATGGCAAATTACCTCGCCATCACTATAAGTTTTGAATACAAATCCATCGGCTATTAACTCAGCCCTTAACTTGGGAGAGTTATAAATTTCACCATTATAAAAAAGTACTACGCGCTTAGAACTATCAAATAATGGCTGACCTCCTCCATCTAGATCGTTTATGCTCAACCGACGCATTCCAGCAAAGTAATGTCCGCTCATCCAAAAGGAGCTAGCATCAGGACCCCTATGAGCTAACGAATCAACCATAGCACGAATAGCAGCTTGATTATCACCACTTCTACTCAACACCCCTGCTATGCCACACATTAGCGCAAGGCTCCACTAATTTTTAAAAGATTTAAAACGGAGAAATCAGTATCTCTCAAACTTGCAACAAACTCGCTTGCTCGCTCATAATCTTCTAACGTATCCACTGTAAAATTTTCTGAAATAGAAGGCCAAAACGGCGGCGGAGAAAAATTTTTAAACATATTTTTTTTGTTTAAATCAGTTCGATAGAAACGTAATGTAACGTGTTCTTTTTCTTTAACGCTCATCTGAGGCCATTCATTAGCTAATGCGGTACATGAAATCAACTCATAATCAATTCCTACTGGAAATATTTTTTTTGTTGTCCATAAAACATCTTCGCAATTAGGAAGCAACTGAGAAAGACAATAATCAAGAGTAGCCCCATCAATAAATGGACAATCTCCTGTCACCCGTACAATCCACTCTAAACCAAATTTCTTTGAGACTGCCACATATCTTCCGGCAACATCTTCACTATCACCTCGGAAAAAATTAACCCCCAGAGATTTTGCAAGGTCACATAAAACATCATCTTCACTGCGATCTGTTGTAGCTAAAATTATATTTTTGCATCTCTCAGATTTTCTCAAGCGTTCAATAATAAACTGAATCATAGGGATCCCATTTAAAGGGAGCATCGCTTTGCCTGGCAAACGAGATGATGCCATTCGGGCAGATAAAACTACTGCTAAATTATTCATTTGAATCAATAACTGTTGCTATCTTGAACTTCAATTCAGAATCGATATAGAAACTCTCTTCAGCCGGCACTAGAAAATTAACTACCACAGGACCCATCAATGAGCCACTTCGAAAATTGATATTCTTAGTAGCAAGTGCGACATTAGCCTCTTTATAAACATAGTCATAATCTGTTCTAAAAGTATTCAATTGATTAATTGCTCTTAATCCAAACTGAGTACGACAGTAAATGGGCTCCTTAGCTTCAACCACCCCAAGACTGCAGTCAGCGTCATTAAATATTAGGGTATAAATTGATTCCTCAATTGAATCTTTGCTTGCGAAGGGTGATGAAATATAGCTAAGAACAGTAATGCCTGATGCAGTAGGGTCATATTTTTCAGAAACTTTTTTAAGAGTATTCACTACACTTCTGGATCTAATAGTTTCGGATGAATCTCTCAGAAAAAATTCTAACCTGGAATCGGAGAATTTGCCCAACACATCCAATACATCATAATCATCAGAGGCAACTATTACCTTATTAAAAAGATTGGAACTTAAACAAATTTCAATTTTTCTGTGGAGCAAACTTCTCCCGCCAAGTTTAGAGGCCCATAAATCAGTCCTAAAATCATAATTTTTTCTACAAGGGATAACGCACAAAATTGGTCGATATGTATTAAGTATATTTTCGGTGGCGTCTCGTTTAATTGTTCTCCGAGCAGCAAATATATGACTTGATTTATTGGTTAAATTATTGCCATGCCTTCGATAATGAAACAGTGGCAAATTAACATTAAATACTTTGTGTGTATTTCTAATTTTAGCCCACAAGTCAAAACCGTCCTGAGCGCCAAGATCCTCTCGATACCCACCAAGAGATTTTAAAATTTCAACCCTAACAAGAGTGCATGCTCCATTTGGCGGCATATCATTCAGATGGTTAACCTCAGACAACTTATGTCGTCTTTCGTGTGACAAGACCTCACCGCCCTCATCTACCAAATAATAGTCAGAAAAAACAAGGGCGCAATCCTTATTTGCATCCAGATAACTGGCAAGCACAAGCAAAATATTTTCATCAAAAATATCGTCACCATCAAGTCGGATGATATATTCACCCATGGCTTGACTAAGCGCAAAATTTGCTACGGATGGAAGCCCAATATTTTGAGTTTTATAAGTTTTAATTTTTGGATGGGATGCATACAACCTTATAATCTCATCAGTTTCATCAGTTGAACCATCATCTATAAGCAGCAATTCCCAATTCAAATAATGTTGACGCAAAACACTTTCGATTGCTTGCTCCAGGAATCTTCCGTAATTATGGGATGCAATATAAACTGAGACTTTTGGATGTTTCATTTTTATCTCGCTTGGCATTTCATTTTTTCTACCAGAATTGTGTGAATTCGTCATCAAATCTTTTTCTTATTTACGAATATTGATATTGTGTTTTGATAGATATTGCTTTGCGCTTTTTATACTGGATTCAGAGAAGTGATAAATATTTGTTGTACCTACAGCATCAGCTCCCCCAACATTAAATCCATCAACAAAATCCTGCCATTTACCTGCTCCACCAGAAATAATTACCGGAATATCCACAACACTCGCGATACTTTTACTTAACTCTAAATCAAACCCCTCTAAAGAACCATCCTTATCGATAGATGTCAAAAGTATTTCGCCTGCCCCGAGCTTTTGAACGTAAGATGCAAACTCTGTTACACTCCATTCTGTCTTATCTCTGCCACAGTTGCCATAAACTTGGTAACCAGAATCACACTTACGAACATCAATTGAAACAACAACGCACTGACTCCCAAAACGATTTGCAGCCTCAGTCACCAAATTAGGTTGCACTAAAGCCAACGTATTTACCGCAACCTTATCTGCACCAGCCACAAGATAATCTTTAAAATCTACCAAACTATTTATCCCTCCGCCCACACATAATGGCACAAATGTACGCTCAGCAAATTGAGAGACAATGTCTAGAAATTGTGCACGATTCCTTCGCTCCGGTCTAGAAATATCAAGCAAAATGACTTCATCAATAGACCAAGCATCGACAAAGTTAGCTGTATATCGATAATCAGGGATGAAGTTCTTGGACCTATACAATACCCCCTCGAAAAAGGTTAATATGGTCACAAGTCTTTTTCTTAACATTTATTTACAGCTAAAGTCACAAAATTTCTTAATAAAGTCAGACCATGCAACTGACTTTTCTCCGGATGAAACTGGGTGCCAAAAATATTTTCTTTCTGGATGCCAGCTACAAATCTTGATCCATGATCTGAATATGCCACAACGTCGTCAAGATCATCACATGTCATGCAATAACTGTGTGTAAAATAAAACAGTGCTTCTTGAGGCACGTCATTGAATAGATGGCTATCTTTCACCCTAATACAATCATTCCAACCAACATGAGGAACTCGAAACGATTTACCTAAATCGTCGAAACGATTCACCCTTGCACGTATCCAACCAAGCCCAGAATTTAAACCAAACTCATATCCCCAATCAGCCATCAGTTGGAATCCAAGGCAAATACCTAAAATTGGTACCTTTTTAACTAAAACTAAATTTTGTAGCACTTCAACTAACTGAAGTTCATGTAAGTTGCGCATTCCATCAGGAAAGGAGCCAACGCCCGGCAGAATTAAACTTGTTGCAGAAGAAATAATTGTTGGATCAGACGTACAACAATAATCAACATCTAATCTATCCATGGCTGCACAGATTGATCTTAAATTACCTAGATTGTAATTAATAACCGCAAGCATGGTTTTTAACAAACGGGGTTACGCAAAACCCAACTTGACCCAACTTTTTTCCAAATCTCTTGGTTTCTATGCTGATCCACAATTGCTGAAAACTCACCAAATGTAAGATCTAGATATTGAATAACCTCATCAAAATGTTCGTAACAGAACTCATCATCGTATTTCAATGCTAAACGTAATCCTTCATCACGAGTCATATGCCCATTTTGAATCATTCGACTGGCATCACGTACTGATCTACCAAAACCAAATTTAATAAATTGCATGTAGTAATACAAATTATCAATCTTGTCGTCTAGACTATCAAAATTTGTAAAAGTTCCATCCGTGCGACCCTTGGCGTTAGTTTTAAAATCAATCTTATCTTTAATAAAAAGATAATTCTCATACATTGACCAACGAAAGAAATACCCAAAATAATAGGCCTTAACACCCACATTGGCCACACTATCTATTGATGGATATGTATATAGCGCTAAGTCTTGCTCAGAAACAATATCATCAACCCAATTTCTTGGGTCATCACCAACATAATTCTCAATAACCTCGGTAAAGTCTCTTGTTCTTTTATGCTCTTCACTCAGAACACGACCGCCATATTCACTTTCCCCATGTTCAGCATAAAAAACCACAGGAATCTTATAGTTGACAGCAATCTGAACTGGAACAGCATTAATACCGGCATCCCATGCAACTTTAGGATTACCGCGTTCTATAAAAAATCTTTTTGCCAAATGCCTTAAAACTTTTTGGTTAGGTCTAAAAAAAATATGGTCAAATCCCAACTTAACCATTTCTTCACGATTGTGATGTCCAATTTCATTTGGAATCATTGGTGAATATGTCACTAAAAGAGGATTCAATCCATACTCAAACTTTAATTTATATGCTATGGAACTACTATCCTTGCCGCCGCTCCAAGGAACAACACAGTGATACTTCAGATTATTTTTCTGTTTTAGCGGCTCAATTAACTTAATAAATTCGTTATTTCTTGCTTCCCAGTTAATTTTCTGCTTTTCCTCTGAATTATTGCAAGCATTGCAAACCCCATTGTGATCAAACACGACTCTAGGGCGGCTATTGGGAGTCAAACATTTCTTACAAAAAATTATTTGGGATGTTGTCATTTAAATTATCAACTTCTTATAAGTTATTTTCGAGCAACCATATGATTCCAAGGCTGGTTAATTACACCCCTAAACTGTAGGAGCTCTCCACTACTAGTGGGAATCGTATAAGTTTCCAAAAAATTGGTTTGAAAATCCGGTTGCGGGAGGTTAATTTTTATTTCAAATGGCATGAAATTAATGGATTGATACCCCCCCAAGGAAAGCAACTCTCTCACACGATTGTATGATCGAAAATGTAAAACATAACCTTCTGGTAAGTTTCCAGATTTCTCCAGAATTGTTAACTCTTGCTTCCAAGGATGAAACCAGTCAAAAGCAATCAAAGCGCCTTCGGGTTTTAATGCTTTTGAAATACTTTCCGCCGCAAGAGAAAAATCATCATCCTCAAGCCCGCACAACACTGCATTTGCAATCACATAATCAAACTCGGCCTCATAATTTAAATTGGTAATATCTGCCACTCTAAATTCAATATTTTTTAGGCTTAAATTATTTTTACAGCTTTCAATCTGAAGATCACTTAAATCACCGCCAACCAATTTCATAGTTGGGAAGAAGTGGTTTAAATGGCTCAATAGATTACCTGTAGAGCAACCAATATCAAGGACCTTAGTATGAGATTCGTTAACTAGACTTCTTTTTAATATTTCAATGATTACCTTATCACTCTCTCTAATTGACATTGAATATTTTTTTTGGTACTCAATATACTTTTCCATATATTCCTCATTGCGAGGATATTGACGCGTAATGTCTGTAATGTCTCTCATATTTCACCTTTATCTAGTACTTAACATTTGAAATTGACATATTCTCAGGCCCAGGATTCCCATCAAAAGGAACTCTCCCTCTAACAAATCTAGGGGGCTCGTCTAGCATGTAATAAGGATTCTTAATTAGCTTATCAGCAAGAAACTCGGAAAAATTATTGCACTGAATCAAGTCAACTGACAAACCATTTTCAATAACAGATTGAACCAACCCATTTTTCTTCGCATCAACCTCTAGCGTACTCATATTATATCGCACGCCATAGTCAAGATAACGAACAGATGTTATTGTAGGAAATGGTACTAAAACACCGTTTAAATAGATAGGAGTGTCGTATAACTTAGAATATACATAGGGCACCCCTACGCACTGCTCAACATGATGCCCAAACGTCATAGGACGTAAGGTTGTATCCCAAAACAATATCTTTGCTTGATATTTGATTAATTGCTCCCATGGAGTTCCAAATCCATATGCAGTAGCATTATTTCTGACGGATATCAATGACGCTTTAGGCCCAAGCGCCAATAAATTACTTGTTGGATTAAAACTTCTTACACAGCCTGACTGAGCAAAAAGATGTCTAGGATAGGCCCCTAAACTTTGGTCTGGCAAAGATGTATCAACATAAAATGGCAACCCATACCTAGCATAATCTGTATATGAACCTAAAGTTGCGACAGTGCCACGATCACCAATCACACTTAAAACTGCTGAATGAAATTCATTTAGCATTCTTTGACGTAATGTAGGCAATGGAAATTGCCTAACATCAATAATTTTAGACACAGATGCAAGATTTGAATAAATGAGGACAATATCCCCCTCAACTAAACCTACACGTCTTAAAACACTTGAAATTTCATTAACCATTCAATCAATCATCCAAGCTTTGCCTGAATTGACGCCTCAATAGCAGTTAAGGACTGAAGCGAGCCAAGTTCATCTGCAGTAAATCTAATCGAAAACTCACTCTCCATCTCTAACAAAAGATTAAGATTGCCCAATGAATCCCAATCATCAAAGATCCCCATCTTTAAATCGGCATAGTCTCGTTCAAATTCTCGAGAATTAACCATCTCAAAATGTTTTTGACATACTTTTAAAATACGACTTTTAAGCATTATTGAATACCTCTACCGAAGGAAACTTACAGCCTCCAATTTCTAATAAACCGCGATCACTTCTCTCAGAAAAAACTACTTGATCCGAAATACTCACCCCTTTGAGACCCTCATTTATTGATATAAATGGACTATCTTTTACAAGGTATTGACATACTTGATTTCTTTGGCTTGGGATATGCTCGGCAACCAAATACTTAAATCCCATTTGATTTAATTTATTAACCAGAGAGCATAATATCCAGTACTCAAAATGCCGCCCCAAAACTCTACAACTCATAACAAATGTATCAATAAAAACGACATCCTTTGAAACGACCCTACCAATTAGAAATGCCACTATTCCATGATCTCCAAATGAATCCTCTAGAGATCCAAGATATGAAAATGACTTGGGATCAGACATTAATGATTCTAAATCTGATAGCGTATACCTAACCCCTCTAAGATTAAACTGATTAGTCTTAGAAACCAACTGATGTGCTCTCTCCAAAAAATGAGGGCTAAGCTCCACCAACTGAGCTTTCATTTTTATTGACTTAAGAAAATCAATCTTACTTCCACCAGCTTTCATATTTTTTGAAAAATTTGCGCGGGCCTTATATTGATCTAGCTTTGATCGATCCTCGGACGTCAACTCATATGTACGTAAAGAATTAAGAGTGCTTAACATACTAGGCCAAATCATCACATCTTCTGGAGCATCTATTACTTCAACCATTGGTAACTCACTCTTAACCATTGCACGTTCCACAGGATTATCATCCCAGAAGACAAATGAATCTAAAGATAATCCCAACTCATCTGCAATCTCAATTAAATTGATATACTTATCTCTCCAATTAATACGATATGCAACAATCTCATCTTTAGCGATCTTCATATTGGGATTTTTGTCAAAAACCTCCCAAACATCAGCTTCATTATTTTTGCTACATATTGCTAACAAAATACCCGTACTGGCTATTTCTTTAATCACATTTTGAAAATCAGAGAATGCAGCACCCACTCCATCCGACCCTAATCTTATTCCAGCAACGCCATCCTCTCCGACCACCCCACCCCAAAGAGTATTATCACAATCCAAGACTAGAACTTTTTTTCTGGGGTTAATAAATCGATTTAACAAATCATCCAAAACTGAGGTTAAAGTTTTCAATCCAACTAAAGATAATCGACAATGAGAAAAATACCAATTGCGAGCATCAAAAACATTATTAAAACCGATTGCACCTAAATAATCATCCAAATTAATTAGGTATAAATTATTATATTTTTTTCTTAAGAGCTCCAACGCCCCCCCAAAAAAATTTCTCATATCAACATTAATAGAATTATGTCTTGAGGCAGTAATGACTTGGGCGGGAACCCACGAGCTAAATGAGATAATTAATGGAGCTGTCGTCTTGGATAATCTTGCTTCAATTAAAGATAATATTGGAGAAATACTGTCTGCAACGTCAGTTTGGCCATTATTGCCAGTTAAATCTGATGCAAATAAGACTATCGCAACAATATCATCAATATGCTCATCATCAAGAACCGCCTGATAATTACCATATTCCGCAAAAAACAAATCAGGCTTGGACTTTAACTGAGACCATGCTTGATTTCTTGGCAAAAGAAATGAGCTGGAAACAACAACCAATCTTCTTTTTAACATACTCATATCATTTTTTGAATTTTAAGAAAAATCGGATATAAACAAGAGAAAATGTCACCATATTGCTGTTGAAAAACTGATGAAGTCTGATCTGTTTTTAACTGTGGCAATCGCTCATACATAAAAATTATATTAGTTTCATTAGATTTTTTATCGCACATTAATTCCAGAGATTTCTTTGAAGAAACATACTCAGCAAAGCCAGTAATCTCTTTTTCAATAAAGTAAGTCGATGGACTAAAAATAATTTTTTTACTATTTGAATTGCTAGCAAATTGCTTAGATAATTCTAATATACTTTCAACGTAATACCAAAAATATTTAGCCTGCAACTCCGCATCAAATTCATTTTTATTAGTTGGTCTAATCGGTGGAGTAGCAAAATTCATAACTAAATTAGCTTGAGCAAGTTTTTTAGAAATAACATCGTATTTTTTTTCTTCAATGTCATAAAAAAAAGTTTTAGGTTGATAATGGCAGCGCTCGCTAATTTCACGAGCAATTAAATCAGCCTCTTTTTTACATGCAAAATATGTAATATCAACATTAGCACCCCCTAGAGCAAGAATTTTTGCTGCTGCCGCCCCTAACCCCCTAGAGCCCCCCAAAATTAAAACATTTAGATTTGAAAAAATATTTGGGGCGACTTTT
>JACCEA011037832.1_pt1 | contig 12609 bp, 16 predicted proteins | sample 7449851 | NCBI WGS metagenome assembly JACCEA01 (sample SAMN15323453, study PRJNA562643) | freshwater metagenome | isolation source: river surface water | place: USA:Blue River Watershed | collected 2017-08-18 | reverse complement strand
ATTCGCAAATTTTAAAAACGTGTTTCATTTATTTCTAAATATATTTAGAAAATATATTTAGAATGAATAAATGGAGAAAGATATTCAAGATAAAAAGCTGAAACGAAAGCGAAAACCAATTCACGTCATTCTTGATTTAGACGAAACGTTAATAAATACCGCAACTCCCGACGAGATAAAATCATATGCTATGTCTCCCGCTAAAACAAAACATTTTAAAAAGCATGACATGGACGGTTATTACATTGTATTTGAGAGGCCGCATCTTCAAGAATTTCTTGATTGGCTGTTTCAAAATTTCAAGGTGAGTGTATGGACAGCTGCAACGAAAGAGTATGCATTATTTATTGTTGATAAAATTATACTTTCCAAACCTGAAAGAAAATTGGAATATGTGTTTTTTTCATATCATTGCAGCATGTCTAAAAAATTGGGAAAAGGAACAAAAGACCTTTCATTATTATGGGATAAATATAAAATAGAAGGATTCGCCTCTCCATACACTGTTATTATAGATGACTACAAAGACCATGTTCATAAGATTCAACCTGATAGATGTATTATAGCTGTTCCGTTTGATGTTCATAACGAAAACAGTGAAGATGATGAATATTTAAAACGCTTACAAAAAGAGATGGAATGTTTATCATCTGGAAAATGTGAAGATGTAACAGTACACACTCCCACCATTAATATGAACCTGTCATCATAAAATTTTTTAATTCTTTTTGTTAAAAAAAGAATTTCTTTGAGAATAAAATGGCTGCAAGTATGTCAATGTCAGCTAGTGCGTTAGAAGCAGCGCTTAAAGCTATGTCATTGAAACAAGTAATAACTTTCGCGGTTGAAAACGGTGTTCCTTATGATGAAGACGACGATAGTAAAAATTCTCTCATAGTAAAACTTTTAGCAAAAAAAGCAGAATCGTCTTCAGTTCAATATTATTCTGCTGAAGAAATAGATGCTTTATCAGCTGCAGAAATAAGAGACTTAGGAGAAAAATACAAAACACTAGCTGGTATAACAGATGATGATAGTGCAAAAACGATGAGACCTAAACTTAAAGCTAAAGCTACCAAAATACCTAAGGCTGGGGCATCTTCTCCTGCACGTGCAGCATCTCCTGCACGAAGACCTCCATCTCCGGCACGAAGACCACCTTCTCCTGAGAGACGTGGAATTAAACTTGACCTTACTCAATCATGCGATGATGTATTCAAATCAAAAGAGAAATGTACATCACCTGAACATACTAAAGAATTTATTGCTAAATGTGCAGCAGAAAGAGGTATTGTTCTGACAGATGAACAGAAGGCGAGTAAACAGAAATCGTGTGATATGATACATGATAAAAAGAAATCTGACCATTGGGAAAAATTAGATCCCGAAGAAAGAATAATCGCTGAGTATATGGATCAACTTAGTAAACCAGTTTTAAAGAAACTCATAAAAACTAAAGATGTTCAAGAAGGTATTAAACGATACAATATTGAAAATGTTGAGAAAAAAGCTCTCAGTGAAGACAGAAAGGAATTAATGATTGGTTTATTTATTCTTCTTGAAATAAAAGGTGCAAAATATGATTTTGATGATATTATTGTTTCACAAGGAGGAAAACCTCTCAGTGAAATAAGAGATCTTGTAAAACGCAGAACTAGAAGATCTAGAGAAGTTTCAGAAGTTGAACAACCCGTTCCTCCTATGCGTCCAAGACAAGAAGCACCTTCAAGACCGAAGACACCCCCAAGAGCAGCTACACCTCCACGCTCTCCTAAAGCAAGAAAGCAATGCGATTTTTCTAAGATTTCAACATCATTGGGTTCATATTTTGCAGAAGCTAAAGATAGAGATTCATTAGTCAAAAGATTTAAATTAGCTGTAACAGATAAATTAAGAAAAAAACCAGAATTTAAAGATATTACGTTCCCTGAAACTCTTCCACCTTATATACAAACAGCTAAAGAAGTTGAACAATACTTATGTGATATTGTTCAACAGAAAGAACCATGTGATGAAACTAAACCATGCTCAGACCCTGAACAGGCTTGCGATGTCGACAGTAAGAGGTGTGTTTCTGTTCCAAATTCGTATAAATCTAAAGTGTTTGAAGCGAGAGGAATGAAATTCATCGGTAGTGAACAAGCTCTAGATGCTGTAAGAGAGCATTTCCGTAATGCAACACCTCCACCTCCCGCTACAACTCCGCCACGTGCAGGAACACCTCCACCTCCAAGTTCACCACCTCGAAGAGCATCAGGGAATAAATGTGATGCATCAACAAAATACGCATGTCCCGAAGACGAAGCTTGTGATCTTCGTAAGGGGGTGAATCAGAATAAATGTGTACCTTCTAAAGATGCTGAAGTAACAATGTTCGGAAACATTAAACTTATTGGTAGTCCAGCAGCTATCGCAGCAGCAAAGAGTCAGCTTGAAGCGTGTAGTAGTTCCAACCCATGCAAGAAAAAGGGAGAGGTGTGCGACCTTGATAACAGTGTTTGTGTTCCAGATTATAAAGGCAGTAATTCTGAAAAGATTGGCGACTATACATTTATCGGTAGTGTAGATGCTATTGCTGCTGCTAAACGAGAATTTGCTAAAAAATCTGTGCGCCCAGCATCCCCATCATCTCCAGCATCCGAAGTAGATATGGCTAAATTAAAGAGAATTAAGGATAGATTAAGAGGATTAGGAGTGTCTGATAGTATGATGAACGGAAAATCTATCGAAGAACTTAACCGAATGTTAGAAGCGCAACAAGTTCAAGAAGAAGGACAGTCTCAAACAGTGGAAAATATTTTAAGAAATCTTGAAAAACGTGGCGGAGGTGCATCAAAGAATTTGGATAAAGTGAGAGAGAATATTTTCAAATGCTTGGGGATTACAACAAAATAATTATTTTTAATTACTAAAAATAATAAATGGCGTTTCGTGTCTATACACCTCTTACAGCGATACAAGATTCGACAGTTTATAAATGGGGGAACATATTATCAACAAACGTTTTATCTCCTTCGAACGGAGATATCATGTCATTCAACGGGTCTTTATGGGAAGCTATTGAACAGAAAATGTCAATGGGGGATGGAGTTCCCCTATCACAATCACTCCCCCCACCAAATGTATCTCTTTCTTATAATATCAATGGGAGGGAAGAGAAACATTCTCCAAACGTGTCTCTTTCATATAATATTATTGGGAAGAATAATGTTTCTCCTTCTTCTCAAATTGAAAACAATGTTCTCCCAGCATTGAATACATCTCTTACACGAGAAGATTTTGTTTCTGTTCTTGGAAGAGAAGAAACAGATTCTCTTTTTGAAATATTAGCGTCCGTGTTAATAACAGAAAAAATAATATCTATAGCTGGATGTCAAAATACTTCAGGAACAAATAATGTATATATTGGAGGTGGAAATTGCAAAGGGAGTAAGAATACTTTTGTTGGAGATGCTGCTGGAGGGGAGACATTAAATGCCTCAGATGCCTCAGATGCCTCATATAACACTTTTGTTGGATGCGAGGCTGGCTTTAGCAATAAGACTGGTAATGGAAACGTAGCAGTGGGTGTTGTGGCTGGTGCTTCTCTTGATGCTGGTTGCTGGAACACGTTAGTAGGTCAATCTGCAGGAAACTTTGTTAAGAATGCTAATGCGAACGTTGCAGTTGGTAGTAACGCAGGACTCTCTTTGGTAAACGGTGAGAATAACGTTGTAATAGGAGATGGTGCAGATGTTTCTTCTGAAAATGCAAAGAATCAGATTGTTATTGGAAAAGGGGTAATGGGGTATGGGGATAATACTATTACGTTTCCTAAAAATCTTACACCTTATCCATCAGGAACAGAAGTTAATTTTTCTTCTACTGGAGGTGGATGTTTATACCCCGTATCTTCTTCTTTACGTTGGAAAGAAGATATAGCAGATATTAAGGAGAAGATTGATACGAGTAAGTTATATGATTTACGCCCAGTCACATATAAAACAAAAATAGGACACGGAGATACTACAGCGACACATATTGGATTAGTAGCGGAAGAAGTCGATAAACTCTTCCCTCATCTCGTTCCAAAAGATGATGAAGGACATCCTGCTTCTGTGAGATATTCTCTTCTTCCAGTTATTGTTATCGAAGAGCTTAAGAAACTAAGAGAAGAGGTGGAACGTCTTAAGAAATAATTTTTCTTTTTGCGTAAAAAGAAAAGATAGATAATTTATATTAATCTTTTATATTGTATTTTAGTAGGTCTTTTTGTTTGTTTCATAATCCATTCTGCTTTTATTTCGATAAGATTATCTACTCCTAATTTTCTAAGTTCATCGATCTTTTCTTGAGATACTGGATTTGTGTGACAAATTTCTATGAATTGAAATGGTTGGCCTTTATGAATTAACACAACATCAATCATTCGTGTTGGATAAAACCCAAAATTGATACATTCCTCGTAAGTTGGGACATATTCGTGTTGTAAGTTGCAATATTGTTTATATTCATTTGATTGTGGAGGATCTTTTTTACAGACCCACATCATCCCCTCTCTATTAGAACTATCCCACCAACCACGTTCGTCACCTAACAGTGTATATTCGTCTAATACTTCTCTTTTTTGATTACGAATCGTTTCAAATATTTTACACTCATTCTCATATTTTTCAGATAATTCTTTTGTTATTTTAGGATTTGTAAATATTTCATCTGAAAGTGTATAGATAGAATTCCATTTTTCTGATACGACTATAGGATATTCAAACCACACACCACAATTCCTATTGGGCGTGAAACCTCCCCCAGATGCGATCCCAATATCACCTATACTTTTTCCTCCATAAAACCATTCTCTTAATACATCTTTCGCCATTTTATGTTTATAACTTTCGTTTTCAGTGAATTTTTTTTGCATTTTTAGATAGAATAATAAATTTTTAAAAAATCATTTTTATTTATTGTCGAATTTAGAAAAGAATGGAAGGCTGTCATCAAGAACAAAAATTACTAAAAATGAAAAAAATAATTTCCTTCAAAAAGAAGAAAAAATGTCCTCATCTGATGCTGATTTCGATTCTGAAGAGTTTCCCCTCCTTGATGAAAAAACAAACGTGAAAAAAACAGAGCTAGTTCTATTAAAAACGAACATTCAGAACGTTTCAACTACACAAGAATCTCCAATTACGCAAGGAACAATGCCATATGAAGAAAAATGGTGTTCTGGAGTTGTGAATAAATTCACATATTCTGGAAATATCAAAGACGGAAAGAAACATGGAAAAGGAGTTATTTCTTCTGACATATTCACAGCAACTTATGAATGGGATAATGATGAGATAGTATGCGGACGAGACGTTTTTATAAAAGAAGATGGAACGTATGCTGGGATTTTTAATGGAAAGATTCTTACACCTTTCATTCGAAATATAAACGGTGAAATTGTCGGTCGTCCAACGTATGACGGAATATTTGTAGCTTCTAAAAACAAATTTGTTTTTAAAGGACTCAAAAATGGAATAATTTTTGAACGAGGAACTCTAACAATGGATAATCTGACTATTTCTCTTCATGTATTTCCTTCAACCATCGCAGCAAATAAATTCACGCCATATAAGTATAAATTTATTTGCTACGATAAAATCAACAAAACAACTTTCTACGGATTTGATGATGGAGTGGATATGTTTTTCTATTCGAACGGAATAATGTATTCTGTTCCCAAATCTACAATCCCAATACTACAACAACTCTGCTCGTGGAAATATCTCTACTCAGCTGATTGGGGCTGGGATTCAACAAATAAAATTGCGAAATCAACTCTTTACAACATGCCTCTATATCACATCAATCTTTCTGAAGATGAACTCATTCGTATGACGGAATGCGATGTTGTTTCTCCTTGTCCGTATTGAAATATTCTTTTTAACGAAAAAGAATTATAAAAATGAAAAAATAAATTTTCTTCAAAAGAAGAAAAATGCGTTCCAAATTTTTCGAATATGTCATCACGTGCGTAAATAAGAATGTTTACGGAAAGAAATTTCTAAAGAATTCTCCAATCAAAGAAACAGATTTACATCTCTACGAGAATGACGATGTTGTAATCTGCAATTTTCATTACATGAAAGATTATTCAGAAAATATTAAAGATATTAATAACGAATTACAATCTTATATTATGTCTTCGTGGTTTTCCAAATCACATATTCCTCTATACAATCGTCTATGTCGATTCTATCTCGAAAAACACATCGAAGATATTTTCCTATTTTCGGAAATATCAATCAAAAATAAATGAGATTTATCAATCATTGTTGGTGCTATGAAGAATTACAATGATAACAGAAATAAACCTGCAGGTTATTCTTCATCAGAAGACAATCAATTCAAACTATCTCTCATCTATAATTGCGCTGTGTATTATCCTGAAGGACTTTCTGTTCTTTCTCCTTTAGTATCAAAGAAATATTATCACCCTGAAAACGTTAGAGATTTTTTTGATGAGAAATATTATGAGTTTCCACAATTAGAAGATGTAAGAAAGGCAGTAAAATCTTTTATAGCTATTGGAGGGAAAAACAGTTTCTCTCTCGAATTTAGAGTTGGTAACGATAATAATTGGAAGAACATAATTGCTGAAGAACTTGTTGTTTAAAATGAATAATTCTTTTTTACTAAAAAAAGAAAATGTCTCTTATATCCCATCTTGAAGAGAAATATGGCGAAGATTTTATTGATTCTCTTTCAGATGAACAGAAAGATTTATTCAAACGTCGCTCAAAATTTTTTGAGTTTGCCATGCGTGTGTTAATCAATCATGAAAATCTAAAAATTGAAAATTCTCCACTCTCAGAACGTGATATTGAATTTTTAAACGAAGAACTTTTAGACTACTCATATTATTCCATAAGAGACAAGGAGAAAGATATATGTGATGAATGGGCAAACAAACTACTAACTTCCCCGTTATATTTCCGATTGTATAGGTTATACATCGAAAATAATAAAAACATGTTCAAAAGATGCGTGATAAATTTAATATCTCTAGAAATTACGGAAGAGATTCACGCATCCTCAAAAGAATGTATTCCGTATCTAATCAAATATGCTTTCAAAATTGATAATATGGCGAATAAAAATATATATTTTCAATTGTATGCAACATCTGTATGTTTAGAAAATTCTTATACTACTATTTTAGAATCTATGGTAGTAGAAGACGATTTTAAGAACGAAGATATAATACGACAGAATTTAAATTCATTAGGGGGTATGTATATTAATTCCTTATTGTTATCGAATGTGCAAAAGAGTGATTTAATTCGAAAGATTGCAGCGAGATATCTTAACGGAAAATATTCTGATATCATTCGTCGTGTAGCGGAGAGAAACGGGTTATTAATAAATAACATTGCTATTGGTCGCGCAGGATTTTTTAATGACAATATTGCTATTGGATACGATGCTTTATTCCTCCCACCAATAAATAATATTATTCGAGACGGTGAAATAATTATTGGAGGGAATGGCGATATTAACATCGTTCAAGGAGATATTAATCAGATTCAGAACGTGGGCGTTGGCGATATTAACATCGTTCAAGGAGATATTAATCAGATTCGGAATGCGGGCTTTGGCGATGTTAATATAGTAGAAGGGTTGGGAAGATTCGGATGGCATCATTAAAAATGAATAAATTTTCTTTTTGTATGAAAAGAAAAATGTCTCTTATATCTCATCTTGAAGAACAATACGGGAAAAATTTTAGGGAGCAACTATCGGATAAACAGAAAGAAATCTTTTATAGACGAGATAAATTTTTATTACATGTTTTGGAATGTCAGAGACGCGGATTAACACGAAAATAGTTCCTCGATAATTGTCCTCTTTCTCTAAGAGATGTTCAGTATTTGAACGAAGAATTGATTGATTTTCATTATTATTCTAATTATTTTCCAACAAATAATAATAAAATTTTTAAAGAATTTAAGAAATATTTTTTATTAGCGATTAAACATCCTTTGCAATGTTATATAAGATTATGTTACAGCTTGATATCAAAGATATCAAATATCTTTTTATGTATCGAGTTTATGTTTGAACATTCAAGAAATAAAGATATTCATATTGGTATTTTAAGAAAAATATTAGACGTTCCGACAGAAGGGAATAAACATATTTTTATTAAATTCTATATTCTTTGGATGGCCACAAAATTCAGAGATGCAAAAGCAATGCATCTCATTCGACAATATTTATTACGAGAATATTTTACAGAAAACAATATTCTTGAATTTTATGAACGGCAAGGTGGATATGATGGAATGATGGTATTACAAAAATATAAAGCATCTTATATTGGCGAATAAATTTTAATATCTATTTTATTATTTTTCTGAATGCTGAAAGATTACCATCTCCTAAAATAGCATATAAAACAATCAATGAGCTATTCTTATATTTTTGAAACGCCTCATTAAACATCTTAGCAACATCTAGAGGAGGGTTCTTAAAAACACCGCATCCGAAGGCTCCTAATACGATAGATTGTTTCCCGTAAAGCACTGCTAGATGAAACATAGCATTAATTTTTAATGACATTAAATTCTTCTCAGAAACAGAATACGGAATTTGAGGATGCCTCACAGCAGCTATGACAACGACATCAACAAAATACCATTCGTTCTCTGGAAGAAGAGAAAATGTGACATCATGCCCAAAAGCTGTTTGAGCAACTCCTGTATCACGCTTCATAAAAACACATACACTAGGAACGTAAATACATTCATATTTACCAAGAGGGTATGGACTACTCCATATTCCATTTTTTTCAACAACAAAATTCTCCAAATACCATCCTAAATTTGAACACCTACATAATGATTCTTCTTGAGCAACATTATTTCCTCGCCATCCTCCTCCAGCTTTCAAATCAGAAGCCATATCAAGAATTAACGGAGGAACAGCTGCTCCATTACAACATTTAGCAGCTGCTAATGTATCATTTTCGACAATTGTTTGTGAAGAAGGTTCTTTCTTTTTCAATTCAATATCTGGAAGAGAACGAATGTCGTATAACATTGTGTTATCCATTGCATATTGATGTTCTTTAGAATGTTTTTTGAACACATAATTAAAATAATCTGAGGAACGTTTCTGTTTTGGAGATGCCATTTTGTTTTTTTATAAAAATGAATTATTTTTCATTTTTCAAAATTAAGAAAAATGTCGTGGTTTCTAGATGCTGTTCTGATTGCGTCTATCGGTCATGCTATACATAACGTTTATAATGTTTATTGCGCACGTAAAGCAACATCAAGTCAGTTCTTCACTGTTACCATGTTCTATCTATTCGTTCTATTGTTCGGATTTCTTTCCGACGCTTTAATTCCTATTGTTGCTATGATTATGTTTTATCCATCTTTCCTTCTAGTATGTTCTTCAACGTTGATTTCAGTTCTTGAAGAATTTGAACGCCTAAAATGAATTATTATTTTCTTTCTATAAAAAAGAAAATGTCAAGAAAAACTCGAATAATATTCACTTCTATAGAAGGAGAAGATTTTATTGGACATGCATGGAATGATGAAAATAATAATTGTAAAAGAAAGCATGATATGCCAGCAGCTTTATTAACCCAAGATATAATTAAATATATTATGTTTAAAAAAAAGTTTCATTGCAAAAACTGTGAATATGTTATTAATAATAATAAAAAATGCAAATGTCCAGTCTATCATTTTAAAAATATTTATTTACGTTCTATGCCGACAAATATTGTCAAAAAACAAAGTGGTTCATATATAGAATGGTATGAAAATATTAAAAACGGGATACCTTTATCTTCACCATGTATGTTTAATAAATCTTTGAAATTTGGAGATACGCATATTCTTGTTCCGTTTAAAATAGATAATGCGTTTCCACGAACGATTAGAGATAATGGTGAGTGTAATTATTAAAATGAATTATTATTTTCTTTCTATAAAAAGAAAATGTCAAGAAAAACGAGAGATTTTATACGAGATAACGAAGTTGTTGTTAATGGTGATATGTGGTTTGATAAAAATAATAAATGTAACAGAAAACATGACATGCCGTTTTTTGTGAAACCAACACTGGTAGCTTTCAAGAAAAAATATCATTTGTGTGGTTTTGACGGAACAGATTTTAGTAAATGCATATGTCCAGTATATCATTTTAAAAATAAATATCTATATTCTCTCCCAACATATTTTTATTTTAACAAAGAGCCTACTACTTGTAGTGTTGGATGGGGAGAATTTAACAATGATTCATTACTTCATGTTCCAATATTGAATAAACCATCAATACCATTATTACGATTTATTGGAGAAACTGGTCTAAGTTCACACTATGGATATTTGACGCGACCGAAACATATACTAGAAAATGGAGAAACTTTCGGCAATTAAAATTCTTTTTAAGAAAAAGAATTTAGCACACACATCTTTGGTGGCGGAGGAAACATCCACTCTCTAGCATACACACATCTTTGGTGGTGGATGTTTCCAGCGCCATATGAGCCATAATAGAATACATAAAATAATAAATAATACAATATATTTCCATTTACAAAAAACAAAATTCATTGCCAAACTATCCCATCCATTCCAAGATTGACCTTCTAAATTTTTAAGATACCCGTTTTCAATATCTGAACATTTATCATCACATATGCTACAAGGGGCAAGAAATTTTTGAGGGAGTATTGAATATACAGTTTTTGAATTTTGAAGACATGATGTTAATGCCATTGGTCCAGTCGTCATCATTACCTCAAAATGTTTTGTAATAGCTAATAACGAAGCTGGTTGTTTCATATGTTCTAAATATATTAACCAAAAAGGATGTTTCGGTGCGGAAGCCATGAACGAATTGGTTATGAACATTCCTAAATTGAAACTCGGCATGAAAAACAAATCTCCTACTTTAAAAAGTTCAGAAAAATCTTTTAATACTTCATAATCCATATCCATATACACTCCTCCATTCACATATAACCACATCGGACGTATCATATCTGCTCTCTGAATAGGATAGGGCATGCTATCATACACCTCTAAATATTCAGGAAAATATTCTATAACAAAATCTCTATTATCTTTATCCGTCATAAGAACGTATTTATAATCTGGAAGAATTTTTAGAATACTCTCTTGTGAAGGTTTCCATTTATCTGGAATATCTGTTGTCTTCCAAGTTTGCATTATTATTTTAGGAATAGGCATTTATTTACAAATAAATAAATGTGTTAAGAAAAATTAAATAGTACGTATACCAGCTATGATTTCAACATGTTCATTTTTCTTTTAAGGATATTCTTTCACATCACATTCTTCGTAACATGTGAATTGCGGGCGACCTGCACATATATTTACATCGTTCTCCGTTTCCCTACACCCCGACGTAATATATGTTAAATTAAATCCTAGACATGGGAACATTTTCTCCATATCAAAACATAAATCTGTTTTCTCTAATGTTTCGATTAATTTGTTTCGTTTTAGCCAGAATTCATATGCATAGCTTGTATGACGAAGAAATCCGTATTCTTCGTTTTCATCAGGCTCATATGTTTCATATTCTGGCGTTGCACCTTCAGTCCACCACTCATGTTTGTCTAAATATTCGTCGCGTTCATCTTCATCATCAATTTTAAACCCCTTTTCAAAAATATCTGCACGCTCTTTAATCTGTTTAGTTATTTCATCTTCATTATAAACAGTTAGTTTTTCTAAAATTTTATTCATACATCCATCATGTCGTGCACAACAATTTGAAATAAAATAAAATATAGCTTCCTTTGCAGAAACAAATCGTTTCACGTTCAATCCATCAGAACGGTCTCCTGCACAACAACTGAACATAATGTATTGTGACATTTTTTCTTTTCTCAATAAAAAGAAATTTTTCATTTTTATTTATAGAGACATGTTTCAGTTAAAGTTTTTAAGAAAGGAATATGTTGATGATCAATACTAGCACCTTTTCTAATTAGAGAAGGAACGACGAGAAGAGCATCCATATTTTCATTGACAACTTTGACAGTGCATGCTTTCTGTTGTTCATTTAATGATTGATATCGCGACACTCTGTCTATCTGCTCAGGTAATAATCCGCCTCCTAATCTAACTATCAATTCACTCGCATTTATAAACTCATCATCATTCGTCATACCCTCCTTCGTCTCTCGAAGTGTAAGCCAAATTAACCATACAATTACTCCTAGTCCTAAAATTAGAAGAAGAGAATGATGAGGGAGAAGCTTTTTAACGCGTTTTGAGATTCGAACCATTTTATCTTTTAAAGATAAAAAAAATGAATTTTTAAACACTTAGAGATGTATTATAAATGAAGATAGACAACGATGTTAAATTAGATTTTTCAGATGTAATGTTTCGCCCTAAGCGTTCGACACTCTCTTCAAGAAACGATGTGTCTCTTGAACGAGAGATTAAATTCCAAAACGGATACGTTTGGAAGGGGGTACCCATCATCTCCACGAACATGGATACAATCGGAACGTTCGACATGTATACCGCTCTATCAAGACATAAGATGATAACATGTTTCAACAAGCATTATACTATAAAAGATTTT
>JACCEA011210822.1_pt1 | contig 12610 bp, 12 predicted proteins | sample 7449851 | NCBI WGS metagenome assembly JACCEA01 (sample SAMN15323453, study PRJNA562643) | freshwater metagenome | isolation source: river surface water | place: USA:Blue River Watershed | collected 2017-08-18 | reverse complement strand
GGTGTACAAATTTTTCAAACATGATGGCTCTGGTCTTGCGTGGTGTTACATGGTGATGCTGCAGTCAGCGGGGGCTTGAGAGCGCCTGCTGCACGGGTTTGAATGAACGTCTGTGTATCTCGCAGGGGCCCAATGTTCGCAGCGCCTGCAGGTGTGCAGCAGTCGGATAGCCCTTGTGCACGGCAAACCCATAACCGGGATATCGCGCGTCTAGCTCCTGCATCTCACGATCCCGGGTAACCTTGGCAATAATGGAAGCTGCAGCGATGCAGTCGACTTTCGAATCCCCCCTGACAATAGCGGTACTGGCGTAGGCCCAAGGCGGACAGTACAGCCCATCGACATAGACAAAACCCGGCTGCAGCGGCAACGCCGCAACGGCCCGACTCATGGCCAGCAGGCTCGCCTGCAGGATATTGATGGAGTCGATTTCAGCAGCGTTTGCCCTGCCAAGAGCATAGCACACGGCCCCTTCCACGATGTCCTGGAATGCACGCTCGCGCTGCCTCTCACTCAGCTTTTTGGAATCATTCAGTGTGGTCAACGGACGCAGTGGGTCGAGAATCACAGCAGCAGCGACGACATCGCCCGCCAGCGGCCCACGCCCCACCTCGTCCACCCCGGCCACATGCCGGGCGCTGACATCGGGGTACGGAAAACTCAACTTCACGATGAGGGATTCCCGGCGCCGGGTACATGCCCGGCGACCTCCAGCACCGCTCTGGCTGCCTCGGCGCTGGCATCCCGACGAATATCGAGGTGAATGGCACCGAAGCGCTGCGCAAGCAGCTGGCGCCGCTCCACATCGGCAAGCAAAGCGAACAGTTCACGCTGCAGATTCTCGACGGTCACCTGATCCTGAAGAAACTCCGGTACCAGCCGCTCACCTGCCAGTAGATTGGGCAACGCCACGTAGGGAACCTTCAACATCCTGGAGGCCAGGGCATAGGTCAATGGCGCCAGTTTGTAGCACACAACCATGGGACGCTTGAGCAGCATCGCCTCCAATGTCGCCGTCCCGGAGGCCAGCAAAACCACATCGGCTGCCAGCATGGCCTCGTGCGAGTGCCCATCAAGGACCAGGAACGACTGTCGAACCTGGCGGGCGCTTTCATCCTCGCCAAGCATCTGCTCGACTTGGGCTCGTCGCTCGGCGTTGGCGCAGGGGATGACGAATCGCAGCTTTGGATCGCGCTCCAGGCAGCGCTGCGCCGTGGCGAAGAACACTGACCCCAGCCGTCTGATCTCGTCACGACGGCTGCCAGGCATCAGCGCTATTACGTTGCCTGCGCCGGACAATCCCAATTCGACACGCATCTGCTGTTGACGAGCGTCATCGTCAGTGCGGATCTCGATGGTGTCGGCAAGCGGATGCCCGATGAAGCGCACCGGTACGTTGTGGCGGTCGTAGATAGCCGTCTCAAAAGGGAACAGGGCCAGCACCAGATCGACCGCCTGCGCAATCTTGTGAATGCGCTTCTGCCCCCAGGCCCACACGCTGGGACTGACATAGTGGACAGTCCGGATGCCACTGTCGTGCAGGACCTTCTCGATGCGCAGATTGAAACCAGGAGAATCAATGCCAACGAAGACATCGGGAGGCGAGGCAATGAAATGGGTTTCGAGGTTTTTCTTGATACGCAGCAATTCGGGAAGACGGCCCAGAGGCTCGATGAAGCCCATCACTGACAGGCGTTCCATCGGGACGAAGCTGTGAAATCCGAGCGCCAGCATGCGCGGCCCGCCAATCCCTTCGAAGCGCGCGTCGGGGCAGATGCGCAGAATGGCCTGCATCAAACCGGCACCGAGGATGTCCCCGGAGGTTTCGCCTGCAATCATGGCAATACGCATTAGTCGTACCCCTGTTCCAGCATCCGGCAGCGCCCCGGAGGTCGGACTCAGCGCTGGATTCCTCGTGTCGAGGACAGGATTGAGTCCAGGAACAGCCGCACCTGCGCATTCTCCTGCGCGAGGGGCTCCAACTGTTCGATTGCCTCCTGCAGCAGCAGACCTTTCTTATAGAGAATCTTGAAGGCACGACGAATGAGTTGGACAGTTTCCTTGTCGAATCCGCGTCGCTCCAGCCCGATGGCATTGATGCTTCGGGCCTCTGGCGGCGTCCCGCTGACGATGACAAATGCCGGCACGTCGTTGCTGACATGCGTCATACCGCCAATCATGGAGTGCGCACCGATTTTGAGAAACTGGTTAACTCCTGCATAGCCGCCGAGAATCGCCCAATCGCCCACTTCCACATGACCTGAAATACCGACGTTATTGGCAAAAATCGTGTTACTGCCAACGATACAGTCGTGAGCGACATGCACGTAAGGCATCAAGAGATTGTTGTTGCCGACACGAGTATACCCACCGCCAAAACCTGTGCCGCGATGGAGCGTGCAGCCTTCGCGGATAATGTTGTCAGACCCAATCTCCAGCCAGGTTTCCTCTCCCGTAAACTTTTTGTCTGCCGGATCCTCGCCCACGGAGGCAAACTGATAAATCCGGTTGTTACGGCCAATTCTGGTATTGGACTTGATGATCACATGCGAGGCAATCTGCGTGCCCTCACCTATCTCGACCCCTGGACCGATGATGGTCCACGGGCCAACGCTGACACCTTCGGCCAGACGTGCGCTCGAGTCTACGATCGCTCGCGAATCAATCAATTTGGTTCTTCCTTTCTGCACACATGATGATTGCTTCACCCACCAGCTCGTTCCCGACGGAAGCGCGACAGGCAAATTTATACAAGCCGCGTTTGGCAGCAATGATGGTCGCCTCCAGCATCAGCTGGTCACCGGGCACCACCGGACGCTTGAGACGTACTTCGTCGGCACCAACAAAGTAATAAAGATATCCATCAGCCGGCTTTTTTTCCTGACTCTTGAATCCAAGGACACCGGCGGCCTGCGCCAGCGCTTCAATAATGAGGACCCCTGGCATGATCGGTTTTTCCGGAAAGTGTCCTTGAAAAAACTCTTCATTCACGGTGACATTCTTGTAGGCAAGAATACGTTTGCCCAGCTCCAGTTCCACGACTCTGTCCACGAACAGAAACGGATAGCGCTGGGGCAGATATTCTTTGATTTCTTCCACATTCATCATTATATTTTTTTCCCGAAGCAGGTGTCCTGTTATGCATAGCTGGTATTGCTTTCACAACGGGGCAAGGACTATTTTCCCAGTGTGATTTTTTCCAATTCTCGCAAGCGCTTCGCCATGTCATCCAACTGTCGAAAGCGCACAATATTTCTTTTCCACTCTTTGGACTCCAGCAAGCCAGTGCCAGAGGAATAAATACCAGGCTCGGCAATCGACTGACTGACGAGTGACATCGCGCTGATCATGACTTTGTCTGCAATCTGCAGATGACCGATAATGCCGACGGCGCCGCCGATCGTGCAATAACGACCGATGGTAGTGCTGCCGGCTATCGCACTGCACCCGCAGATAATCGTATGCTCACCAATGACACAGTTGTGCGCAATCTGCACCTGATTGTCGATCTTCACACCGCTGCCAATTACGGTGTCATCCAGCGCGCCGCGATCAATAGTAGACCCGGCCCCTATCTCGACATCGTCGCCTATCTGAACGCCTCCCAATTGCGCGATCTTGATTGCCTGGCGACCGTCAAAAGCAAACCCGAATCCATCTGCACCCAGGACTACCGAAGAGTGAACCACTGCGCGCTCGCCGATGCTCACGTCATGATACACAGTCACATTCGGAAACAGTCGACTGTGCTTGCCTATTCTGCTGCGGGCACCCACATAGCTGCCGGCACCGATCACCGCGCCTTCGCCAATCTCCGCATTGGCCTCCACCACTACGTGGCTGCCGATAGACACATGCTCACCAAGTACTGCACTCGGATGCACATTCGCCGATGGATGAACGCCTGCGGCTGCAGACTCATCCTTCAAAAACAATTGTGATGCTCGAGCGTAGGTGACGTAGGGAGAGGAAGAAACCAGCTGCGCTGACTGACACGCAGAAGCCAGTTCTGGATCGATGATCACAGCACTGGCTTTACAGGATGCCAGCTGGTTGACATAACGAGGATTGCTCAAGAAACTCAGTTTACCCGGCACGGCACTTTTCAGTGTCGCCAATCCATCTACACGCAACGACGAATCTCCTCGTAATTCAACCTCGAGAAGTTCGGCGAGCTCACCAAGTGAGTAGACAGTTTTTTTGCTCACCTGGTGAGAACCTGTTGGCCAGAGATTATTGATTCAGCTCGTTCAGCTTGGCCGTCACCTTACCGGTAATATCATAGGCATTGTCGAAAAACGCTACGCTGTCCGCGTTGAGAACGATGTTGTAACCGCCCTCTTCTACCACCGACTGAATGGCTGCGCTGAGATTTTCACGCATGCTGTCGATGAATGCCTGATTGCGCTCTTGCAGCGCAGCCTGTACGCGTTCGGAGATCATCTGCAGTTGAACCTGCTTCTCCTGGGCATCAGAACTGAGCTTGCGTTTCTCGGCATCGCTCATAATGGACTCATCGCGCTGAGCCTTTTCCACCAGTTCGGTCAGCTCCGTGTTCAAAGTTTCAGCACGTGTTTGATCATCCTTGAACTCTTCCTGAATAACAGCCTGCAACTCCTGAGCCGCTGTAGAGTTGAACAGGGCCTGCTCCAGATTGACCACTCCCACTACAGGCTGCTGAGCCAAAGCCGAACCTGCCGCCAACAGAAACGCAGCACACACCAATATTTTCTTCATTACTCTCACAATCTACTCTCCAGATCACGCGACAAATGATGCAGTGGCACCATTGTTCTCTTGTTGTATTTTAAAAGCCCGCGCCAATTGTAAAATCGAAATTCTTTTCCTCGTCATTTTCATCACGAGTAAATGGCTTCGCGAGGTAAAACGTCAGCGGACCAAAGGGTGACAAATAGGTCACACTGACACCCGCTGAATATCGGAATTCACCCATGTCAAAGTCGCTGCAATTATTCAGCAGGCTCCGACTTTGCGTGCAATTTGACGAGAAAACGTTACCTGCGTCAATGAAAAGCGATGAGCGCACCCTGCTCCTGTCAGTCACAAAAGGCAGAGGGAACAGCAATTCTACACTACCGGTGGTCAATATATTACCCCCAAAAGCGTCTAATTGCTGATTCAACGCCACACTCTCCACGGCAATTTTTACCTGTGGATTACCACTGGCATCGAGCATCTGATTGCCATTGGCGTCGAGTACCGGCTCCGTTTCGTAGCCAAAAAGATTCGGATCGATCTCAGCCATGCCGCTCTCATCGCGCACGATGTTGCCGTTCGCATCTCGCACCAGACTGGTGGAACCCGTCAGGAATCGCCGAGGGTCGGTACTGCGCGGACCAAGGCTGTTTTCTTCGAAGCCCCGCACAATTCCATTCGCGGAAAGGCCACCGGCAAAGAAATTCTGGAAGAATGGCAGCCCAGTGGTATTGCCATAGCCGCCACCGTAGCCAATATTGGCGCGACCCGCAAACACGAAGTCGCCAATCAGTGGTCGGTAGAACTGACCTGAGTAGTTGAACTTGTAATACTCAAGATCGCTACCCGGCATGGTGACTTCAAATGATAATTGCTGGAACGTGCCATCGGTGGGCAACTGCCCCCTGTTCAATGTGCTACGCAACCAGTTGGTAGAGAAGGTCACATTGTCGAAAACCGTCCCGTGCAGATCGATAAAACCCGGATCCGGATTCAAGCCCTGATACTCGAATGGTAAAGCCGAGACCAGACCGGTCACTCCGTCAGTGACTGGACCGTCGAAGGGATTGGCATTGGGAGGACTGATAATGTAACGATCAATCCCCTCGAAGAACTTGGGACTCGACTCAATTTCCTGTACGGAAAATCCACCCGAACTGAGCTCAGTGTGGGTGTAACCAATATTGAAGCCTATCTGCTGAACTTCGCTGATAGGGTAGGAAAAATTGAACGAGCCACCGTAAGACTTGGTCGAGAAGCTCGCGATATTGAAGGGCGATTCTTCTTCCTGCAGGAAAACGTTGAAGCCCCTGCTGACACCGTCGGCTGTAAAATAGGGGTCCAGATAATTGAAATTCAAACTCTTCTGGAACGTGCTCTTGTTGATGCCGACACCGACTGTTCGCCCGGTGCCTAGAAAATTCTGCGCTTCCAGTGAGGAGCTGATGAAGAAATCACCACCACCGCCGGAGCCCACGCTGAAAGAGATGTTGCTGAAATTCTGCTCTTCGACCGTGTACTCAACATCGACCTGATCCTCGACGCCTGGGAGTTCAATTGTCTCCACCTCGACCGTCGAGAAATATCCGAGACGCTCCAGACGCACCTTCGACAACTCGATCAATTGACTCGACGCCGGCGCTCCTTCCAACTGCCGCATCTCGCGACGCAAGACATCATCCGCTGTCGCCGAGTTGCCCACAAAATTGACGCGATTCACATAGGTTCGGTTACCAGGCTCCACGAAGAAGGTCACATCGACAGTCTTGTCTTCGTCGTTGATCTCGGGGACACCGTTGACCTCCGCAAAGGCGTAACCAAAGTTGCCAAGCACCTGGGTCATGTATTCTTCGGTCGCGGTGACCAGCGCCTGCGAAAACGTCTGCCCCGAGGCTACGACGGTGTATGCACGCAGGATCGCCTCTGCATTCACCAGATCACCCGCCAGGTTGACTTCATTGACGACGTATTTTTCGCCTTCCGTCACGTTGATGGTGATATAGATCTGCTCGTTGTCAGGCGTTATCGAGATCGGTGTGGAATCAATGTTGAACTGGACATAACCGTTGTCCATGTAATGGGAGGTGAGGCGCTCAATGTCCCCTTCCAACTGCTCGCTCGAATACTTGTTGCGGCCGCTGAGTGGCAGATACCAAGGTTTGACGCCAAGTTCGAAAAGACGCAGCAACTCCTCGTCTTCAAATGCGTTGTTGCCAACGATATTGATGTACTGGATGCGGCTCTCTTTGCCCTCGTTCACAGTCATGTTGATGGCGACGCGATTACGCGGCTGCTCTTCAACTTCGATATCCACCGTGGTGCCATAACGTCCACGACCTGAATAGACTTCCTGAATACCCTGACGAATCGCCTCCAGCGTCGCACGCGTAAAGATGCCGCCTTCGGTAATTTCCGCCGTACTCATGTTTTCGAGAATGTCTTCTGTCTTCAGCACCTTGTTGCCAGTGATATTGATCTCACTGACTGAAGGACGTTCCAACACGGTGATGAAGAGAACATTGCCCTCACGGGATACTTCGACTTCTTCAAAGTATTCCGACGCGGTAATCGCACGGATAATATCGGCCGGCACCTGGTCGCTGACCTCATCACCGATTCCGACTGGCAACAATCCAAACACGACGCCCGACGATATGCGCTGCAGCCCGTCAATCTGGATGTCTTCGATGACGAAGTTCTGCCCGTAGGCCGCTGTCGAGGCAATGCTCGACAGAATCAAGGTGGTCAATAAAGATCTATTCATGAATTTTCTTCAGGCGTGAACCTGATCGCTGATAATTTCGAATGGAAAGTGAGTGGTATACAGAGGGAACTCCGGGGTCACGGGAAACTGTCACAAGAGCCGACTGACATCGTTATAAATTGCCAGAACCATAATGCCGGAGATCAACAGCAACCCCAGCTGCAATCCCATCGCCTGCACCCTCTCAGGCACCGGGCGTCTGATAATGGCCTCGATTCCGTAGTACAACAGATGCCCTCCATCCAGCACAGGGATTGGCAACAAATTCAACACCCCGAGACTGATACTGAGCACTGCGAGGAAGCCGAGATAGACCTCAAGCCCATAAGACGCAGTCTCGCCCGCCACTTGAGCGATCGTAATGGGGCCACTGATGTTCTTGACGGAAATCAACCCGACTACCATCTTCTTCATGGAGTCGAGTACGAATACAGATTTTTCCCAGGTTTCCTGAAACGCGGGCGCAATGGCAGTCAGTACGTTGTAATTGACTTCACGCACACGACCTTCAGGCAGACTGGCATACAGATCGAATTCCTGCACATAAGCACCAATGAGCCCTATCGAGCTGCCATCCTCTGCCGTGCTGAGTTCTGGTGTCAGGCTGAGTGTGACTTCCTCATCCCCGCGCCGCACCACTACCTGCATAGGCTTCTGAGGGCTCTCGCGCACAAGTTGAACCCATTGCACCCAGCCGCTGATCGTCTGATCGCCGGCCGCCACAATCCGGTCTCCGGCCTGCATGCCCGCAGAGTCTGCGGCACCACCGGCAACCACACCCTCGATGACAGGCGGAATCTCATACTGAACGAAGCCCAGTGAGCTTAACGGATTGGGCTCAGCATTATCGGACTCCCAACTCTGCAGAGGAATGACGTAATCGCGAGGGGCACTGGCACCCGCGGGAATGGCGCTGATATTCAGCTCACCAGTCTCACCCAGCCGGGCCAGCAACTGCATCGTGACCTGTTCCCAGATAGTGGTCTCTACCCCATCGATTGCGACCAACTCATCTCCGGCGCGCAGACCCGCCCGGTAAGCCGGTGACTCATTGACAACATTGGCTAGCACGGGCGCTGTGCCAGTGAGACCGTAGAGCACGTTGACAAACCAGAACACGATGATGGCGAGCAGAAAATTGGCCACCGGGCCGGCAGCGACAATTGCCATTCTTTGCCACAGCGGTTTGGAAGAGAATGAGAGGTGCTTCTGACTTTCTGGAATGCTGTCAGCATCGGCCACACTGGCGTCTTCCTGACCGAGCATCTTGACATAGCCACCAAGAGGAATCGGGGCGATCACATATTCGGTTCCGTCTCGCCCAACCCAGGTCTTGACCGCCTTGCCAAAACCTATTGAGAAACGCAACACCTTGACACCACAACGACGCGCCACCCAGAAATGACCAAATTCGTGGATAGTCACCAAAATGCCAAGGGTGACGATCAGGGCGAGCACATTGATAACCAGTTGTTGAGCCATAGTGATTACTGCTTCAAACCTGTGGGTGCAGACAAGCCGTTACCCAATTCCATTTCGGTGATTATCCGCCGGGCAGCCGCCCTTGCCTGCTCATCAGCCTGTCGAATGATATCGATAGAGTCCGCTTTGTCACAAGACATTTGTGCCAGGACGGCGGCGATGATAGCAGGAATGTCTTTGAAACTGATCTTGCCACTCAAAAAAGACTCGACCGCTACTTCATTGGCAGCATTGAGAATAGTAGGGGCAGTTCCGCCCTTCGCGGCCGCCTCCATCCCCAGTCGCAGGCATGGGAAGCGTTCCAGGTCCGGGGCGAAAAACTGCAGGTCCGCCTGCCGGGTAAGGTCCAGGAAGGAGGCTCCGGAACTGATACGCTGAGGCCAGGCGAGGCTATAGGCGATAGGGATGCGCATATCGGGGCTGCCAAGCTGAGCAATGACAGATCCATCCATGTATTCCACCATCGAGTGCACAATACTCTGCGGATGGATCAACACTTCAACATGCTCCGGTCCGACACCGAACAGGAAACATGCCTCGATAACTTCCAACCCCTTGTTCATCATGGTGGCAGAATCGACTGAAATTTTTCTGCCCATTTCCCAGTTTGGATGACGGCACGCCTGCTCGGGCGTCACATCTGCAAATTGTTCAACAGGCAGTGTCCTGAAAGGACCACCGGAGGCAGTCAAGATTACCTTGCGCACACCTTGCCCGCGGATATCGCCACCGGCGAGACGTGATTCGGGAGGCAGACACTGAAAGACCGCGTTATGTTCGCTATCAATCGGCAACAGTACTGCATCGCTCTCAGCCAGAGTGCGCATAAACAACTCTCCGGCCATCACCAGTGCTTCTTTATTGGCGAGCAACACTTTCTTGGAATGTTCAACGGCCGCCAGAGTGGGTGGCAACCCTGCGCTACCCACAATCGCGGCCATCACTGTATCGGCCTCAGGGTGCGTCGCCACATCAATCAGCGCCTGCTCACCACTTAGAACTGTGGTTGCGCAGCCAGCCTTACGTAGCTCTTCGGCCAGGTGCACGGCAGCTTGACCATCGACCATCACCGCAAAGCGCGGAAGAAATCTGACACACTGCTCAACCATGGTCGGGACATTGCTATTGGCGGTCAATGCGAAAACACGGTAATCGAGGTGAAGCGCGATGACTTCCAAAGTACTCTTGCCAATCGACCCGGTCGAACCAAGAACGGTGATACTGGCACTCGGTCTGCCGGCAGGACGGGTGAATACAGTTGTGGAGCTTATTGCCATGATACGTCTTTCATCAAAATCATCAGTGAAAACACAAAGACCGGCGCCGCAGAAGTGAGACTGTCGATTCGATCGAGCACGCCGCCGTGACCGGGAAGAGAACGCCCACTGTCCTTGAGGCCTTGACTGCGTTTCAGCATGCTCTCAAACAGATCGCCCACGACACTGAACACGGCCACTACTTGCACAATGGCAAGCACGGCAAGAATCATCGGGACAGACAGAGGAAGGATGTAACGATGCAAGGGGAATAACAACAACGCGGTCAGCACGAGACAAGCGAACAGCCCACCCCAGAAACCCTCCCACGATTTCCCCGGACTCAATGCGGGAGCAAGCTTCCGGTGCCCCCACGCCTTGCCCGTGAAGTAGGCACCGATGTCAACAACGCTCACAAGTGCAATCAGAGCAAAGACCAGCGAGCCTCGAGGGTCGAGATATTTCAGCTGAACCAGCGCACACCACGCCGGAGCCAGAGTCAGAAAGCCTATCAAGGCCGTTTTCGATTGACTGCCCCAGCGATCATGATTTTCCGGGTACCCGCTCAGCAGACTGATGGCATAAAGCCAGAAAAGAGAGCCTGAACCACATACCAGCAAGACCGCGTCACGCTCCAGAAACTGAGCATCTGGCTGCAAGCCGACGAACCAGCCGAGTGCTGCCAGAGTGAGCACAAAACAGACAATATAGAGCAATCGGTTGAAAAGGCTGCGAAGACCCATCAGGCTGGTCCACTCGACCACCCCAACCATCAACACCATTCCCATGAACAAAGCGAAGTAAAAAGCGGACAACCAAGCCGTCGCCAAGTAGAGCACTGCCAGCATCGCCAGCGCAGTGATCACCCTGGTCTTAAGCACTGCGCTCACTCCCGATTACGGGCAGCTCGTCGCTGTGGGAAGGGGAATCCGTTTGACCATAGCGACGCTGGCGTTTGCGATAATCAAGCATCGCCGCTTCAAAATGGCTATCGTCAAAATCCGGCCAGTAACAGCCGGTAAAATAGAGTTCCGTATACGCAAACTGCCAGAGCAGAAAATTACTTATTCTGCTCTCACCACCGGTGCGAATGCAGAGATCGGGCATCGGATACTGACCAAGGCAGATATGTTTCTGCATCATGCTGACGTCAACATCGCTGGCACGCAACTTACCCTGCTCAACCTCTTCCGCTATCTGTCGGGCCGCGTTGGCAATATCCCACTGCCCACCATAGTCGGCAGCCACAGTGACCAATGTACCGGTATTGGCAGCCGTCAGCTCCTCGACATCGCGCATGTGCTCCTGAAGCTTGGCAGAGAAGCTGGCACGATTGCCGATGAATTGCAGACGCACATTGTTGTTGTGCATCTGCTTGATTTCCTGCCGCTTGAGAACAGCGAGGAACAGCGCCATGAGCCCTTTGACTTCCTTGTTGGGGCGCAACCAGTTTTCACTGCTGAACGCAAAAAGCGTCAGATAAGGAATCTCACGCTTTACGCATGAATACACGACTTGACGAGCCGCCTCGGCGCCTGCCCGGTGACCTGCCGATCCTGAAATGCCGTTTACTCTTGCCCAGCGATTGTTTCCGTCCATGATCACGGCAACGTGGCGGGGCAAATCACCCTTTGCAAGCTGCGTGGAATTTTCTTTATGCATCAGACGTCTATGTCTCTTTGAAAATTTTGATAATGCGTAAGTCGACGAAGCCTGCTGAGTGTCCCTTCGCAGGGAAATCGCTGCGGCGCCTCGTCGGCGCAAACCTACATAGACAACAAATCTGTCTCTTTGACTCCATAGCTGGAATCAACGGCAGCAATATACTTGTCAGTCAGCTTCTGAATTCTATCCTCAGCACGGCGTTGATCGTCTTCGCTGATGGCTTTTTCCTTCAGAAGATCTTTGAAATCGCCATTGGCATCACGACGAATGTTGCGCACGGCGACGCGAGCGTTCTCCGCTTCGGCCTTGGCTTGTTTGGTGTATTCGCGACGGGTTTCCTCGGTCAGCGCCGGCATTGGTACGCGGATAGACTCACCGTTATTGGAAGGGTTCAAACCGAGATCCGCCTTCATGATGGAGCGCTCCACCTCGGATATCAACGGTCTCTCCCACGGCACCACCACCAGGCATCGACCATCCTCGACAGTGATGTTGGCAAGCTGGCTGAGTGGAGTTTCGGCCCCATAGTAGGGCACCATGACTGTATCGAGCAGGCTTGGGTGAGCTCTGCCCGTTCTGATTTTCTTGAAAGCAGTCTCGAGTGCGACAAGACTTTTTTCCATGCGCTGTTCCGCGTCTTTGATAATGTCTTCAATCATCTCGCTTTCCCCATTGGATTGGGCGGGTCTGTTTATTCTGCAGAAATATTTTCGATAATGGTGCCATC
>JACCEA011782885.1_pt1 | contig 12611 bp, 6 predicted proteins | sample 7449851 | NCBI WGS metagenome assembly JACCEA01 (sample SAMN15323453, study PRJNA562643) | freshwater metagenome | isolation source: river surface water | place: USA:Blue River Watershed | collected 2017-08-18 | reverse complement strand
TTGAAAGCTATTTTTGTTTAATTTTAATTCCATTTAAAACTGAACCCGAATGAAATCTATTTATTACAGCCTACTTCTAATTGTGTTTTTTAGTATTTCCTCCAAAGCTCAAAAAGTAGTTTCGGTCCACTATCAAAATCAGGCTGACGTAAAAGTTTTTGTAGTTCAATATGAAAATCAAGCCGATTTAAAAGTGTACAAAGTGAAGTATCCGAATCAAGCAGGTCAAAACGATGGAAAATGGTTTTTTACCAACTATCAGAATCAAGCCAGTAAATCCATTTTCTTTGTAGACTATGAAAACCAAGCAGATCTAAAGATATTCTTTGTTTCCTACGAAAATCAAGCAGGCTGGCGGAATAATGCCAAACGACATTTAATGTATTAATTCCATAATAAAACCGATTAGTTGCCTAATCGGATTTAATGTTCCGGTGATTAAGATACTCGAACCTTATTGAATATCGTCAGTAAAATATAGATTTCCATTATCAAAATTTCTCAGGGTAACTCATAGGGTAACTGTTTAATTGGTATCTGATTTTTTAAATGGTGGTCTGCTTTTCTTTATCGTTTTTTAATTAGTAATATAAAATTAGAATTTAGTTTAGGATGTAGTTCAGGATGTAAATTCAATTGAAATTTATTTTTAAATCAACCCATTCTTTTTTAAATATAAGCTTTATTTAAAAAATTTCCTTCATAATTATCTCACAAAAATCTTTTTTAATATCTTAGCATAACTCAATTGCCCTAATAAATTTTAATTATGATTAATACATCCGACCTACAAAATAAATTACTATCCTCTTTATTTATTCAACAACCTTAACAGTAGTTTTTAAACATACTTTTAAGAATTACAAAATGTAGTTCCGAAGCCATTTTAAAGCTATCGGGAGACTATAAATTTGTAGCTTTGAAGACTATAAGAATAATATACCAAAAAATGGCAAAAGCAGTTAAAGCAAAAAAAGAAAAAAGCATCGAAGAAACACTATGGGATTCCGCAAATAAGTTGCGTGGGACTGTAGAATCATCTGAGTATAAGCACGTTGTATTGGGTTTGATTTTCTTGAAATTTGCGAGTGATAAATTTGAAGAACGCAGAAAAGAGCTAATTGCCGACAATAAAGAGAAATTCCTCGAGATGAAGGAATTCTACAACATGTCCAATATCTTTTATTTGCCTGAAGAATCCCGTTGGTCGTTTATTATTGAAAACTCTAAACAAGCGGATATTGCGTTGAAAATTGATACCGCATTACACACCATAGAAAAAAACAACCCGGCTTTGAAAGGCGCTTTGCCTGATAATTACTTCTCTCGTTTGAATATGGATGTGAGCAAGCTAGCGGCTTTGTTAGATACCATTAACAACATTGACACCATTAAAGACAAACAAACCGATATTGTAGGGCGTGTGTATGAATATTTCTTGAGCAAGTTTGCCTTGGCAGAAGGAAAAGGAAAAGGCGAATTCTACACCCCAAAAAGCATTGTAAACCTGATTGCGGAAATGATAGAACCTTACAAAGGAGTCATCTATGACCCTGCTTGTGGTTCAGGGGGTATGTTTGTGCAAAGTATTAAGTTTATAGAAAACCACCACGGAAGTAAAAAAGAGATTTCTATTTACGGACAAGAATATACTGCTACGACGTATAAACTAGCCAAAATGAACTTAGCCATTAGAGGTATTGCGGCTAACTTAGGTGATGTACCAGCTGACACCTTTGGCAAAGACCAACACCCTGATTTGAAAGCCGACTTTATCATGGCGAACCCACCTTTTAACCAAAAAGATTGGCGCGCTAGCGATGAACTAACCGACGACCCACGTTGGAGAGGTTACGATGTACCACCTACCAGTAATGCCAATTACGCTTGGATTTTAAACATGGTAGCGAAACTTTCTGAAAATGGCGTAGCCGGTTTTATCTTAGCAAATGGGGCACTTTCAGGTGGTGGCGAAGAATACAAAATTCGTAGAAAACTCATTGAAAACGACTTGGTAGAAGCCATTGTAATTTTACCAAGAAATATGTTTTATACCACCGATATTTCGGTTACGCTTTGGATTTTGAATAAAAATAAAGAAGCCAGAACAGTACAATTACCTGATGCTGTTAGAAACTATCGTGATAGACAACACGAAATTCTATTTTTAGATTTAAGAGAAAAAGGCATTCCATTTGAGAAAAAATACACCCAATTTTCAGACGAAAATATTATTGAAATCACCGAAGCTTACCACAATTGGCAAACGGATTTGACAAAATATCAAGACGTTCCAGAGTTTTGTTATGCAGCTTCTATTGATGAAATTGTTGCCAAGGATTATTCTTTAGTTCCAAGTAAGTACATCACTTTTGTTAACCGTGATGAAAATATTGATTTTGAGGATAAAATGAAAGGTTTACAAACCGAGTTTTCTGAATTATTACAAGCAGAAGCGCAATCGAAAAACGATTTATTAAATGTGTTTAAAGAATTAGGGTATGCCATCGAGTTATAAGCGTTTAGGCGATTACATACATAAAGTTGAAAACAGAAACAGAGATTTAAATGTTTCAAAATTAGTTGGTCTTAGTATGACCAAAGAATTTAGAGTTTCAACTTCCAACATTGTTGGAACTGATATGAGTGTCTACAAAATTGTTAACAAATGGCAATTTTCATGTGATTTCATGTCAGTGATTCGAGTTCATAAATTTCCTGTGGTTTTAAAAACTGATGATGAGCCCGTTTTGGTTTCACCAGCTTACACAGTTTTTGAAGTAAATGATGAAAATGAACTGAATCCCGAATATTTAATGATGTGGTTTAGAAGAAGTGAATTTGACAGATATGCAGATTTTAAATGTGACAGTGCCATTAGAGGAGGTTTTGATTGGGATGCTTTATGTGATTGTATGTTGCCAATTCCATCCCTAGAAAAACAAAAAGAAATTGTAAAAGAATACCACACTATTCAAAACCGTATTGCTATAAACAACCAATTGATTAGCAAACTGGAAGAAACCGCACAAGCTATTTATAAGCAGTGGTTTGTGGATTTTGAATTTCCTGATGAAAATGGAAAGCCTTATAAAAGTAATGGTGGGGAAATGGTTTGGTGTGCCGAATTGGAGAAGGAGATTCCTGAGGGGTGGGAATATCTTGAAATTGGAGAAATTTCTAATATTAAAGCTGGAGGAGATAAACCAAAAATATTTTCAAAAATTAAAACTCATAACATTTCAATTCCAATTTTTTCAAATGGTGTTACTGATAAAGGACTTTATGGGTATACCAATAAATTTAATTATCCAAAAAACAGTATTACTATTTCTGCAAGAGGAACTATTGGATATTGTGTTTTAAGAAATGAGGATTTTGATGCAATTGTTCGATTATTAGTTGTAATACCAATATTGTCAAATTCAGCGATTTATTTATGGCAGTCAATTAAAAAAATAGAGTTTGATGATTCTGGTTCAGTACAAAATCAATTAACAATTCCTCAAGTATCTATTAAAAAGATTGTTATACCATGTCAAGAAGTTCTTGATTGTTATCAAAAAATCATTGAAAAAATATATTCTGAAAAAGAACTTAAGGAAATTCAAAACCAAAAACTAGAAGAATTGAAGGAATTGTTGTTGGCAAAGATGACGAGGGTTAATTAAATAAGTTTTAAAATAATACAACTTTAAAATTATGATAAGAATATTACATTTAACAGATTTTCATCTAAATAAAAAAACGTTAAAAGATTGGGATGGTTTTTTAAAAGAAGCTTTTTTAAAAAAAATAGAAGAGTTACACAAAGAGAATTCTATTGATTTAGTATTATTTACTGGTGATTTGATAGATAAAGCTGGAATTGATTTCAAAGAAAAAGATGATTTAGTTACACCCACAACTAAAGCATTAAGAATATTTAAAGATCAAGTAATAAATCCAATTCTGGAAAAATTAAATATCGACATATCAAGATTCATTATTTGTCCTGGTAATCATGATATTGATAGGAATGCTGACAAACCTTTTCATGAAAGTGGATTGAAAAGTGACTTAAATTCAATTGATAAAATTAATTCATTTGCAAATCAGAATGAAGATGATTACGATGGAATCCAAAGAATAAAAGCTTACAAAGATTTTGAATTTGATTTATATAGTGAGGTTCAAGAAAAACTACATGAAAAATTCAAGTTTTCTTTAAAAATGGATATAAATGGAAAAACTATAGGTGTTTCTTCTATAAATTCTTCATGGCGATGTTATGGCGATGATGACTTTAAAAATCTTCTTGTTGGTGAAAATCAAGTAAATGACAATTATAAATATATAAAAGATTGTGAAATAAGAATTGCATTAATGCATCATCAGTTAGATTGGGTTTCTGATGTAGAATCAAAAATTATTAAGAGTCATATTTCTGCCAATTATAATTTAATCTTTAGTGGACACGTTCATCAAACGGATCTGGAATATGTGCAGAATATATCTGGAACTAGTTTGAGAGTTGTATCACCTTCGGGACTAAATCAAATTAGACAGAACGATAAAAATTATGTTAATGGATTCAGTGTTGTTGATTATGGTGAAGATGTAAAATGTAATTTTTTAAAGTATAACCATGAGCTTAAATTTTTTGTAGACAATACTGATGTTTGCGATAAGGGAGTTTTAGAAATTAAGGTTAATGCGCCAATGGTTTTAAATCAATCAGTGAAAATGCAATCTTTAGTAGATGATGAATTTTACGATTTTTTAAATGATAGTGGGGCAAATTTCACCCATAGAAGTAAAACGCTTACTCTTGATGATATTTATGTACCTCCTTTCATGGAGAAATTTAGCTTAAGTGATGATGAAGAAAAAGGTTCCTCTTTAAAATCGGAAGATATTCTAAATAAAATTTTGAATAAAGAAGTTAATCACTCAATTATTTTAGGAGAGGAGAATAGCGGCAAAACATCATTTTGTAAAAAAATATTTAAACAAGGAATTTTTTTAGACAATACAATTCCAGTTTTTATAAAAGGGCGCGATATTAAAAAAGTTAAAGATGAAGATATTTCTAAATTAATAAATAAAGAGTTTAGAAAACAATATAATACAGATGTAGATTTAAATACAAAAAATTTGATTATAATTATTGATGATTTCAATAATTGTAAACTTCCTCAAAAAAGCAAAAAGAATTTCATATTAAACCTTTATAAAACTGATTTTCAGACTATTATTACTTGGGATGAGTATTTTACACTTGGTGAATTACTTGAATCGCAGGTAACAAATGTTGAAGTTTATGAAATATTAAAATTTGGAGGTAAGAAAAGACTTGAATTAATTAGAAAATGGGTAGATTTATTTGATGATGAATTTGAAGATGAACAGTCAAAAGAATTCCAAATTAAAGAATTATCCAAAACAGTAAATGCAGTTATTGGTAAAAATTTAATTCCATCTCTCCCTATATATATATTGACAATTTTACAAGCTAATGAATTAACTAATGCAACAAATTTTGAACAAAGTACTTTTGGTCATTATTATGATGTTTTAATTAAATCTGCACTAGGGCAGAAAATTAAAATAAATGCTGAAATAGAAAAATATTATTCATATTTAACAGAATTCTCTTATTGGATTTATGATAATAAATCAATTGAAATAGATGAAAACAAATTCATAGAATTTCATCAGACATTTATTGAAAAATATCGAGTTCAATTTAGTTTTAGAGAAGCTTTAGAGGTTTTAGAGCAATGTAATTTGATTCATAAGAATGGAGAATCATATAAATTCAAATATAAATATATTTACTTTTATTTTATAGGTAAATATTTTTCTGACAACTTAGAACTTAAAGATGTTCAGAAAGAGGTTACAGAATTATCAAATAAATTATATCAAACTGAAAGTGCTAATATTTATATTTTTCTTTCACATCACAGTAAATCTAAATTTATAATTAAACAAATTTTAGAACGTGCAAGAGAACTATTTAATGACGAAAGAATTATTGAATTCAATAGTGATATTAAATTTATAAATGATTTAATTGAAAAGAAAGTTGATAACATAGACTTTAAAAAAGAAGAGAATTTTGTAGAAATTGAAATCAACGAAATAGATGATAACAGTTTAGAGACTGAAACTATTGAAGAAAACAATGAATTGAATGAAGAGATAGATAGTATTTCAAAAGTAAATAAAGCATTTAAAACAATTGAGATATTAGGTTATATAATTAAAAACAGATACGCATCTTTAACTGGAAATGATAAATCTGATTTAGTTGAAGAAATGTATAAATTAGGATTACGGTCACTTACTTTTTTATTTAATACTTTAATTGACGGTGAAGATTACATTAAAAATGAAATTATTGATTTAATTAAGAAAGATCCTAATGCTGCATTAACTGTTCGTGAGAGAGAAGAACTAGCTAAACAATTTATGTTTAATTTATTGTATATGATTTCTTATTCAATTTTTAAACGAATTTCTTCATCAATAGGTTCTAAAGATTTAGAAATGACATTTAATGATGTAAAACAAAAGTTATTAAATGGAGATGATAAGGAAAAAAATAACGCAATTTCATTAATTGATATAGCTGTCATATTTGAGTACAGTAAAAATTTTCCAGAACAAGATGTTAAAACTCTAGTAGATGATTTCAAAACCAATCCTTTGGCTTTCCATATTCTTAGGCGCCTTGGGGTTAATTTTATGAGAATGATTCCAATGAAAGAAATGGAACAACAAAGTGCAGGTAAACTATTAAATATATCTATGAAAAGTCAAAGATTAATTGGAGTAACTTCTACTATAAAAAAATAGTATGAAATTCCCCGAAGTACAATTAGAACAAACAGCAAAACGATATAAATAAAAAACCATTTTCCAAACATCAACAAAATGGTTTCAAAACAGTAAATAAGCAATTTTTTTATGTAAAAAAGGTTTATTTGTTTCAATTTAGTAAAATTAGATAGATTTGAATCTGCTTATTTTTATTATTTTTGCCTAAATAAGATATATTATGAAAATTTCAACACTTATTCCGCAAGAAAAAATAATAGAACGATTACGCTATGAGAATCCTTGGTGGGTAACCAAGGCTATTCCAGAGTTATACCGTACTATGTCTAAACGTTTGTATTTTACTCTTTTTTATCCGTTTGTAGTTGAAAAAGAGATTAAAAGAGCGGTGGTATTAATGGGACCAAGACGTGTGGGTAAAACTGTCATGATGTTTCATACAATCGATCAATTGATTCAAGAAAATATAAATCCGCAAAAGCTTTTTTTCATAGGTATTGATAATCCTATTTATATCAATTTGAGTTTACAAGACATTTTGGATTTATGCACAGAGGCTTTAAAAATTAAAAATCTAGACGATTGTTATATTTTCTTTGATGAGATTCAGTATCTCAAAGATTGGGAACGTCATTTAAAAGTATTGGTAGATACGTATCCAAAAACAAAATTTATCGTTTCAGGTTCAGCTGCTGCTGCCTTGCGCTGGCACAGTACCGAGAGTGGTGCTGGTCGATTTACTGATTTTATGTTACCACCTTTAACCTTTCAGGAATTCATACATTTAAAAAATCGTTCCCATTTGATGGTAGAAGGTGCCATCAAATACAACGGAAAAGAAATAGCCTATCAGCTGACTAATAATATAGACGAACTCAACAAAGAATTTGTGAGTTACCTCAATTTTGGGGGATATCCCGAAGTAGTATTATCTGAAAAAATTCAGAGCGATATGGGTAGATATGTTAAAAATGATATTGTAGATAAGGTATTATTGAGAGATTTACCAAGCTTATATGGGATAAAAGATGTGCAAGAACTCAACCGTTTTTTCACTTATATTGCATATAATACAGGCAATGAGTTTTCGTATGAAACCATGTCAAGAGAGAGCGGTATTATAAAAGAAACCTTAAAAAAATACCTGGAATATTTAGAAGCTGCTTTTTTAATTAAAGTACTCAACAAATTAGATATCAATGCTAAACGATTGAAAAGAGTAACCAGTTTTAAAGTGTATTTGACTAATCCATCATTGCGTACGGCTTTGTTTTCGCCAATTTCAGAAAGCGATCAAGAAATGGGAAATATGGTCGAAACTGCTATACTTTCACAATGGATGCATAGAGAAAATTTAAATCTTAATTATGCCCGTTGGAAAGACAAAAAAGAAGGAGAAGTGGATCTGGTATTGCTTGATGATAAAAATTTCAAACCTATTTGGGGTATTGAAATAAAATGGAGCAACCGCTATGTTGAAAAAACGAATGAATTGAATAGCATGGTGCAATTTTGCGATAAAAATAAATTATCAAGTGCATTAGTAACCACAATTAATCAAGAGGGAAACAAAAACTTTAAAGAAATTGAGTTTACCTTTTTGCCAGCAGCTTTATATGCTTATAATGTTGGTGTCAATACATTAAAAATGAAAGGAAATAATGATTAACGGAAATAGTACAAATAAACATTTTTTTAAAGCAAAAAAATCTTAATCATCCCATTTCGACATAAATAGATTGATTTAAATCTGCTTATTTCTATAATTTATAAAATGAGTAGCCAAACACAAGAAAAAGCCAACTATACTCGATCATAATCGATATGTGGAGCTTGGAAAATAGAAAAATAGCATGAAATTCACAGAAGCACAATTAGAAAAGGCCTTTATAGATTTACTCAAAACCGAGAAAATGGTTCATTCAGTAGGTAGTGTTGTTCGCTCTTTAGAATTTGAAGGTGTAGCAGAACCACCCGCTATTTATGGTCATATTGCTACTGAGAAAGTATTGATTGATGCTGATTTAAAAGAATATTTGCGTTCTAATTATGCGTCTAAAAACATAACTGAAAGCGAAATAAATTCCATTATTAGAGATTTGGAACGTTTGCCCTCTTCTGATTTATATGAAAGCAATAAAGTTTTCATGAAAATGGTCAGTGATGGTTTTTTATTCAAACGTGAAGACCGCAATCAAAAGGATTTTTTTATTCAACTAATTGATTATTCTGAAAAAGACAAAAACACTTATAAAATAGTTAATCAATTAGCCATAAAAGGCTATGAAATGCGTATTCCAGATTTAATTTTATACATCAATGGATTGCCATTGGTAGTGTTTGAATTTAAAACGGCTATTCAGGAAAACACAACCATTCATGATGCTTACGTGCAATTAACCACACGTTACAAAAGGGATATTCCTGAGTTATTCAAATACAACGCGTTTTGCGTCATTAGTGATGGTGTGAATACCAAATCTGGTTCCTTTTTTGCGCCTTATGAATTCTTTTATGCTTGGCGAAAAATTGAAGGCATGCCGAATGAAGTAGATGGAATAGATGCCATGTTTACACTCATTCAAGGGATGTTTAATCGCAAGCGATTACGAGATATCATTCAAAACTTTATTTATTTACCTGATAGTTCTAAAAAGAACGAAAAAATCGTTTGTCGTTATCCGCAATATTATGCGGCAGTCAAACTTTTTGAAAATATAAAAAACCATCAAAAACCGTTGGGTGATGGTAAAGGAGGAACCTACTTTGGTACAACAGGTTGTGGGAAAAGTTACACCATGTTATATTTAAGTCGTTTGTTAATGCGAAGTACTCATTTTGCTAGTCCAACAATCGTCATTATTACCGACCGTACTGATTTAGACGACCAGTTATCAGGTCAATTCACCAATGCAAAAGGATTTGTGGGTGACGAATCGATAATTAGTGTAGAAAGCAGAACGCATTTACGAGAATTACTACAAGGCAGAAATAGCGGCGGTGTTTTCTTAACGACCATTCATAAGTTCACGGAAGATACAAGATTATTGACAGACCGAACCAATGTAATTTGTATTTCGGATGAAGCGCACAGAAGTCAAACTAATTTAGACCAGAAAGTAGTTGTTACAGAACAAGGCGTTAAAAAAACGTTTGGTTTTGCTAAATACTTACACGATTCGTTACCTAATGCTACTTATGTTGGCTTCACAGGAACTCCTATAGATGCCACTATTGATGTGTTTGGCGATATAGTGGATGCATACACGATGAACGAATCAGTTAAAGATGAAATTACTGTTCGTATTGTTTACGAAGGTAGAGCCGCAAAAGTTTTATTAAACAATCAGAAACTGGAAGAAATAGAAGCCTACTACAATCGATGTGCGGAAGAAGGCAGTAATGAAAACCAAATAGAAGAAAGTAAAAAAGCAATGGCGCAAATGAACGCCATTATTGGCGACCCAACTCGTTTGAAAACGGTTGCCGAAGACTTTGTTACGCATTATGAAAATAGAATTGCTGAAGGGTCAACCGTTCGAGGCAAAGCCATGTTTGTGTGCAGTAGCCGACCAATTGCTTACGAATTGTATAAAAACGTTATAGCCTTACGACCAGAATGGGGTGAAGTCAAAGTAGCGGCTGATGGGGTTGAGTTATCCGATAAAGACAAAAAAGAAATCAAGCCAATCGAACGCATCAAAATGGTGATGACCAGAGGAAAAGATGATGAGGAAGATTTTTATAATTCATTGGGAACAAAAGACGACAGAAAAGAATTAGACCGTCAATTTAAAAATGACAAATCTAATTTTAAAATTGCAATCGTAGTAGATATGTGGCTAACAGGTTTTGATGTACCTTTCTTAGATACTATGTATATTGATAAACCTATTCAACGCCATAATTTAATTCAAACAATTTCTCGTGTCAATCGAAAATTTGAAGGAAAAGAAAAAGGGTTAATTGTAGATTACATCGGTATCAAAAAGCAGATGAATATGGCAATGGCGCAATACAACAATGCAGATGGTCAAAATATTGAAGATATTGAACAATCGATTGTTGTTGTTAAAGACCAATTGGATTTATTAGGTAAGTTATTTCACAAGTTTGATACATCTGGTTATTTGTCAGGAGTTCCAATAGAACAATTAAAAACTTTGAATAAAGCCGCCGAGTTTGTACAATTGACACAAGAATTAGAAAAACGATTCATGTACATTGTGAAACGATTAAAATCGGCTTATGATATATGTTCAGGTAGTGGTGCATTTTCAGAAGCGCAACGAGATGAAATCCATTTTTACTTAGCCGTTCGTTCCATTATTTTTAAATTAACGAAAGGCGTTGCTCCTGATACTGCTCAAATGAACAATCGTGTGAAGCAAATGTTACAAGATGCAATTGAAAGTGATGGGGTAGAAGAGATATTTAAATTAGGAGATGATACCCAAACAGAAATAGATATTTTCTCCGATGACTACATGGCAAAAATTGATAAAATTAAGTTGCCAAATACTAAAATTAAACTATTGCAAAAGCTGTTAGCAAAAGCAATAGATGATGTCAAAAAAATTAATAAAATCACCGGAATTGATTTCTCTAAACGTTTACAACTTATAGTTGAAAAATACAATGAACGAAAAGAAAGTGATGTGTTACGAAGTGAAGTATTAGAAGACTTTACCGATGAAATTATTGATTTGTATTATGCGCTTAAAAAAGAAAAAGATTCCTTCAAAGATCTAGGGATTGACTTTGAAGAAAAAGCATTTTATGATATTTTAAAAGCATTGGCGGTTAAATACGATTTCAGCTATCCAAATGAGAAGTTAATTGTTCTAGCTCAAAAAGTAAAAATAGTAGTTGATGATAAAGCAAAATACACTGATTGGAGTAAACGCGATGACATTAAAGCAGAACTAAAAGTCGATTTAATAATGCTACTAGCTGAAAATGATTACCCTCCAATTGACCATGATGAGGTTTATAAAGAAATTTTTGAACAGGCAGAGAATTTTAAGAAGTATAAAAAATAATTAGTATTAAATTATTTCAATACTAATAAACATACATTTTGGACTTTAAAAAATCATTCAAAAATATTGTTTTAGATAGTTCTGAAATACAAAATTGTTTTGTCGAACAATCATTTAATAACTCTTTAAAATCATTGATTTCTTTAGTTATTTGATTTTTTTCTATTAGAGTTGGTACTTTAAAACTATTGTTTAATTCTACTATTTTTGAATTAGATTGAATAGACTTGTAATTTCCAGATTTGATTTAACAATTCATATAAAATGATTAGTTGCCTATTTGGTTTTCTATTGCGGAGAAAGAGGGATTATTTCATGATCCCAGAAGGGGAGTCCTACAATAAAAACCCAAACCAAAAATAAATTTTGGTTCGTTTTTTTTATTTCTCCCTTATTCCCAAAAGTAAACTTTTGGAACCGGAAGAAATAAAAAAAACCCGAAACTTTCGTTTCGGGTTTCCTGTTGCGGAGAAAGAGGATTATTTCATGATCCCAGAAGGGGAGACCTACAATGAAAACCCAAACCAAAAATAAATTTTGGTTCGTTTTTTTTATTTCTCCCTTATTCCCAAAAGTAAACTTTTGAAACGGTAGGAAATAAAAAAACCCGAAACTTGCGTTTCGGGTTTCCTGTTGCGGAGAAAGAGGGATTTTTTACTCTTTCTTATGTGGTTGTTTATCAGTAGCATACTGATGTTTTATTTTCAAGTGCCCCTAATTGTGCCCCTCCAAAATGGACTTAAT
>JACCEA011746900.1_pt1 | contig 12620 bp, 10 predicted proteins | sample 7449851 | NCBI WGS metagenome assembly JACCEA01 (sample SAMN15323453, study PRJNA562643) | freshwater metagenome | isolation source: river surface water | place: USA:Blue River Watershed | collected 2017-08-18 | reverse complement strand
CATCATCTGGGTCGGTATTGTTAGGAATACCATCTCCGTCAGAATCTTGATACCCACTCAACTCTCCTCCCAAACGTGCCATCGAGATTTGACGAATCTCGCCGTCGCTGTATCGCATCACCACGCTGTCGGTCAAGCTTGCACTTGGCTTATTTTCGATAAATACTCGACCATCGTCTTTATTGACATTTATTTTCTTGCCGTTGCTTGCCTCCACTTCTAAGTTTTTATTCGTAGTAAGTGTAGTAGGATTAGAACCAACTTTTAATTGTGCCTGTCCAGCAAACGCTACAAGAAAAAATAAGATAACTTTATATTTCATGTCTATAATATTTAAAAAAATTATTCATTTACATCCTCCATCGCAACCAATATACATGGCAGACACCGAACTCGTTTGCCCAGAATTACAGCCGAAGGCTATAATATTGGTATTCATATCCACCGAAACTGATTGTTTGAAATATGTGGTAGAGGTTCTCGCCAAAAAGCCTCCAACTGGAATCAAACTACTTCTGGCAGTATTCCATTTATAAAAACTAGCCCAACCGGTTTCTCCGTGATTAAAAACAACATAACAATTCGACAATAACAAATTTCCTCTACTACGCCCCCCCATTGACGTTTGAATGGTACTTACCCAAGCACGGGTGGCATCTCCTTCGCCATTGCCCCAAGGATTGAAAAACCAAGATTTGCGAGCAGCAGCAGTAAAATTGGGTGCAGTATAATTCGGATTGGCAATATCTTCGTTGATAATGATAGATGATACTTTACTAATAACACCTGTCGTTATATCTTTCGAATAATAATACACAGAATCATAACTCACTGTACCATTAGAAATCCAGTTTTCATACGAAACCGCATAAGTGATAGCCGTATTGTCTAATCCAATCTGCCCTACGCCATTAGCAATGACACGATTCAATTGTTGTGTCCATACATCATTTACATTTGTATAGGCTTGTAACTTTTTGCCTCCGTAGCCACCAATCACGAAATCTCCATTATCATTTATTTGTACAGAAATACCATTACCCTGTGTATTCCCTCCTCCATTCGAATCTCCAACGACAATTACTTCGCCTACCTTATTATAAGTCAAAGTGGCTGTTCGTTTGTACAAATATGCCTTGTATGTCCATACCTGTACCGAATTAACGACACTATAAGTTTGGGTAACAATCACCAAATAAGGCCCTTTGGGAGAAGCATCCATTCCCTGAACTCGCTCTATCGAAGGAGTGGAGAATGTTTTGATTCCAGATACCTGTCCATCTGCCAAAGAATAAATATCCACAAAGTCTGAACTTGAACCATACCCACTCACAAAAAAGTTAGTCGAATTAATAGCACAAAATCGAGCATAAGTCGATGTGGTTGTGGTCGTAATTTTGTACAATGTTTTCAATCCTTTATAGACAAATACGGTATCACTTGTGCCAGGACCCTGATTGGTTTCAGTTGCGGAGGAATTACTCGCCCCACCAGCTGCTCCAGCTGTTGCAATAACATAATCTCCAGCAATATCCAACTCAGCTCCTACCCGTGCTTTACTATTTGGGCGTTTATAGAGATAAGTATTAAAATCGCCAAGGGTATTACCCGTATTCATATAACTAATCATGCAAGCATCAATATTGCCACTACCACTAGATGGCTTAAAATACAAACTACTTGAATCGGTGGTACTCGAAGAGCCACAGTTCGACGGGCAGCCGTTTGTTGCTGTTGCTCCTGCACAGCCATACACTATCGGGCATTTATCCGATCCATCTAAAATACCATCATTGTCATCATCTGGGTCGGTATTGTTAGGAATACCATCTCCGTCAGAATCTTGATAGCCACTCAAAGCTCCTCCCAATCGTGCCATCGAAATTTGACGAACCTCTCCGTCGCTGTACCGCATCACCACGCTGTCGGTCAAGCTTGCACTTGGCTTATTTTCGATAAATGCCCGACCGTCGTCTTTGTTGACCGATATTTTCTTACCATTGCTTGCCTCCACTTCTAAGTTTTTATTGGAAGTAATTGTGCTGGCGTTAGAACCGACTTTTAATTGTGCATAACTTTTTATCATGATTAATAAAAATCCGATAATTAACATTTTAGTTTTTTTCATTGCTTATAAAATTGAGAATACGTAGAAAAATTTACGACTATATACATAGTTCCTATCAAAAAAACCTTACGGAATGTTCAAAGAATCATACATCAAAGGATAAAAATCCCCGAAGTCAAGTATTAGTAAATAAAATGGCAAAATGGAAATTAGATTTCCGGAGGAGAAAAAATAGACTCTAAAGAAGCGTTGGGTACTGTCACAACTTCTTTGTCTATCGTCAATGTTTGAAAGAAAGGTATAATAGGAGTTAGCTTAATATCAGTTAGCATAGCAGGGCATGTCAATAAATTGACAGACGAGGTAGTCGTTCCCAGCGGAGGAATAGGTTGCCAAGAATATTCATGACGATACAAAATTTGGGCATCTTTACCCAAAATTTTAACTGCATTTGGCGAAAAAACAAGATTAGATTGTAATGAAACTTCCAATATCCCTTGAGACATTTCGAAGGAATGATTTACCAATAAATCTCCCTCCAAATTTACTTTAGAATTTTCAGACTGAATAATCTTCAAATGATTGACACTACTATTTGTGGAAAAAATAACTGTTTCTTCCTTATCGTTGTTATCAATCGCCAATATACCCTCTCCTTTCACGACAGAGTTTTGGAAGTAAATTGAATCACTAAAGATTGTTATTTGTGAGCCTGAACCTACAATCGACAAGGAGTCAAATATACAAATACCCGATTGGGCAATTGCCTGATGCAGAGGCATTCCTGAAAATATCAAAAAAAATACACTTACTTTCAGAGCGAAAGCAGGCATCCATTTCCTTTGAGTAAATATTTTCAGAGTATTAATCATTTGCTAAATGAAGCATTAGGTTTTGTTGAAATCTAATACAAATGACGTGCCAAAAAAAATATAAACAAAGTCGATAAGTGAAATATGACTAAAGTGGTAAGAAATATGACTAAACTGTTTAAAAATAAACAAAAAACACACTGTTTGAACAAAAGAATATTTATTATATCAAAAACCATACCACATTTATTATTTGGTACGCTCTATTGAAAATAAAACCAAATCATGCAAAGACTGACGATAGATTGAGTCAGGAAAAGAGAATAAAATTTTATTGGCTTCATCTACAAATCTTTTCATCACTGCCGTTGTGTATTCAATACCACCCGATTGTTTGACAAAATCAATCACTTCGGCAACCTTCTTTGGGTTTTCAGAGTGGTTTTTTACTAGATTCACAATGTGTCGTTTGTCTTTTCCAGAAGCATTATTGAGGGCAAAAATCAAAGGTAGCGTCATTTTTTTCTCTTTGATGTCAATACCCGTCGGTTTGCCTATTTCTTCAGCTCCATAGTCAAACAAATCGTCTTTAATCTGAAAAGCCATTCCAATTTTTTCACCCAACAACTTTGCTTGCGAGACAATCTCCTCCGAAGCCCCCACCGAAGCTGCTCCTACCGCACAACAAGAGGCAATCAAGGAAGCTGTTTTTTGTCTGATTACCTCAAAATAGATATCTTCCGTAATGTCCAACTTTCTTGCCTTTTCAATTTGCAACAACTCTCCTTCACTTAATTCTTTTACCGCAGTAGATACAATTTTCAACAAATGATAATCTTGATGCTCTACACTCAACAATAAACCCCTCGAAAGCAAATAATCCCCTACTAAAACAGCGATTTTGTTTTTCCACAAAGCTTTAATCGAGAAAAAACCCCTTCTATAATTCGAATCATCTACCACATCGTCATGTACCAAAGTAGCCGTATGTAATAATTCTATTAGAGCAGCTCCCCGATGGGTTGCATCATTGATGAAACCCACCGTGCCAGCCATCAGAAATACAAACATTGGACGAATTTGTTTCCCTTTTCGATGAATGATATATTTCATGATTTGGTCGAGCAACATCACGTCTGTTTTCATGGATAAGCGGAATTTTTTTTCAAAAACCTCCAACTCATGCTCAATGGGTGCTTGTATTTGATTAATATTTAAAGACATTTATTAATTTATAAAATTTAACCAATAATTGAAACAAAAAGCTGTGATATTGAGTAGAATTTACAAAATTTGAATCTTCAGCATTATAATTTTGATATATTTGAAATTAATTTCCAAAATTAACTAATTTCGATGTATAATCGAGAAAAATATCATATAAAATGAAAGCTTTGGTATTGGGAGGGGGCTCACTCAAAGGAGCATGGCAAGCAGGAGCCATCCAAGCTGTGATTGAAAGCGGATTTTGTCCAGAAATGATTTATGGAATTTCGGCAGGTGCCTTGAATGCCTCATTTCTTGTCAATCAGGCAAGCATACAGATGTCTGACCATGGGGAAATTGATTGGCAATCCGTAAACAAAAATTTGCTGGGCTTTTGGCTCGAAAATATCAATAAACCCGAAGATATAGGTTTTATGAAATCAAAAATATCTTTGGGAATCGACACCATCATGAGTCGATTTGACGGATTTATCGACACCAATCCACTACACGAAAAACTAAAAAAATATTTGGATATCGAGTATTTGCGGCAAAGCCCCGTCAAGCTAAAAATAGGGGCTGTCAATATCAATTCTGGAGAAATGAAATATGTTTCTCCGGAAACGGAGCATTTTTTAGATTATCTTCGGGCAAGTAGCTCTTTGCCGTTCATTATGCCCGCCATACAAATCGGAGGCAAACACAAAGAAGCTTACATGGACGGTGGGCTTCGAGAGGTCGTGCCACTTCGAAAAGCCATCGAAGATGGAGCTACGGAAATTTATTGTATTGCCACCCACACCAAAAGTGGGCATTTGGACTCATTCAATTACAGAAACTTCCTGAGCCTTATTGAGCGAATAAAAGATATTACTGTCAATCAATTTGAAAACAACGACTTGGATTGGGCAGAAAACCATCTGCAAACATTAGTCAATATTGGTCCTTTTAGCCTGAATAAAAAATTCAAATTGGAGATTATTCGCCCCCAGACACCAATCAAAATCGAATTGACTAATTTTACGGCAAAAGACGTAAAACGTGTCATTAAACAAGGATACGAAGCGGCACACGAACATATTAACGGCCAATGGATAGGATTTTGATAGCCTATCCATTTTAATGATTTAATTTTTAAACATGCTCCAACGTATGTGTTATTTTTTCTGGAGTATTCAATTTGCCAATCCATGCCACCACCATTGTAGAGAAAATTAAATAAAATTGAATAAAATACATCAAGTATGAAGATAAATCAGCAATTCCAAACCACTTGCCCGTTGAAAAAATGATGTATAAACCAAATAGATTCTTAGCAATTTCCCAATAAACCGCTTTAGGATTTTTATCCATCAATTCTGTGTAAGCATAAACAGAAAGATAGATAAAAGCACCAGACAACACCATATTGAAAAAATCAATTTTTGAAATATTGGCAAATAACAAGCTAATAGCCAAGAAAGTAAACAAAAACTGAAGCCAAGTCCAAATAATCAACATTTTAGAAGGGTTTGTTTGATATTTTTGAAAATTATAAGGATTTTCTATTTTATTCAGAGGATATTTTGCTTCTACATCTGCTGGTCTCCAACCCGTTGGCATAAACCAAATTCGGAATTTATCTTTGATATTTTTTGTCAAATAAGCATCCTTTATGAGCAAGAACAAATGCTGGAAATTTATCTTGATAGGATTCCAAGTACTAACGGGGCGAGTAATGCCATACACTGGAGGAACATGGTCTAATTCTTCTTGAAAAGTACCAAACCATTTATCCCAAAAAATAAAGATTTGACCGTGATTTTTATCTAAATATTCTGGATTTATGGCGTGATGCACCCGATGATGCGAAGGTGTAACGATAATTTTCTCCAAAATGCCCATTCTGCCAATATAAACCGTATGATACCAAAATTGAGCGAATAGATGCAAAGGAGCAACCGTTGCAATCACTTTGGCATCAATTCCGAGAAATGCCGCCGGCAATAGAAAAAATGTAAATAAACTGACAAAAGAAGAAATACTTTGCCTCAAAGCACAAGCCAAATTAAACTCCTCGCTGCTGTGATGAATGGCATGTTTGTTCCAAAAAAAATTTATTTCATGCGACATTCTGTGTACCCAATATCCCATAAAATCTAGTGCAAAAAAGGCAATGATATATGCCCAAACAGTAGATTTAATCGGGTAGATTGTCCAATGCTCAACCATCCAAGAATAACTAAGAACCGTGACGCTCAAACCCAAAACATCTTTCACAACATTGGTATATCCCGAGCTTAAACTCGACAACATATCCATGGTTTTGAATTCATCTTTTTTTACCCAATACCCATAAAATTTTTCGATTAACACCAATAATAAAAACAAAGGCATTGCAATCAGTAGAATTTTTCCGTAGGTTTCCATAAAAAATAGTATGCATGAATAATAATTTCATACAAAAATAATAAAAAAAGCATCAAAATATTATTATTCAAAGGAAAAATAATATTTTGATGCCACGAAAAAGAGAATGAACGGTTTATTTACCAAACAACTTTTCAATATTATTGACTGCCAAATTGATTTGAAAAATATTGTTGATGTCTTCGTTATTTTTTGAGGCATTATTAAACCTAAAAATACTTTGCTTCATATATCCAGCCTCAACCGAAACAAACTGATTCAATCGATAACCTAAACCCACCAAGACACGATTTTGATCCAATAGATTGGTACTGGCTACATTACTTCCTAAATTAACAAAAACCTCGTCATAAGCTTGAAAATATAAAGTTTTATCTTGCATTTTCGGGTGATTTAAAGGCAAAGACACCTTAAATTGATTTCGGTACCTCATTTTAAAAACAGTGTTAGAGAAATCGCCAGAATATGGTATATGGAAATCCGATACTGCCTGATTATTCCCAAACCATCTGAATTCATACCTCATTCTATTATCAATTTTCAATCTTCCAAAGCTTTGAGAAAATATCACCTGAGGAGCCACTCTCAATTCAGCAAAAAAAGCAGTGGTACTCCCCTCTTTGAATCTATTCGAACCTATCCAACCCAAAGGCATTAAAGAAAGCCTTACATTTGGGTTTGCTTGATAATGAATGTACGGACGCAACACATGTTGATTCAGATTATTATAAATATTTCCAGTAGTGGTATTTTCATTATAATCTCCTTGTTCATCTTCTCTACGATGTTGATTTTCGAGCTGCCAAGAGAACTTTCCTTTGATTTTACCCGATAAATTTATGTCAGACCATCCGTTTGAAATATGGTATCTTACTCTAGGGCTTTGAGCCTGAGAAAAACTTATAAATATGATTAGAATAAAAGCAATTGCTAAAATTTTTTTCATTGTATTTGATTTATATTGGTGTTAATATTCCTTTACTTTAATTAAAAATTTAATTGTGCTTGTATTCTGAGTAATCTACCTTTCTGAAAATTATCTTGTAATTTGAAATCCTCGAATCTTCTTTCTGAAAAAGTGTACATCGTGACTAATTCAAAGTACTTATTTGGTTGCCACTCAAGACCAAGCTCCAACTCCTTTACTCGGTAGCTTCTGGCATCTAATTCATGTTTTTTTCCTCCATTATAATGTTGGGCACGAATGAAGGGAATATAAATTTGTTTCTTTTTCATTAAATAACTTGCCATAATATATCCACCATTGAGCGGTTTATTTTCGATGGTTTTTGTCATTTTATTAAATTCAGGGCCTGTTCCCCAATTATACTCCGCTTGAATCCCAAACGGCTTAGGATACAAAACAAAAGTGGTTGCAATACGTCTATCCAGATAGGAGAAATTTGAAGAGCCTTTGACTCCGGTCGAGCGTAAGTCTGTTGGAATAATGACATTTCCAGTATAAGCCTGAATACCTGGTTCTATGATTTGCCCTCTTTTGGTTTGAAAAGGATAAGTCAGTCGAGCAACGACATGTTGCTCATTATTTAGCTCTGGTTTGTTGGCTGTTTGCCCATTATATAAACCCAAGCCCAAAACGCCATAATCTCCAGAGCCTTTCAAACCGTCTGCCACCAAAGAAGCAAACAAAGCCCTAATTTTGGAAGGAGCATAATAGAAAAATACGCCCATATCTCGCTCATTAGAAATGGCACTATTTAATGCATCATTTCTATCAAGCGGGAGGCGATTTTGACTTGACTGCATGTTTTCAAAACCGAAAGGAATTTTACTTTGTCCAATTCTTACACGAAATTCTTTAGATTTATCAAAAGCAACATCCATATACATGTCACGCATTTGAGCAAAATGAAGACTAGTGCTTGAGGCTGAGGATGCGAAGTCAGGTTGTACATAAAAATAGACTCTTTCTCCCAAATTGCCACTGAATATAATTCTCAATCGACGGACAAAAAAACCGCCACCTTCTCCCATCGAACGGTCACATTGCTCGCATTTCAATTGGCTATTTGTTTCTAGCAAACGATTATACCTCACCTGCATATATCCACGAATAGAAATCTGGTCGTACCAATTTCGTTTTACCTCTTTTTTAACTGAATCTTTAGAAGAAACGGGAATATCAAATGCTTTGACAACGGTGCATGACGAAACAATCATGAATCCGGCAATCAGATTACGAAATTTCATTGTTTTGATTCTCTTATCTTATTGGTGTTAAAATGATTTTGGACAAAAAAGCCCTACAAAGCAAAAATTGCTTCGTTTAATTCAATAATAAACAAATGAATTTTTCTGAATGAAGTACAGTTTCGGAATCAAATTGGATAATATACGTATCTCAATTAGGGAAAGACTATCTTCATATTGGTGTTATGTTTTTATACGAATTGTGTGGAGAAACCTTCAGGCACATGATTTGATTGACATGGGCCTGAAGCTATTTGAAGATTAAAATAACCAACGGAAAAATACAAATAATGTTGCCGATAATAGAATAGCAACTGGCAAAGTCAATAACCAAGCCAACAATATACTTTTGATAGTGCCTGCTTGTAAGTTTTTGATACCTTTGCTTGCCACCATCGTACCTGCGATACCCGAAGACAAAGCATGTGTGGTACTTACAGGCAATTTGAACCAAGAAGCCAAACCAATGGTTGTCGCTGCCACTAACTCTGCAGAAGCTCCTTGAGCATAAGTAAGATGCGATTTTCCGATTTTTTCACCGACCGTTACCACAATTCTCTTCCAGCCAATCATCGTACCCAAACCTAATGAAAGAGATATCATCAAGATGACCCACATAGGAGCATGGTCGGTAAATTTACGAATTCCTTTTTCTTCTTTGGTGGCAATTCCTTTCAAAATGGCACGACTATTATCGCTCATCACGATTTCTTCGTCTTCAATCAATTTTTTTGTATTACCGCTGACAGTCAATAAAGCTTTTCTAATATCCAAAGCATTGGCTTTCCCAACTTGACTGCTATCCGCTACGCTATTTAAAAAAGCAATGCTTGTATTTATTTTTGCGATTTTCTCTTTTTCGGCAGTAGAAGCATGAGTGGTATCAATCAACGATATTTGTTTTGAAATTACTTCCAAGTCTGGTTTTATTGAATGAAAATCAATTGTTTTATTGATGGCAAAATATGTAGGTAAGATACCAATCAAAATTAACATCACCAATCCAATACCTTTTTGGCCATCATTTCGACCATGGAAAAAAGAAACCAAAGTACAAGTCGTTATTAAAATAGCACGAATCCAAAATGGAGGAACTTCATCTTTGTTTGGCTCTTCAAAAACTTGCTTTCTTATGCTTTTATTCAACAAACGTCTCAACGCAAACATTAAAAAGACAGCCATTGCAAATCCTACCATTGGCGAGAGGAATAACGCTGAAAATATTTCTCTGGCCTTGTCCCAATTGACAGCCGCAATACCTATTTTATTTTCAGGCAACAAAGCATATCCCAAACCAACACCAAGAATAGCTCCAATCAAGGTATGTGAACTAGAAGCAGGAATTCCAAAATACCAAGTACCAAAATTCCAGATAATGGCAGAAAATAACAATGCCAATACCATTGCAATACTATGATAGACATTTTGATCAATCAACAGTTCTACTGGCAATAAATTGACAATACTCATTCCGACACCTACCCCACCGGTGACTACACCTACAAAATTGATAATCCCAGACCAAACTACTGCTTGAGTAGGTTTCAATGAATTGGTATAAATGACAGTAGCCACGGCATTGGCAGTATCATGAAATCCATTGATAAATTCGAAGGCACAAGCTGCCAAAAGGCAAAATGAAAGTAGGATAAAAATGTCTGTTTCTAGGCCAAACATAAGTTTTTAGAGTTTAGTTATTAATATTGATTCTATTGGTGTTATACAAATTTGACGCAAAAGTCAAAAAAAAATCTGAATCACGAAAAAATACAATATTATCAAATTGTTAAGAAATGTTTCGTTTTGTTAATTTTAAATTAATATTCAGCGATTCTGCTAAAATTTTGTAGATTTGTTGAGTAATAATGATTCATATTTTTCATTTGAATTCATTTCATTCATCATCAAATCCTTGAAAATATGACAACGGTATCACTGATAGCAGCCATGAGCCTCAATCGAGCCATTGGCTTGGGCAATGCCCTTCCTTGGCATCCCATACCTGCCGATTGGGCACATCTCAAGCAAGTTAGTAAAGGAAAAATTATGATTATGGGGCGGAAAAGTTATGATAATCCACACCGTATTTGGTCAGAAAAAGGTAATTTTGTCATTAGCCGACAAAAAAATTATACCTTAGATGCTGGTTTTGAGCTATCTCACTCCTTAGAAGATGCCCTGCAAAAATGCTCCACAGAAGACGAGGTCTTTATTTTGGGAGGGGAAGAGATTTTTCGGCAAGCTTTGCCTTATGCCGATAAAATATACTTGACGATTGTGCATGAAAATTTTGAGGGAGATGCCTTTTTTCCTGAATTTGATGAAAAATTATTCAAAATCATCAAAAAAGAAACGTATCAGGTAGGAGACGACACCCCCTATCCCATCACGATTATCACCTATCAAAAAAATAAACCCCATTAATAAATATGATTGCAGTAATTCAGCGAGTGAGAGAAGCTTCGGTTTCAGTAAGCGGAACAACGATTGGTGCCATTAAGCATGGATTCATGATTTTATTAGGAATAGGTCATCAAGATACAGAAGAAGACATCGATTGGTTGTGTAAAAAAATTATTGGATTGAGGATATTTGGAGACGAAGAAGGGAAAATGAACCTCGATTTGAAAAATATCGGAGGAGATATACTACTCATTTCTCAGTTCACTCTTCATGCAAGCACCAAAAAAGGAAATAGACCCTCATTTATTGAAGCAGCCCGACCAGAAACAGCTATCCCATTGTATGAAAAAACAATTGATAGACTGAGTGTAGAGCTAGGGAAGAAAATCCAAACGGGAAGTTTTGGTGCAGACATGCAAGTTTCGCTTGTCAATGACGGGCCTGTTACGATTGTTATGGATACAAAAAACAAAATTTAATTTCACTTTCAACCCTCCGTTTATGAAAAAACATTTTTTATTCATTCTCTTATTTATTCTTAACATTTCGCATCTTTTTGCCCAAGATATCCACTGGCTCAACAATGGAGAGCAATATGCCAAAGTCGAAAACAACGAAATAATAGCCTATTCTTTACCAGAACACAAAAAAACAATTCTTGTCAGCCAAGAAGCATTACGCCCCAAAGGCAAGCAACAAAGCTTGATTGTGAAGGATTTTAATTTTAGCAAAGACAGCCATCAAGTACTAATTTTCACCAATAGTAAGCGAGTATGGCGATACGAGACCAAAGGCGATTATTGGGTATTGAATCTTCAAACAAAAAACTTAGAAAAATTAGGGAAAGGGCTACCTGCTTCCTCACTAATGTTTGCCAAATTTTCGCCTGATGAAAAAAAAATTGCATATGTAAGCGAACATAATCTTTATGTGGAAGATTTACAATCCCATGCAATCAAAGCACTCACGAAGAATGGCACTCGCCGATTTATCAATGGCACATTCGACTGGGTTTATGAAGAAGAGTTTGCCTGTAGAGATGGATTTAGATGGAGTCCAGATGGGAAAAGCATTGCCTATTGGCAAATAGATGCCACTAAAATTAGAGATTTCTTGATGATAAATAATACTGACTCTATCTATTCTTATACCGTCCCCGTCGAATATCCCAAAGTTGGTGAAAACCCATCACCCTACAAAATTTTAGTAGCGGATATTCAAACTGGCAAAAGCAAACAAATGAGTATTGAAGGAGACCCCAGCCAAACTTATGTTCCAAGAATGGAATGGATTCCTGCTACGAATCAATTAATCGTACAGCAATTAAACCGCAAGCAAAACCAAAGTAAAATTATTACCTGCGATGCTAAGAGTGGCTTTTCCAAAACTATTTATACAGAAACCGATGATGCTTGGATTGATACCAAAGAACGTTGGGCGGATTCGCCTGAGGGTTGGGAATGGCTAAACAATGGCAAATCATTTCTTTGGGTAAGCGAAAAAGACGGTTG
>JACCEA012315471.1_pt1 | contig 12623 bp, 6 predicted proteins | sample 7449851 | NCBI WGS metagenome assembly JACCEA01 (sample SAMN15323453, study PRJNA562643) | freshwater metagenome | isolation source: river surface water | place: USA:Blue River Watershed | collected 2017-08-18 | reverse complement strand
TATCATTGCTATGAATCATTTCCATGGCTTCAACATGTAATTTAGTTACCATTTCATCCAAATAAACAAATCTTTCTGATTTAATAGCTAAAACACCTTCTAAAATACTAAAACATTGACTAACTTCACGTTCTGTTTCATCAACAGGAAATTCAATTGGATTACGTTTACATATCATTGCAATAATACGAATTTTTAATAACAATGACATGACACGACAAAAGAAATATGAATCAGGTCTTACTGCAGTATTCGATATCGATTGATCGATATAATATTTTGCCATAATCAAACATTTATCTAATGGTTCATCTTTTGCCGTTGGTTTTGCACCTTTATTAAATTTTAATGCAAGTAAAACATGAAAAAAAAGAATCGAAGCATTAATAAATTCTTTACCAACACCAGTAAAATCACAACATGAATGTGTAATAGGACGAATACGTGCTAATGTATGTCTTGTTTTAGGATTATTTAATACACGTAAAAGAAATTTATTAGGAAAATAATACGATGCATCACCATCATCACCTGGTAAATCAATACCATTAGAATCAGCATGTTTCATTAATCTTAACCATTCATAAAAAGGTTTCTTAATATCAGTAAATTTATTTAATACATGTGCTTCTTCATCTAATGAAATATAAAACTTATGATAGATATCAAATGCTTCTTCACAACGTTTTAATAACACTAATGAAGTACATAATGGTATCATTACCATTGCCATAGTAGATGAATGATTAATTTCACGTATCATTGACATAATAAATGACATGATATGATTCACTGAAACATCATCTTTTTTATGTAATACTTCATATTGTAATGCTACACATACTGTTGCAGGAACAGGATCAAAGAAATTTACTTGTAAAATATCTTTAGAATGATTAGTTACAGCATAACCTAACATTATCTTTTTCATTACACTATTTGCTTCATTTACTTGATTACTACCATAGAGATGATGAAATTTAAATGCTAATCCAACATATTCTAATGGTAAAAAATAATCAGTAGTAGAAGTATTTGTATTTGCACATGTACGATTCGTTGCTAAGATATTATTCAAATTACAATAAACATGAGTAGACGCAGAAGATAGGTATAAAAACCATTTAATAGCTTCACATTCTTTCCCACTACTACTATCATCTTTAATATAACCTAAACGATATAAAAATATTATACCAGATAATGCACGAAATAATAATGAATAATCTTGTAAATAAAAATTTTCATAACTTGTTTCTTTCCAATAATAACGTCCATTTATAATACTTACCACTTTACGATCATCTTCTGAATCACTTTCAATTAATGATAATGATGTTGTTGTTGCAGTCGTTTGTGAATGATTCTTATTAGTATTTGTATATGTTTCATTCCATTCCGCTTCTTCAACATTAGCTAATGCGATTAATATCAAATGAAATGCTTCTTCATAATATGTTGCTGCAGCATTTACTTCTTGAAATGTTAATAATTTAAATTGTGCAATTTTTAACATGATACTAATTGCAGTTTCTAATAAATCAACACGTCCTTGAAACATTTTAAATGCATCTTGTTTGGATATTTGCATTAAACCACTTGGTTCTTCATCGGTTGATTGTAATGCACGTGTAATATCAGATAAACTACGACGATGACGTCCACTTGTAGCATTATTACTATTAGTATGATGATGATGATGATTATCTTGAAGTATTGATGATTCATCAATAATTGCAGACATTGCACCAACACCACTACTACTAGTAGTACTATTACCATTACTACGTGGACTAATTGTCACAACAGCATGATGATTACTATTACCATGACTAATCGATGGTGAATCACTTGAAAATGTTAAATTAGCTTTCATTTGTCGTAATAATTTATGTGCACGATCTAATTGTTGATGACATAATTGTGCTGATCCTAAATTAGATAATATCGATGCAGAACGATAAAAATAAGGAAATGCTTCATGATAACGTGATGCACTCTCTAAATGTAAACCACATTCAAATAATTCTGCTGGTGTACCACGTCCACCACGACGTGATTCAAATACTTTTTCATAATAATTTGCAACACGTCGATGTAAATAATGTTTTTGATCTTCAAGCATTAAATCATATATTGCATGTTGTTCAATTGATGCAGAAAATTCAAAATGCATTTCACGTAATACTGTATCATCTAATAAAGCGAGTTGTTCCATATGAATACCACCTGCACCATTTTTATCACCATTATTTAATAATTCTTGTGGTATAAATGGTTTTCTTTCTTCTGTACCTGATGATGATGACATTGTACCATCAGCACGTTCACGTACTACAATTGATAAGAATTCATTATGACTTAATAGATCACGTAATACAGCGACGACATTAATTGTTGTTATTGCTAATTCATCATTGCGATTACGACGATTATTTGTTGTTAAACTACCTTGACGACGAAGATCACCCATTGTACCATCATCAAGCTCACTCTCATCACCACCATTATTAGCATCTTCTAATATTAAGAATTCTAACATTGGAACAGAAATTGGTGCACCAAATACACAAATTATTGATGACACTTTTAATACTGTTTGACTAGCAGAATCTAATTGATCAAAACGAAAATAAATCACTTCTTCAACACGATTTGATTTGAAATCTTTAACAAATGCACATAATGATGGATCTTCTTTAACTTTTTGTGAATTATGTAATGCTTGATCAACACAAACTTTGATTAGTTCATAGGCATATAATGGATTACCACCACTTAGTTCAAAGATTAATGTGTATAACTTCTCTTTACTAACAGTTGGATAATTGTTTCTTTCAAGCACTTCCTTGACAAGTAGTTCAATAGCCGCTGCATCAATAGGATTCAAATCCATAATCAAAGTACGATCAGGATCGAGGAATGTCTCTTGTACATTAACAAACGTACTCGTACTAATATTACGCTTATTGACACGACCAGCACTGACAGTCTGATATGTAGTAAGCAACACTGCACCTTTATCTTCCGTCCATACTTTTTGGATCAATAACCAAGAATAGAAATCAATCCATTGAAGATCATCACTATGAGAAAAAAAGAGGAAAGATTTGAGTCAATATCGAAGTGTAATACACGAAATAGAGTTGAAACTTACAATGCAATAACCACCAAATGTTTTGTCTTGCTTACAAATGTTTGAACAATTTTAGCTAATAAATCTACTGATCGCAACAAACTGAGAGGACCTAAACTTTCAATATCAGAAGTAATATCAGACTCAATTGGTAAGAAGTTAATGGATGAAAGCAGTGACATAATATCACCAGCATCACTCATCGCTCCTTCAATGATCTTCACACCTTGAAGTACTTGGTCAACTGATGAAATTTCAGCAGGAGCTGCATCTTCTCCACTTCCAGCATTTCTACGAGCATTACTTCCGGGACCGGGTTCAATTTTAAATAAGAATGCCATCATTTCACGAAAGATAGATCTCCAAGCATGAAATGGTTCAGATGAACTATAACTAGAAATTCTTTTGCGGAAAACTGCAACTTTCAAGTTATTTTCATTGACTTTAGCAATCACACGACAAATTTCATTTAAAAAGACTGTCTTACCAATTCCACAAACACCAGCAATACATACAAACAATGGATTTGCAGTCAAATCAATTTGAGGTAAATTGTTGGTATGACTAGGTGAATGTGGACTCATATGACTGCTCACTTTCCGCAATAAATAACGCAATAATGTGTCAATTTCTACTTTACGACCATATAAACTAACGTTTGCTTCTGAGTTGATGTTAAAGCTACTTCGCAAATGTTCCGTTAAGAAACTATTTCGAACGCGACGACGTCTTAATTGTCCACCACCTCCTGCAATTGGGGAAGTAAATGTATCACCTCCCGTTCGAGTTAGCGAATTAGGAAGAATTGTGCCAGTACTATTACTGATGACAATGCCCATACCGCTACCAACATTTGGGCCCCCTGTTGTTGATGAATTTGCACCACCAGAAGAGCCATTGACAGGGGCTGTAGCAGCAAGAATATTATTAACTGATCCAACCGAAGCACTTCCGCTACTACTACTTCCGGAATTATTATGTCTATTTAATTCACCAAGAATTGGACTGTAGATGCGCACTGGATTACTGTAACCTTTTGCTGTCATTTCACCATGATCTTTAAATGCATGTACGCGATCACGCAATTTGGTCTCATCATCGCAATAAATATTGAGATAAGGCGCTTTTGACATTAATCTTGCACTGAGATTTACAGACGGACCCATTACTGCATATTCATGACGTGTTGGTGATCCGACTAAACCACAATAAGCTTTACCAGAAGTGATTCCAATACCAGCATTCATCTTTGCTTCACGTAATTGTACAATGATACTTTTAGCGGCTTCAATGGCAGCAGCGGCATCATCATAGTTCACAGCACCACGTAAGCCAAATGTGCCAATACACACAGTACCTTTATCATCAACAATAAACTGACGCAATTGACCACCTTTTTCCATGAAGATAGTTGTGAGAATATCCATACACTTTTGAAACTTTTGGAGCAACAAATAATCAACACCTAATTCTTGTCTACTACGATTTAAGAAATAATATTTCGGTATTTTTATTGGATTCATGTCTTTTTCTTTCATTTGAAATCCTGCACCACCACCACTGCTTGAAAACCCGCCACCTCCTAAGAACATACTATTACTGCGTTGGTTACCCATTGGAGTAGAAGCAGGCATAGTTGTCGTAATGATTGGAGCAGCAGCATTTGCTCCACCTGGCTGAGAATGATTCTTCATCCAATCACCAAAGTTCATATCAATCTTGATGAAAAGGACAATCACATTACGTAACTCTGCTGTCAGATCTGCTTCCATATGACTTGGTGCAGATATGACACTACTACCAAGACGCATTGATGGTAAATCCTGACTAGCTCCACGAAATCGTCCTCTACGATTACTACCACTTCCACTGCCTTCAATCATTGATGACATTGTCACACTGTGTCCATGACCATGCATACCATGTCCTCGATGCGTGGGACTTGCTACTGCCATAGAGAGACTTCGATTATGCCCACTAGGACCATTGCTCACACTAGTGGTATTGTATGTTGTTATAACTTCACTGAATGTTTGTAAATGTCGTAGAATGGTAAAATCAAATCCATCTCTTGCTGTTTGATGTACGTGTGCTGCTATGGTTGCTGAAATGGTATTGAATGCCCATGTACGGAATTGATCTAATACTGCTGCAGTTGTACTTATCGATGGGAATCCATTGCTACTACTGTTACCGCTATTGCTATTTGGAGATGTTGAACCAAAAGGTACATTTGTTGTTGATACGGTTGAAGTTAATTCATGCCTCAATATCTTCATGAGCTCATTTTTTAAATCTTGTATTGATAATTGCTCTTCTTCTTGTAATTCACGACATGGCATAACCAATGATGAAGATGCTGGAGTTGTTAGTGCACTACTACTACCAGCTTTGGGAGTACCAATGGTCGATGCATTTGTTGGAGAACCTGAATTAACTTGATGTATACTTGGCAAACTACTGACACCATTTACCAAGGCATTTCGCCATGCTTCAAATGCTTCTAGAAAACAATCTACCATAATTGTACAAATGCGCTTGTTATAGTTTGTATTCACATCAAGCAAATTGCTGCTGGTATATGTACTACTCACACGACGACCGCTGGCACTAGTGCTTGATTCTGCCAATAACGGTAACGAACTGTTATTACTACTATTGAGTCCCATTTGACCTCCATTCCCACCATTTCCTGAGCTACTTGTTGCCGTATGCTTCGTCATCATATTCATACTAGCCGGATTTATGGTTGTGTCCTTATGGACCAAGTAACATCCCTCCTTTCGCAGCACACAACGGCACGTTGGCAAGGCTTCCTTGCTGGTACCGATCTCAGTGCAGACAACCAATGCTGGTTCTGTTCCGGCAGTAGCAGTAGATGTTGCGACCATTTCACCGCTCTGACTACCCCCACTTGCAGGAGATCCACTACTACCGCTACCACTATCGTTGTGGACATTTGGGTGAAGCACATTGTGTGCTTTCTCACTAATGATCAACTCGCCCTTACTAGCACAGTCCTCAGCTAGAGCTACATCTCCGAGGGGACTTCCAACTAGAAGGAATTCCCAACGATCATTAGCTCCCACATCCAATCCTGCCATCATTCCAACAGAAAGACCAGAATGTACATTAAGATATGCTACTTCCTCATTGGTTGGGTGCTCTCCGTGGTGCGAGTTCTCTGCATCAACCATCGAGCTAGTGGTAATGCCAAACGATGGAGTAAATACGACTTTATAATCTGATAAATTTTTGTTAATCTCTAATGCACATGCTGTTGCACGTTGAACTACATCTTCTGATATAGATAAATCTCCATACGGATCTACAAAACCAAAGAAAAATTAACATGCGACTACAATGAGAATCACCAAGTACTTACCATCAGGAAGATCATAGACTGGAGATTGCCAAATGATATATAATGCATCACCAGCAAATTTTACTGTTTGTCCTTCATATTTATCAGCATAACTAATAATTTTCTCGAAATACGCATTGATGTGAATACGTAAATCATCCACATTCATCTTAGTTGACAAGGCGGTAAAACCAGAAATATCAACAAAGAGTAACGCACCCCAAAACCGTTCAATTGATGGCGTTAAATATGGTGATGAAGAGAAGTCAATACTAAAACTATTTGCATGCTTTTTAAAGAAATTGAAAGCTTGTATACTCATAGTCTGTTTCAACAGAATTGGTGGTATATGGCGACTGAACTTGAAAAGTTCAGGAAAGTCGCCAGGACTAACGATTGCACCACGATGCTGATCTAATGCCATCTTAAAGACTGCTGTGTCGGTCTATCGATCTACGCAGTGAAAATGAACTCGACCGCCGGGGGGTTAGGGAGCTTACTTTGTTCTGATTCTTCACGCTACACGCAGAGAAGATCGAGACAAAGAGATCCAATTACTTAAAAAAAAATTGAGGTCCTCTGTAGTTGAAACGGACAGAGACGACTTGAATGTGTTATTCCTAATTTCTCTTTATTTGTTGTTGGAGTGCTTGGAAAAAACGACGAAAAATAATTGTTTTCCTGAACTATTGAAACAAGAAAAATGAAGTTGAAGAATTTGAAATCTGAATACGTTGAAATTTATTTCAAAGAAGGGAAATAAGTAAGAAGATAGTAGAACTTCGCAAGAAACAAATATTTTTTCTACTCTCTTCTGCTTCCCTTTGAAAATCAAAATGTCAACTGAAAGACAACTCACAATTCCAAACACAAATAACCCAACTCAAACAAAACAAGATACTTAAAACTGTTCTGAATTGAATTGAGGAGATGAAAATAGATAAATTTGGTGGATGAAGTTGATAATTAGAGGTAAATGCAGATCGAAGTTGGGATCAATCATCAAAAGCGCGAAGGGCACAAAGCAAAACGACAGCAGGCAAATCATTGGTGGAACGGAACCAAGAAAACGGCCCTCGACCTTCAATGAGAGCCGTTACGCTGTAAAACGGCTGAGAAATCCATGAAATTCAGAAATTATGGTGGAGATAAAGTGGAAATTCCACTTTTAAGGAATTCCTTATGTGGCCCGTTACACACTTAGTTCACTAAAGCCCAGATGGTGGTGTTTATTAACCATTTCTATGTGTTCATCACTGCTTCGCTCTGCATCATTAGTTTTTGTGTGTGTAGTGGCGCGTACCAATGCATTTTAATTTTAGATTCATTATTATTGGAATACTTCGCAGTCAATTGTTGGAGATCTCTCAATCTACGTCAAGGATATATTACATCCAATCAGAACTTTGAGTTGCGGTCAGAACGAAAATGGGAGGTGGAGCGAGTAAAAAGAGCAACTATACTGAAGGAGCGAATGATAATGGCGGTGGGCAAGAACACAAGAAGGTGCAACCTCGCTTGAAAGAGGGTGACACTATCCCTAATGTTACTATCAAAGCAAGAATTCGCATTGCACCTGGTGAAGATCATCAAAAGAGCTTTGCTTGGAAAGACATCAACACTGAGCAGCTATTCAAAGGAAAGCGTATTGTCATGTTTTCCATTCCAGGAGGTATCATTTGTTTTGTGATGTGCTGATGATCTGATCTAACTTAACTGCCATTTTTCCATAGCTTTTACACCAGTCTGCTCGTGTGACCATTTGCCAGGATATGAAGATCGATACGACGAAGTCTTACAAATGGGTGTCGATGATATCTATTGTATTTCTGTCAATGACGCTTTCGTCATGAGGCAGTGGGGTAAGATGCAAGGTCTTGAAGAAGACACAACTGAAGATGCAAAGTGTGCTTTGAACCCTGGCAACTTCAGGCGAGTAAAGCTGATTCCTGATGGAGCCGCTGCTTTTACTCGTGGTATGGGAATGGTTTGCCACTTTAATAATGTCAATGGTTATGGTGAACGCTCTTGGAGATACAGTGCAGTGATTAACGACATGAAAATCGAAAAGCTCTTTGTTGAAGAAGGTGGTGCCATAGTTGATGATCCTGACAAGGATAACTTGTTAGTTTCTGATTCTGGTACTATGTTAGCATATTTGGAACAAACAAAGGTACAGTTTATGCTACGTATTAGGTAATCAATGCATTTATCTATTTTCCATTCCTTTTTCTCAATAGCCCAAAAATTAGTACTGCAAGTGTACGCTTAGATACAGACTCGTTTTTCTGTTTAATGCCTCATGCTGTTGTAATTTTGATAGATGTATTCCGCCCGATCCACATTCCAACGCAGAGGATTTCTTAATCACCAACACCTCCTTCATTGGGATTCTCATGAGTTGTATACCATCTCTGCATAGTCACCATGTAAAAATGCACATAAATGTACTCCCCTTTATAACATGGTTTATTTTCCTTTAATAGTTGTCGCTTTCTTTCATCATTGTGGATCGTCGCGTCATGTCTTGTAGTTTTCAGTCGCTTTTGGTGATTGGATACTAAACGGTGTGATGAAGCATACGATTTAACATGTGTTTTGTGTTTAATTCTTTGTGTTTTGTATTGGTGATAATGTAGAAATATTAAACTTTTATCGTTGTATATATTAGGTACTCTTATTTGCTTGTAGTTACCATTTAGATAATATGAGCATTATCTAAATTAAGATATTATAAGTGCTCATTAGTAATGAGAGGTTAGAACGAAACGCATGTTAAAGCTCTTCAATATGATCATTGAGCTTTCTCGGTTTTTATTTTGTAAATTGAATGGGTTTATATTTGGAGGTATTTAGTACTATAGGTATTTTTGAAATAATCTTAGTATGTTTCTAAACGTAACTGCATTCACCCATACTTTTTATTTTACTATACATTACTACAATTAATAATACTTATTCTTGCAATCAACAGACATTGGTTAAATAAAAATATCAATCCACTCGGAACTAGTAAGGATGTGGCTAGGAACTAGTAAGGATGTGGCTATTATTTCAATTACCAACTAAAAGCAATTACATTTGCAGCATTAATTACTACTTACTGCGCAAGGTAATCACCTTTTTATGCGTATTTTTATTCATATTCAATACAACTTGCTTCGATAGTAGCATGTCAACAACAATAAATGGAGAGATCCGACCACACCAACACATAACTACAAACTATAAAATCCAATTACCAATGTCCGGAACTCAATTAAAAAAAGAACATAAATACACTCACCGCCTTGTGGAACTGTGCGGTTTAAAACAGCAACAATGCACACATGAAAAGTGGACGACAATCCAAATATTTTACGTGTACTAACAAAATACTTAAATATCAAATCTTAAGATGTTGATAAAATTCACCATTACCATCGTTATTTCCACCTAAATCAATAATGACAGAAAATAAACAAACATACAAATTCCCAATAGCCATACAGGAAAGTGGCGTCAGGGTTTAAAGACAAGCAAGTCAAGAGGAAGGATATAACCGTTTAGAGCATGCTATCACCAAAGGATTACTAACTTGAGTCAAATAATGTACTAAATACTATTTTTCATTGACCAAAACTAACAGCATCAAAGATACTGAACGAATAATGTGAAATTCGACAGAAGAAGAGCATAGCTAATGCACCACACAACCCTAGCTAATGGAAACAATCTTATTGAATAAATACATAATTCTTTCTACAATCCAATAAAAATTGACAATTATAGGATGATAAAAATATTTTCCCTCGCTTGCCAATTTATTTATAGTTTTTCACTACCACTACTACAGCCCATCTGAAGCAGCTCGTGATCGCCCTATTAGTTCAGCCATAGCTCGTTGAATAACAATGCGGTCCCCAATGGTAATGCCCATATCCTTAAAATCACTATTTTCGAGATATGGCAGCATTTCCATGATAACATTTTGTTCTTCAAACTTTGGAAGAAGACTAGACAATTCCAAATCATCTAAAAACTGGAACAACGATCGCCCTTCTAAAGCCAAGGCTAGTGACGGCTTGTTTTGTGTCCAGGGTGGTAATTCATCCAGCAGTGCATTCAAATTAGAGCGTGACTTCCGCGCGGAATATGGTGGTGGAGCTTGATGTTGAAGATTGTACATGGATGTGTTAATTGAAAACATAGATTCTGACATACTGGCTGGACTAGGAGCTTCCATTAAATGACGCGCTGCAGTGGATGACGGCGGACCTGCGGCTGATATTGGAATCTCAATCGTTGTTGTGTTGCCTACGGTATTGGTTGCAGTAGTTGGTGCTGTCCCAGCTGCAGCAGCAGCTAATTTTGCTTGATGCTTTACAATATCAGGATTCTTATTTCTAAGCAATTTAGATTCTGCAATCGCTAACTTGCGAATTCGCTTGTTTCCTGGAAGAATTTGCAACTTGATATTAGGAGCAAGAAGATCGAAGATACCTGGATGCGCCGTTGAACCTATTCAAACAAAGCAGTAATCTACCATAAGAAACTAGCAGAATGACATAAATTAATCTTACCAATTACTGCAAGAGATATGATCCACGGGATCATCGCAGCGATCCAAGTAGCCAAAAATTCTGGAAATTTATAAGACACACATGGCCACAACATTGAGCAACCCAAGAAACCATACATACCAACAATATGTAATCTTGCAACATATAGAAAACAAGCTTTTCTGTCCATACCCCATTCCCTGATGTTATGGGTTGGTATTTCTACCAACGAAAAAATTAAAATGCCATTTAATAAAATGGAAATCAATTGTAGATTAAAAGTTAAATAGAATAATACTGTTAAAATCCTTTGCATTTGTGTATCTAACGATAATTCATTGTTATAAATAGGAGTAGCAGTGATTGTTAAGAAGAGACAGTCAATAATGATGTGAGTAGACAATTCAGTGATAAGACCACTTTTTGCTTCTTTATTTGTCATTAGGAAAACTTGATCAATGCGTCTCTCATGGCAAATTGCAGCTATCGGCACTGGTACAAATCGCAAGAGGGTTAACACAGTGAAGGAACATTTATATTTATTCGGAAAGTCAAGGAATTCTTCAATTAAATCAATCATTTCCGGCTTTTTATTTTCTCGTTCGCTTGATTTGTGCATATAACTATTTTCAGTGTTAGATGTTGTTGCTATTCCAGCTGTATCACTTGCGGATGCATCGAATGTCTCATCGGCCCGTTTCTTGTGAGCCTGTTTTGTATCTCTAGATTTCTCCGTATTACTACCTGTTTTAGAGTAATAGCTTTCGCGACGAGGCGGTGGAGGTGGTAAAGGGGCAAGTACATCATCTTCTTCAGTCACATCCCCATCTCTATCCACATCCGATGCAATAGCACTGGTGCCTGATACATTCGACACATCACTAGTATTAGATGGTCGCCGGCGATGAGAAAGATTTATTGGCATCAATCCAGTCAGGGAAGACTGATTATAACCAATTGCACTGTTTGTGGCATAATGAGATGTAAATAGAATTGGTGCTTGATCATTACCATCATTAATTTTACCAGTCGCTTGTGCTGATGACCTATTCGAGATGGTTTTCATATCTTGATACACTTCGTCATAATCAAAGGAAGAATATTCATAGAACTGGTTCGGATCATTGTCATCGGCACTTTGAAGGTTGTTCTTTTCACTACCTGACTTATCTCGTCCATCGAATTGAATAATCATTCTTCGTTATAACTTGATACTTTTTGGTACTCTATCGGACGAACTTTTCTTTCCTTACTGCAATTTTGATATTTCCACGATCAGATTCCTCCCAAAGAAACTTAGTAAGATCCCAAAAATTTACCATAGAGTTTGGAAAAAGGAATGAGCATGTATTAATTTTTTATAGCTAAAATACTCGTAAGTAATAATTTTAATGGCTGGTTATTATTCCGCCAGGCATAACAGATCTTGTTGCAAGTTACATGGGAGGATCAATAATATAGCTAATAATAGTAGAAGTCAACACAAGGAACAGAAAATAGTATCATCAGGATTGGGATTGTATCACATCCAATATTTTGTTGATCGGTGAGTTGTCGTTGAAAGAAAGAAATGGCAAACTTC
>JACCEA011489812.1_pt1 | contig 12629 bp, 10 predicted proteins | sample 7449851 | NCBI WGS metagenome assembly JACCEA01 (sample SAMN15323453, study PRJNA562643) | freshwater metagenome | isolation source: river surface water | place: USA:Blue River Watershed | collected 2017-08-18 | reverse complement strand
CCAAAAATCAAAGAAATGATTGCTAGTAAACGTTGCTTTATTGCAGTTGGAGCTGGACATCTTGGCGGACCAAATGGCGTAATTCGTTTATTAGAAAAAGAAGGATACACCTTAACACCAGTTGAACTTTAACGACCCATTTCACCATGAAATATTTAAGTATTTTCTTCTTATTAACATTGATTGTCGGATGCAAAACCTACAACGAAGAAGACAAAAAAAGTTTTGACGAACAAATCAAAAGTTATTTAGCGAAGAAAAACGTCAAATGTAAAAGAACATCTTCTGGTTTGTATTACAAAATACTTGAGTCAGGAGAAGGCGAATTCATCAAATTTACAGATGTTGTTACCTTCAAGTACAAAGGCTATTTCATGAACGGAACAGTGTTCGATGAGCAATCACAAAAACCTGTAGAGTTTGAAGTTGGGCAATTGATTGGAGCTTGGAAAGAAATGATGCTGTTATTGAAGCCGGGAGGAAAAGCATTTTTGGTTGCACCACCATCACTTGGCTACGGTGACCGCGATTTGGAAGACATTCCACCCCACTCTATTCTTGTCTTTGAAATGGAAGTTGTGAGCGTGAAGTAAATTTCTCAAATAGAATTTGATGATTTGGAAATTTGAGAATTGAAATCGGCAGAGAAAAAAAATCAAAAAAAACCAAGAATAATTGGTCGAATCGTTGATAAAACGGATTCAAACTTTTACTTTTGGAATCAGTTTTATAATAGATACTAAAAACCCGCAAAAATGAGCGTACTTGTAAATAAAGACTCAAAAGTGATTGTACAAGGATTCACAGGTAGTGAAGGATCCTTCCATGCATCTCAAATGATTGAATACGGAACCAATGTTGTTGGTGGTGTAACTCCAGGAAAAGGAGGAACTTCTCACTTGGATCGTCCAGTTTTCAATACAGTTGCTGACGCAGTTACTAAAACAGGTGCAGATGTATCAATTATTTTCGTTCCACCATCATTTGCTGCTGATGCAATTATGGAAGCTGCGAATGCTGGAATTAAAGTAATCGTTTGTATTACTGAAGGTATTCCAGTGAACGACATGGTGAAAGCGAAAGAATATATCAAAGGATATGATTGCCGTTTAATCGGTCCAAACTGTCCAGGTGTAATCACTGCTGGAGAAGCGAAAGTTGGTATCATGCCAGGATTCGTTTTCAAAAAAGGAAAAATCGGTATTGTTTCTAAATCAGGAACATTAACATACGAAGCAGCTGATCAAGTTGCAAAAGCAGGATTAGGAATCACAACAGCAATCGGAATCGGTGGAGATCCAATTATTGGAACTACTACAAAAGAAGCGGTTGAATTGTTAATGAACGATCCAGAAACAGAAGGAATCATAATGATTGGTGAAATTGGTGGAAACTTAGAAGCAATTGCTGCACGTTGGATTAAAGACAACGCTAAGAAACCAGTTGTAGGATTCATCGCTGGTGAAACTGCTCCAAAAGGAAGAACAATGGGTCACGCTGGTGCGATCGTTGGAGGTGACGAGGATACAGCTGAAGCTAAAAAACGTATCATGAGAGAATGTGGAATTCACGTAGTTGATTCTCCAGCTCACATTGGTTCGAAAATGGCTGAAGTATTAGGCGTAATGGCATAAGAAATAAACGTTAATCGTTGAAAAAGGTGTTAGGTTTCTAGCACCTTTTTTTGTGGGGTAAAATTCGTTTGATTGGTTTGATGGGCTCCTTGTGTTGGTTGTTACAAAGTTGTAATGTTGTAATGTTGTAATGTTGTAATGTTGTAATGTTGTAATGTTGTAATGTTGTAAATTAACAAATTTGCAAGTTAACAATCTTACTAATAACTCCCAATTTTACTGATCTGCAGATGCATTTATCAATCCAATTTCGTACCTTTAACTAACACGAAACACCAATTAAACATGGTAAAATATTTACTTGAGGAACATTACAAGCAACATGGTTTTCCCAAGTTAGCTGCACGTTTTATTCAAGAGCCACATTTAATTCCAGAACTAGTTGAAATTGCAATAAGTGATTTAAAACATCCATTTCCAGAATGTGCTTCTTGGCTCTTAACCCACATTGTAAAAACAAATCCAGAATTACTCGAGGAATTTCAACCCCAATTTATTGATTGTTTGTTTCATAGTAAAAACCAAAGCGTTTTGCGCAATCTATGTAATACCTGTTCTAATCTTCCACTAATCGATTACAAAGAATCAAAATTTCTAGATCAACTGATTGCATTCATTAAAGACGATTCGAATAAAGTGGCGCTTTTTGTATATGCAATCTATAAACTGATTCAATTCACCGAAAAGTATCCCGAAATCAAGCCGGAAATTGAAGGTATCATTGAATTGAAACAAACGGTAACCATTCAGCCAGCAGTTCGAATTGGTATCAGAAATTATTTGAAAGCAACAAAATCGATTGCATAAAAACACTACTTTTGCACCGTCTTAACATTGATTCAAAACCACTACACATCTACAAATGTCAAAAAAAGCACTAATCATTCAAGGAGGTGGATTCCGAACAGGGTTCAGCGCAGGTGTATTAGATGCATTCATTGAAAAAGAATACAATCCTTTTGATATTTATGCTGGTGTTTCCGGTGGAGCAATTGCTGCTTCTTATTTTCTTCAACAGGAAAAAAGGAAGTGTCTTGAAGCCATGTTTTGTTTGACTGATAATTCGCGTTTCATCAATTATCGAAATTTGATTCGATCAAAACCAGTAATGGATGTAGACTTTTTTCGCGAGATTGCAAGTGAATTGGTTCCTTTAGACATTACAAAGGTTCTTGAAAATAGTGCCAACAAAAAAGTTGGAATTGTAATGACTCATGCCGAGCGCGGGAATCCATGCTACCATCAACCAACGAAAGACACGTGGATAGATGCGTTAATTGCATCTAGTTCAATGCCTTTGGTAACTAAAGGTGCTCATCCAGTTGGTGATGAAAAATTCATGGATGGCGCATGGAGTGATTCACTTCCTGTGAAATGGGCTATAGAACAAGGTGCTACTGAAATTTTAATCATTCGAACAACGGCTGAAAAAGAAAAAATGCAACAATCGTGGTTAGATTATTTTGGCGAATTATACCATTGGCGTCAAAAAGATATCAAGCGCATCTTTCAAACCAACCACATTAAATTCAATCAATCCCTGGAATTTATATTAAATCCACCAGTCGGAATTACAATACAACAAATTGCTCCTGACAAAAAATTGCACGCACAACAACATTCTAATTCGTCTGAATTGATCAAGAAAGACCATGAATTTGGGTACGAAAAAGGATTGGCTTTTTTAGAAAAAATGAAAGCAGAATGACTGTTGCAAAATTTAAATATTTAAATTTTGCAACAACAAACTCATAGACACAAAACAATAGAATACTTAAAATCCTGTTGTTGACCAATCTCCAACCAATGTAATCCCGCTTTTGTTTCAAAATCTCCCGTATGTTTCAACTCATCAGCCCAGCCCCACCACGGTTCAATGCAGAAAAAAGGCGCATCCTTTTTCGTCCAAAAACCTATTGCATCGAGTTGATCAAATTGTAAACGAACTAATTCTCCACCCGTTTTATGCACCAATCCAACCGAAGTAAATGGTGGATTTTTAAATACAACAGCATCATTTTCAAAAAGTGCATTGTTTAGTTCAAGCTCCCCACTGCAATCCATAGTTGAACATTTTCCCGAATAATAAGCTCCTTCCAATTCGTGTCGTTCCGAAGAAAATGGATTCGAAAAGACCAATTTATACATGTTCAATTCATCATTTAACTGAAATCCTGGATGACCACCGATTGAAAAACCTAACTTTTTGTCATCTACATTTTTTATATGATACCAAACATCTACCCCATTTTCATTCAGTGAATATCGAATTGTCAAATCAAATTTAAATGGATATTTTGCTAAGGAATCTTCGTTCCATGACAAGTTTAAATCAACGGATTCTGAAGATTGATTGCTAACCGAAAAGTTTTGATCGCGCACAAATCCATGTTGACTCATGTGATAAGTTTCACCTTCGAACGAGTAAGAATCATTCAATAAACGACCAACGATTGGAAATAAATTTGGGGCCGTCCGATTCCAAATTAAGTCATCCTTATTCCATAAAACTGAAGTGTTACCTATCCGATTTAAAGAAATAATCTCGGCTCCTTTTAACGCAATTTTGGCTTCTACCAAGTTATTCGACAATTCAATAAATTCCATTTCACATGATTTTTTACGAATCGAAGTTCTTCAAAATAATTGAATTCTCCTACAAAGCCTTGTAAATAGTGAACAAATAGAACTTTTTGCCAATTCTATAATTGTTAAAAAAATAAAATTACAGTACTATGTATTGCATAGTTCATTCTTTTACATATATCTTTGTATAAAAATTAACACAAATGAGTTTAGAGAATACACAAGCCCAAATGCGAAAAGGAATCTTGGAATACTGTATTCTATCCATTCTCGATAAGAAAGAAGCCTATCCTTCAGAAATTTTAGAAACCTTGAAGGATGCGAAGTTAATTGTTGTTGAAGGAACACTTTACCCACTTTTAACACGCTTAAAAAACATGGAACTTTTAGCTTATCGATGGGAAGAATCACAATCGGGTCCACCGCGAAAGTACTTTACCCTAACGAAAATGGGGAAAGCCTTTTTAGAAGAATTAGACAGTACATGGGCAGAATTGAGCCAAGCTGTTAATAAAATTACCAACCTACAACCGAGTGAATCGGCTGAAAAAAGTGAATTATGAAAAAGACCGTTTCAGTAAATATCAAAGGCATGAACTTCTTAATTGAAGAGGATGCGTATGAATTATTGCAAGATTACATGAACCGATTGAGTCACGGATTGCGCAACGAAAAAGACAGTAAAGACATAATCGAAGACATCGAAATGCGCATTGCTGAATTGTGTACTTCGCGTCTTAATGATAAAAAACAAGTTATCGAAATTGAAGATATTCAGTTGATTTTAGACACATTGGGAGATCCTTCTCAATATCTAGATGATGAAGATTCAACTACGCAAGAATTCAAAGAAAGCGCCAATCAAAAGACATATCAACAAGATCGCGAGCGTCATTTATTCCGCGACTTAGAAAATGCTTCCATTGCTGGTGTATGTGCAGGAATTGCGAATTATTTCAACATTGATGTTATTATCATTCGTGCTATTTTCCTCATCATGTTCTTTTTTGGTGGATTTGGATTCCCACTTTACATAATTCTTTGGATTGTGGTACCAAAGGCGAAATCAACGATTGAGAAGTTACGTATGCGCGGAAAACCAATTACTGTTGATTCAGTAAAAGAAGAGGTCGAAGCCGCTGCAAAACGCTTTGAAACGGAAACAAAATCATTTGCCAATCGCATACGCCGTGAAGATCATTTATCACACCGATTTAGCTCTTTTGGAAGAATTATTGGGGCAGTCGTTGGTGTATTTTTAATCATGAAAGGATTGTTCTTTCTTGTGATGTTCATGATATTCGGTGTGTTTGGCGTGCGCGTAATTCCTGTACAAAGTGATAATGGCTATTTGTCATTACCAGAATTAGCACAAATGACCATTGAAACACAATCGGATTACAATTGGGGATATGCAGGTGCGATGATTGCGGCATTTTCAATTATCTTCTTTCTATTACTCCTTGGAATAAAATTGGTTTTCAGAATTCGTAATCGCTGGTCACGTCTAAGTTTAATATCGCTTTTTGTTACAGGGTTTATTGGTTCAATGATGGTTTTAGTGATTGGATTAAAAACGGGAAGAGAATTAACTATTCATGGTGAATTGGAACAAGAAATTGGGACTTATTACGGTGAGCAATTAACAATTGTTCCACATCTATCATCTTACGCCAATAACAACAAGTTCAGAATCAAATCAGATGGAGATTGGGGCATGTTAGGAATAAAAGGAGATAAAATAAGTGAAGCGGGTATTCGCATTCATTACAGACTATCTTCAGATTCATTGTTTCATGTTTATCAAACAATGAGTGCACACAGTCACGCGCATAAAGCAGCTTTAACCAAAGCAAAAAACATTCATCATTCTATGTCTGTTGATAGCAATATAGTGAACTTAAATAATTATTATACTTATCCAATAACAGATAAAATGCGAATCCAAGAAGTAGAAATCTATATTGAAATCCCAACTGGTAAAACAGTAAAAATCAACAATGAAACAATTCGATTAGGAGAAAACACCTACAACGATAAAGAATTTGAAGAAAAAGGTCATCTCGATGGTGACGGTACTTATTCCCATTGGGATTAAAACAAAAAAAGCGAGGTGTGAATCTCGCTTTTTTATTATCTCTTTATTTTCGCATGTAATCTCTGAATTCCATTTTGCTCGAATCGAATGTAAACAGTGGCAACAAGGTACTTCCCTTATCTTTATCCAATAAACGATCGTACAAATATTTAGCAATTTCTAATCGGTCACTTTCAAATTTTAATGTTTCAATGATTTTATAAGCTTGTGTTGCATTTAAACATTTACTTACCATATCTTTCAAAATAGTTTCTTTGCGATCATCATCAAAGGTGATTGTTTTCAAATCTGCCACATAAGCATCTGCATCGCTTAAAACTTTTGTACAAGTAATAGTTGAAGATGCAGTATTAATTGTATTTGTATAAACTGTGTTTCCAGAGTTCATTCCTGAATTAACTTGTGTCGTTCCATTCGTTACAGCGTTATTTCCATTACCACATGTTGTTGTCCCTCCAGAAGTAGTTGTCGTTGTTGTTGTTTGCGTTGTGGTAGTTGTTGACGAAGAGGATGATTGAACTCCATTAGAATTAATCGTTACATTTCCTCCAGGAGTTGTAGTTTGATTCCCGTAGGTTGTAGTAGTTGAGTTCACATTAATATTTCCTCCAGGAGTCGACGTTTGCGTGCCCATTCCTGTTCCGTTCATATTTACATTAACATTTCCACCCGGAGTAGAAGTTTGAGTTCCCATACCTGATGTTGTAGTTGAACTATTCACATTGATTGTTCCACCTTGTGCGTTCGTTTGTGTGGTTTGTGTTGATTGCGTTCCCATTCCTGTACCATTCATTCCAATATTGATACCACCTGTTCCATTATTCATTGTCGGATCTGTAACATTAATATTGATGTTCATTCCAAAATTTCCATTTGGATTCATTGGGTCCGTTACCGTTGTTTGCGAGGTTCCTGTCGTCGTAGTTGATGAATTAACATTCACATTCCCTCCTGTTATACCAGTTTGTTGAGTCCCTCCGTTCATTCCTGAATTGATTGTAACGTTCCCACCTGCTGTACCAGCCTGTTGAGTTCCACCGTTCATTCCTGAATTGATTGTTACATTTCCACCTGTTGTACCAGTTTGATTCCCTCCATTAACATCAGAGTTAATCGTAACATTGCCATTAGAGTTTCCTCCTTGATTAGTAACAACTGGATTTGTTGTAGTTGTAGTTTGTGTCACAACTTGTTGTGTTGAAGTAACTGGCGCATCACTGAACACAGCTGAATTGTCAGGTCGATAAGTAATTACACCTTGCTGTTGCAAAGTACCCGTTGATGGAACTTGACCAATCCACTGTAATTTACCTTTCCCTTTTTTAAAAATAACACGCGTTGTAATATCTGAAGGTGTATCAATGAAGAACATTTTATCAATGTCTCCCGTTTTTCCATCCGCAAAAATTAGCTTCAAAGCATAAGATCCATTGCGAATTCCCGTGATATATACGTTCGTTTGTGGAACCGAATTCTGTTTTATTCCATTTAAAATGACATAAAACTGTTGTCCGTTGTTATTGAAAACTGTTAAGTTACTTTGAGCCATTGAAATGAACCCAATGAATAAAAATAAAAGTGTAGCGATTTTTTTCATATTCGTATTTTTTTGCCTGCCTTTTACTAAGACCATGCCAAGTTAAGGCAATTGTGTTAATTCTCAAAAGAATGAAGGCGGAAAGGAAAGAAAAAGACGAATTAATCGTAAATTTACCACGAAGAATGAATTACGTAATTGTCGATATAGAAACAACTGGAGGAAGCCCAAAAGCTTCCAAAATAACAGAAATTGCCATTTATAAACACGATGGCACTGGTATCATCGACGAATTTTCAACATTAGTAAACCCAGAAATGAAAATTCCTGAGTTTATTTCTCGGTTGACGGGAATTAGCGATAAAATGGTTGAAGATGCTCCCAAATTCTACGAAATCGCAAAAAAGATAATTGAATTCACAGAAGGTTGCATTTTTGTAGCTCACAATGTTGGATTCGATTACGGCATTATTCGTCATGAATTTAAAACGTTGGGCTATGATTTCCGTCGTCCGCATCTTTGCACTGTTCGCTCTTCACGTTATGTGATTCCTGGAATGGATTCTTACAGTCTTGGAAAACTATCGCGAAGTTTGGGCATTGAAATAAAGGACCGTCATCGAGCTGGAGGCGATGCCTTGGCAACTGCACATCTTTTTACCATGTTGATTGAAAAAGATCCAGGTGGCTTACAAACATTCATTCAACAAGAGGTAAATCCTAAAATTCTTCACCCGAATTTAAATCTGGAAGTATTGGATGAAATTCCAAGTAAAACTGGAGTTTACAAATTCTACAACGAATTCAATCAGCTGATTTATATCGGTAAAAGTAAAACGATAAAAACGCGTGTTGATCAACATTTAAGAAATTCCAAAACAAAAAAAGGAATTCAAATGATGAAGGAAATCATGCGCATTGAATATGATTTAACAGGGTCAGAATTGATTGCTTTGTTGCGTGAATCTCAATTGATCAAACAACACAAACCTGTCTACAATCACATGTTAAAGAAAAGTCGTTTTCCATATGGAATCTATGACTATTTGGATGATAATGGCTATTTGCGCTTATACGTGTCTTTAACTTCAAAAAAAGATGCGCTTCCACTCGCTAGTTTCACAACTAAGAAAGAAGCTAATTCCTATTTAGAACATATTGTTGAACAGCATGAATTGTGTCAGAAATTATGCGATTTGTATCCAACGCAATCTGCTTGCTTTCATTATTCAATCAAAAAATGTAAAGGCGCTTGCATAAAGGTTGAATCTGCTGATGATTACAACAAACGAGTAGAATCGTTTATCAATGAATTATCTTTCAATGGCGAGAGCTTTTATATCGTTGATAAAGGTCGACACAAAAGTGAAAAAAGTTTGGTTTTAGTTGAACGCGGAGCAATTATGGGTTACGGTTACGCTCCTTATCACTTTCAAGGTCAACCTACTATTAAATGGAAACGATTTATTGAACTAACCAGTGAAGATCGAGACGCTCGTACAATTCTGAACATGCATCTGCGCAAAAATCCACAAGTAGAAATCATTCGTTTCTAATTACTTTACCACATCTGAAATCCAATTCAGAACAACCATTCCCAGCACAATTCCTACAAACACAATCATTCTTCAATTTTTTATAAAGAACGTATCTACTGTCAAAATGGTTGAATAAAAAAGCCGATACAAATTAATGTACCGGCTTTTATCGTTTATTTTCTTGAACGATTAAGCTTTCAATCGTTTTGAGAAGTCAATTAAGATTGGTGTTGCAACACACAATGAAGAATATGTTCCAATGATTACACCAACTAATAATGCGAATAAGAATCCTTTAATTGCTGCTCCACCGAAGATGAACATAATTAATACAACCACGAATAAAATCATAGATGTATTGAATGTTCTACTCAATGTTGTATTCAATGATTTATTGATGATATCATAGTGATGATCGTCTTCTTTACTTCCTCTTAAGTTCTCACGAATACGGTCAAACACAATCACAGTATCATTCATCGAATAACCGATAACAGTAAGAATCGCCGCAATAAACGCTTGATTCACATCCAAGCTAAATGGTAAAAAACCATGTAACAAAGAGAAAATCGAAATTACGAAGAAGGCATCATGTGCTAATCCTACAATCGCACCAATTGAGTATTGCCAGTGTCCGAAACGTAACAAGATGTATGCAAAGATAGCAATCAACGCCAATGTAATTGAGATTGTTGATGAAGTCCACAACTCACTAGAAACAGAAGCTGAGATACTTCTTGATTCAATGACATCATAAGAACCCATTTTCTCTTTACTAGCTTCTAAACCTTCTTTTAGTTTATCTGCTACTTTTTGAGTCGCATTGTCATCTTTTAATAAGTAGTTAGTAACGATCTCAACATTGTAATCATTTGATTTCGTTTTCAAATCAATCGATGAAATCTCTCCATTTTCAACAAATACTTTCGACAAGTTACCACGGATGTACTCAATATCTGCTTTGTTTTCAAATTTCACTACAAATGTACGTCCACCTGTAAACTCAACACTTTGTTTCAATCCTCTAGCGAATAAAGCTCCAACCCCTAACAAAGTAACAGAAATTGAGAAAATGTAGAAATATTTTCTTTTTCCAACCCAGTCAAAATGGAAGTTTTGGAACAATCCTTTTGAATATTTCGTGTTAACTGAAATTGATTTACCTTTTGACATCCAAGCGTGGAATACCAATTTAGAAATTATAATTGCAGAGAACATTGAAGTGAAAATACCGATAATCAATGTAGTTGCGAATGATTCAATTTCACCTGTTCCGAATACTTTCAAGATAATCGCAACCAACATATGGGTAACGTTCGCATCGATAATTGAAGGTAATGCTCGTTTGAAACCTACATCTACAGAACTTTCTAAATCCAACCCTCTTGCTTGTTCCTCACGGATACGTTCAAAGATCAAGATATTCGCATCGACCGCAGTACCAATTGTCAAGACGATACCAGCAATACCTGCTAAAGTCAATACCGCTCCAAAAGAAGCAAGAGAACCGAAGATTAACAATACGTTCACTGCTAAGGCAATGTTTGCAGCTAAACCAGCTTTACCATAGTAGAAGTACATATAAAGCAATACTGCTAAGAATGCAAATCCAAATGAAATCAAACCTGCTTTTGAGTTTTCTTTACCGATTGTTGGACCAACTTTCGTTTGTTCTTTAATCACACATGGTGCAGGAAGTGCTCCACCATTTAATAATCCAGCTAAATCTTTTGCTTCTTCAATGTCAAAGTTTCCAGAAATTTGAGTATTTCCACCTGTAATTGGCTCGTTTACACGTGGTGCAGAATATACAACGTCATCCATCGTAATTGCTACCATGCGTCCTTTGTTATCAGCTGTCATTTCAGCCCATTTGTCCGCACCTTCCGGCGTCATCGAAACATCAACTGTAATTTTTGCAGTTCCTTCATCGAAACCTGTAGAAGCTGTTTTAACATCTTTTCCTCCAACTCGTGCCTTTCCGTTTTCAGGAATACGAATTGCATACAATGTATATGCTTTTTCTTTTGATTTTTCTGAAATTTGCTCTAATTCAGCAGACCACATGAATTTCACATCTTCTGGGAATAAAGCCATGATATCACCACGACTCAAAATTGCATCAACTGCCATTTTATTTTCTGAAGATACGTAACCCATTGCAAAATCACCAGCTGGTTTTACTAAGTCAGATAAACCTTTTTGAGTTCCACCAAATGTTGAAAGTGATTTCGTTTCTTTTGCTTTTTTAGCACTATCCGCTGAATCAGCAACTAACGCCATATCGTCAACAATCACTTCTTTTTGGCGTGACATAGCTGCAGCTTGTTGCCACTGACCACCAATTTCACTTGGGAAATATGTTTCATAGAACTGTAAGTTCGCCATAGAAACCATTTTCTTAGCAACTGTTGCCTCATCTTGAACTCCTGGAAGCTCAATATACAAACGATTATTAACTTGATCTCTTTGAATGTTTGGTTGCGCAACACCGAATTGGTTGATACGTTTACTCATGATTTTCTCTACTCCGTCCATTGAAGACGCAGCGATTTTTTTCAAGAATGTTTCAACTTCATCATCTGTAGATTTGAAACCTAATCCTTCCATTTCACTTGTTTCAAACAATGAAACAACACGCGACTTATTAATCTCTTTGTTTTTAGCAACGAAAGTCGCAATGAAATCACCTCCTTTAGCATTGTACTCTTTTACAGCTGCGTCAAAAGGTTTTTTGAATCGCACATCTCTTTCGTTACGAGCGAAGCTTTTTACCAAATCAGGTGTTGAAATCTCTAAAGTTACAGACATACCTCCAACAAGGTCAAGTCCAAAAGCCAATGATCTCTTTTTTGTTTCACCAAAAGTAGAACCAAGAACTGGATATACAGAAACTTCTGCTTTGTCTTTCAAAATTTGGTTGATAAATGCAGCTTTTGCCAACTCTTCAGCTTCTGGCTGATTAAAGTTTACATACACACCATTCGGAAGTAGCGCACTATCACCTGTTGTTGCAGCTTTTAATTTTAAGTCAGCTACTTTTTCAATTGCCTCTTTCTCTGCCTTCTTTTCAACAGAATTTGAAACAAATGTGAACGAAATTTGATAAACGCAAACTGCAGTTAACAAAATCGTTAAAAACCAAAAAAATCCTTTATTACGCATATTCGTAAAAACGTTAGTTATCAATTAAGCCCGCAAATATAGAATTTACGTTTATTAAAGTCAATAAAGTT
>JACCEA011388122.1_pt1 | contig 12631 bp, 10 predicted proteins | sample 7449851 | NCBI WGS metagenome assembly JACCEA01 (sample SAMN15323453, study PRJNA562643) | freshwater metagenome | isolation source: river surface water | place: USA:Blue River Watershed | collected 2017-08-18 | reverse complement strand
TGACCATTGTTGTATTGTGTAAAGATTGGATTGGAGACCGTTTGACCCAAATCTCCAAAAAAGTTTAGTTTATTCCATCCAAATACCGACGCATATCCATTATTTAGGGCATCAGAGCCAGCCAATCCTCCTTCAGTTTTGGGCTTGATGGCAGCATCGGAATTACCCGTAAATTCATCTGCAGAGGTATAATTTATATTCCATTTAATGGCAACTTTCGGAACAATGGCTTTGGCATATCGCATCTGAAAATCCACTAAGTGCCTTGTCCCCGACCTCATCGACATTGTCAAGCCTTGGGAAAAAAATGGGTTTTTAGAATTCATCAAAATTACCCCATTTAATGCACCCGAACCATATAATGCCGAATTAGCTCCATAAATTATCTCGATGCTTTCAATGTCCAATTCGGATGTCCCCATCCAATTGCCCCCATATAAAGACGATGTCGGAGACATAAACTCCACATTATCAGACAATTGCAACAACCTCTCTGCTTTTGCACTATTGAAACCACGAGAACTGAGGCTACTCACAAACCAGCTCGAACGACTGACATCTATTCCTTTTTGGCTTGCCAACAAAGCAATCATTTCCGTAGAAGCCGTGCGTTGAATCATCGTTGCATTGATTTTCCCGACCGAAACAGGGGCAGAAAATATGCTTTCTTCAATCCTCGAAGCCGCCACAACTACTTCCTCTAATTTTTTTACACTGTCTTTTGGTGCTTCTTGTGCATTCGACAAAGAATAATAACAAGTAATTAAAATAATGTACAGTTTTTTCATAAAAATTTGGTCTAATAAACAAAATAATCAAGCCAATCCTTCAATCCATTTTCTGAATTGTTGAGCATTTTCCTGACTGATACTCACCTCTGCTTTGGACAAATGTTCTAGTTCGAGGGCAATTTTACCTTTAAAAGAAGGTTTAAAACTCTTGATACCAAGTATATGGACAATAAATTTGCGATTAACTCTAAAAAAATTTGTAGGATTCAGCATCATTTCCAAGTCACTTAGACTTTGTTCTAAAATAAATCTGTTGCCATCTTTATCTATTGCAAAAACAATTTTAGATTCTGTATAAATAAACGAAATATCTTTGCAGAGAATGACATGAAAATTTGTTCCTTTTTTTCCAATGATTCTATCTTTCCATCTTTTTTCAGAGCAATAATTCTGATTCAAAACCTTAAAATGCCTTTTGTAAAAATGATATTTTTCAAATATTTTAAGCAACTGACTCATTTGAAATGGCCTCAATAGTTTGTCAAATATGGGAGTCAAATGCGAATACTCCGCCCAATCGGCAATAGAATCTGCCATCAATACGCAAGGAATTTCGAAAGATAAATGGCGATATTGTAGCACATTCACAAAAATCAAATCCGGTTTAGCATCCATCAACCAATCAACATCCTCCATATTTTTATACCAACGAACTTCCACTTCCGAGCTAATATTGGAAAGCAAATGAATGAATAACTCCGAAGACTCCTCCTCTTGGTCGATAAATAATAACAACATTGGCAAATTTGGGGCTTTTAAATCTGTTTTCAGTATTCAAAAATCCGACTTTAGTAAAAAAAATTTGTTTTGCAAAATTACAGAGAAGATATTAGATAAAGCTAAAATAATGATTTTGGGGCAAAAAAATAGGCTATTTCTTTAAAATAGCCCAAATTTTGAAAAAATATTTATATTAATTTGCCAGATTCGTCTTCGTAAATAATTCATTCAATAAATTTACGGCAGCCGCACGATTTCCTTTTTTATAAACTTCATAAATCTCATTTGTCAGCAACTCCGCCTTTTCTACCGAACAAGATTTGGACAAAACCTCCCTCAATTGATAAAATTCGGTTTTGATTTCGACGCAATCGGCATTCATAATCAAAGCGGCACGAACCCGGCTAATACTTTGATGCAAATCGACAGATTCAGAAGCATAATCTGATGAATCCCGAACAAAAGGCAATCGGGCATTGTCCGTAATCAAGCACGAAGAATAATAGAAAAACATCCCAATTGGAATGCTTATTAATAAAATATTAGGGATAGATTTGGATTCTGTACGAGATAATTCCATTTGGATTATTTTTTCGCAAAATTCATCAATAAATATTAATAAATATTTAAGGCAAAATTAAATTATTGTAAAGATGAATTATTAATTTCTTAACATTCTGGCAATCATAAGTTTAAATGATGTCACGACATTTGTGGCATTAAAACATTAGACAAGATGAAATTGACAATTTTGAATGGATTAGCGGAAGAAAGAATTTGGGACGATGATGAGATTTATTACGAAGAAAACGAAGATTCTGAATTGGCAGAAAGTGAAGAAGAAGAAGATTTTTTTGAAGATTTTATTAGAATAGCTGCGTAAATTTAGATATTCAGTTTTAGTTTAGGTTATCAATCAACTTGGCAGAGAGAATTTCTCTGCCGAAGTCTTGTATTTTTGTCGAAAATCAGACAAAATTCTGAGGTCGTCTTTTCAAATTGAATGAATCAAAAGCCTTAGCAAAAGCACGGTTTAATACCCCTTTGTAAGCATTTCCAAATTTTTCATAACACCACTTTCTCAATTCTTTCAATTCTTTGACAGAAAGCATTTTCAAACCTTTGTTCAATTCTTTTTCGAACAATTTTCGTTCAAAGCTAACTTTTTCTAATATTAGCTTTACGTATTCAAGCATTTTCATTGTGAAACATTTATGGGATTAGTAACAAAATCATGAATCTCTCGATTCAAATCCTTACAACGTCAAAAGCACATCATTTATTGTTTCCTCCACCTCAAAAAAAGTTAAAATTTTCAACAATACTGCCTCCATCACAGAATCAGGACAAGAAGCACCACAAGTAAGCATCACGGTTTGAGGGGTTTTATCAGACAAAAAACGACTTTCCAATACTTCTTTTCGGTGTAAATCAAAATGTTTAATGGTCGATTTATCAAGAATACTTTCGTGAGATTGAATAAAAAATGTAGGCAGCGATTGCTCACAAAGCTCCACCAAATGCGACGTATTGGAGCTATTATAGCCACCAACAACTACTGCCAAATCGGCCTTATTTTGGAGTAATGCGTAGGTCGCTTCCTGATTATCATTGGTGGCATAGCAGAGCGTATCTCTGGTATTGGCAAAATATTGTTCGATATCATTGGCAGAAACCTTTCTATATTCAGCCATTGTCGTTTTCAAAAAATCGGCTATGGCTTGGGTTTCAGAAGCAAGCATCGTCGTTTGGTTTACCACACCAATTCTCTCCAAATCAGTAGCTGGATTGAAACCCTCAGAAAATTGACCTTTAAAATCAACGAAAAATTGCTCTATATTTTTATTTTTTTGGATATATTGAGCCAACAATTCCGCTTCCTTTATATCATTGAGAACCACAGTAGGAGCATTTTTTCGGCTATGCGAAAACGTTGCCCTGGTTTCTTCATGATTCGGTTTTCCATGAACCACAATGGTATAGCCTCTCTCGCCTATTTGGGCAGCCCGATTCCAAACTTTTTCTACAAATGGGCAAGTCGTATCATATTGATACGGATTAATGCCAAGTTTTTCCAATCGATGTTGAATTTCTAAAGTTGTGCCAAAAGCCGGCACAATAACAACATCATCCGAGCGAAGCTCTGTCCAATCAATGAGTTGATTTCCTTTGGTATCCATCAAAAACCGAACCCCCTGATTCAGTAAATCAGCATTTACGTCTGGATTATGAATCATCTCACTCAATAAAAAAATCCTTTTTCCTACATTTTTATTGATTGTCTGATAAGCAATTTCAACTGCATTTTCGACCCCATAACAAAACCCGAAATGCCTAGCGATTAGGAATTTTATCACCCCAAAATCGAGCAAAGTCGGACTAAAATCTTTTTTTAATTTATCTTTAGAGCGGCGAGATTCTTTTATTTTGGCAATGATATTACTTTTATAAATTTCAGGTATTTGAAAGGATTTCATGATAAAAATGGATAAAACGATAATTGAATTAAAAATTACGTTAATTTATTGCAAATCTACATTAAGATTTATAAAGTATAAGGAATAATCTGTAAATTCGCACGTTACTCCCAAGTGGCAGTCATTTGTGATTCAACCAAAATAATTGACATTGTGTTCAGAAAATCAACAAACATAAAACATCATATATACCAAAAAACGATAGATATTGTTTTTGTACAAGTTAATTTCATGAAGCATTTCCGACAACTCTTGATATTTTTTGCATTCTTTTCGGTCAATCAAGCATTTTCTCAAAGTCTTTTAAGCCCATTGAGCGACGATTATTCTCATCTCATCGAGCGATACGAAATAAAATCTGGTGTATTGGCAAATTTCCATAGCAATGTTAAACCGATACGAAGAAAAGACTTGGTCGAACTTAGTCAAAAAATCGAAAATAGTTCAGAAAGCAAATTAAGTAAAGCAGATAAATTTAATTTGAGATACCTTCAAAATGATAGCTGGGAATATTTGGATTCCTCAAAAATGGCACAAAATTTCAACAAAAAGCCACTTTGGAAGCATTTTTTTAAAACAAAATCCGATTTCTATCAAAGTCATTCTAAGGAATTTGATTTGCACATCAGCCCCCTTTTTCAATTTGGCATTACACAAGACAATAATTTGCAAGAGATGCCTAAAATTAATACACGTGGCATCGAAATAAGAGGGACAATTGGTTCGAAAATTGGATTTTATACCATGATGAGCGACAATCAGGTTACTTATCCTGAATACGTACGGGAATATTCACGGCGATATAATGCCAATCCATACGAAGCTTTTACCAAAATTATGGGCGACGACTCTATTCGGCTTGCAAGTGATTTTATCTCTGCAAGAGGATATATTGTCTTTAATCCAATCAAAAATATTCAAATACAATTTGGACACGACAAAAACTTTATCGGCTCGGGGATTCGTTCGATGATTTTATCAGATTTTTCTCCGGCATATTTACACCTTAAAATTAGTACACAAATCGGTCGTGTACAATACATGAACCTTTATGCCCAAGCCTCGAATCGACAAATTCCTTTGGCTGTCAATAATACAGAGTTGATACCCCCAAAATATTTTTCGCTCCAGCATTTGAGTATAAATGTAAACAAAAACCTCAACATTGGTTTATTTGAAAGCATTGTTTTTGGCAAAAGAGCAATCGGCTTTGACCTGAACTATCTCAATCCCGTGATATTTTTACGATACGTGGAAGGGAATTTAGGCAGTGTGGATAATTCTATTTTAGGTGCAGATTTTAAATATAATTTCAAAAAACATTATTCTATTTACGGGCAATTGGTTTTGGATGAATTCAACATCAGCCAATTCAAGCAATCTGGTTGGTGGGGTAAAAAATATGCCGCACAAATTGGCGGTCGCTACATCGATGTAATGGGTGTAAAAAATCTTGATTTCCAGGCAGAATATAATTTGGCACGGCCTTTCACTTATAGCCATAGTTCAAGTTATAGCAATTATGTAAATTATAATTTACCTTTGGCACACCCTTTGGGGGCAAATTTTAAAGAATTTCTATTTGTGGCACGTTATCAGCCCATCGATAGGCTGAGTTTTAATTTTACTTATCTAAATGCCACTCATGGAAAAGACGATGGCATTATCAATTGGGGTGGCAATATCACAAGAAACTATAATCTATACCGACCTTCTGATTTCGGAAATGAAATAGGACAAGGGCGTACAGAATTTATCAGAAGCTATCAACTTTCGGCGGCAATCATGATGGCACATAATCTATTTTTGGATTTGAAATTTCAAAAAAGAGATTTGGCTCTTTCAGGAATTAAAAGCGATTTTGTAAATAATATGTTTTCGATGAGTATTCGATGGAATTCTATTCTGAAAAACTACACCTTCTAAACGATAGATAAAATGTTTGTATTAACAGAAACTAACTCGATTGCCAATCAATTTTTAGGAGAATTACGGGATAGCCATATTCAGAAAGACTCCATGCGATTCAGGAATAATTTGGAGAGGTTGGGAGAAATATTTGCTTATGAAATTTCCAAGAACATCAACTACCAAAAACAAAGCATTTTAAGTCCTTTAGGAGAAAAAACAACCTATTTGCCGGCACAAGAAGTCGTTTTAGTAACCATTTTGCGGGCGGGATTGCCATTACACCAAGGCTTGCTTAGGATATTCGACAAAGCAGAAAACGCATTTATTGGAGCGTACCGAGGAAAGCATGACGACAAGGAAAGTTTCGAGATAGAGATGGATTACATTTCGAGTCCAGATATTCATGGAAAAATTCTAATTATTTGTGACCCCATGTTAGCCACAGGAAAATCCATAGAAAAAGCATATCATGCCATGTTAAGATTCGGTATTCCTGCCAAAACACATATTGTTTCGGCGATTGCCAGCCGGAGGGGCGTACGATTTATCCAAGCAAGACTTCCCCAATGTCGCTTATGGATTGGAGATATTGACGACGAACTAAACTCTAAATCGTACATTATTCCAGGCTTAGGCGATGCAGGAGACCTTGCGTTTGGCGGAAAAATCTAATTCTGAAAAATTAAGACTACTTTTTTATTAGAAACCTTCTCCAACAAAGGAGTCAGGATACTTTGTGCGTTGGTTTGTGCTATTGTGAGTATCCCCGATTCGATGGCAGATTCTTTAATTTTAGCTTCCGCACGCAAATAGGCTTCATTCATCAAAGGTTGTTCGCTCATAAAAGCAAATTCCGTCTGATAAATTCTTGATTTTTCGTGGTCAATCTTATAAGTACATAATTCCGGATTCGGCATCAAAATTTCGAGCGTATCCCCTATCGTTCTTAAATTTTTATCCGAGATTTTGGTCAAATCAATACATGCCACCGCTTCTCCCTCAACAATGAGTAAAGCTTTGGGATTAGGCAAAAAAGGCCTTTCTAGCTCTTGTTCTACAATATCCTTAAATACAAAACTACTTAATTGCAATTTCCCCAACACCTTCATTTCTTTCAGAATGAGGTGATGTGAAGTTTGAATTTCGGTAGCAGTATCTCCCAAAATATACGAACGAGCAAATTCCCAAGATACAATACCAATGAAAACAAAAAACAGTATTAATATAAACCTTTTTACAAACATTTTATGAATATTTTCAACATTAGAACGAAAAATAACAATATTTTATTCACATTTAATACAAAATAATAAACATATTGGGAAAAACAGCATAAAAAAGCCTAAAATTAATATTTTCATAAAATAGAAAGCCCCAATGAATTTAGCCTACTATGAAATGTTTATTGTTTTTTGTAGATTTGCAGAAATTTAAAACCACATTCAAGTGACACTAATCAAATCAATTTCAGGTATCAGAGGAACAATAGGAGGTAAAAGTGGAGAAGCCTTGACCCCTTTAGATGTTGTAAAATTTACAGCGGCTTATGGCTATTGGCTCAAGACCAACCATCCGGACAAAGCACTCAAAGTAGTAGTAGGCAGAGATGCACGACTATCCGGAAAAATGGTTTCTGACTTAGTTTGTTCTACATTAGTAGGGTTGGGTTTTCATGTCATTGACTTGGGTCTTTCCACTACTCCAACTGTTGAAATAGCCACACCTCTGGAAAATGCTTTGGGGGGAATTATCCTGACAGCTAGCCATAATCCAATTCAGTGGAATGCTTTAAAATTACTCAACGAAAAAGGGGAATTTATTTCGGGAGAGGATGGAGAAGCCTTGCTGGATATTGTCGAGCGTGAAACTTATGAGTTTTCTGATGTCAAAAACTTAGGAAAAATTGAAACGAATGAAAATTATTTACAAAAGCATATCGAATTAATTTTAGATTTGCCTTTGGTCGATAAAAATGCAATTGCAGAGGCGAATTTCAAAATTTGCTTAGATGCCGTAAATTCTTCGGGTGGGATTGCTGTTCCGATGCTATTAAAAGCTCTTGGAGTAACAGAAATAAAAGAAATTAATTGCGAACCCAGTGGCATGTTTGCTCACAATCCAGAGCCTTTGCCAGAAAATCTAATTGAAATTTCAAACGAACTTCGCAAGGGTAAATATGACTTGGGTATTGTTGTCGATCCAGATGTGGATAGATTGGCTTTTATTAATGAAGATGGGGAAGCTTTCGGAGAAGAATATACCTTGGTAGCGGTGGCAGATTATATCCTAAAAAATACACCATCGGACGTGCCACGTACTACTGTGTCAAACTTATCTTCTACGTTGGCATTGAAAGATATTACGCTGAAAGCTGGAGGAGAATATTTCAGTGCAGCGGTAGGAGAAGTGAATGTAGTAAAGAAAATGAAAGAAGTAGGGGCTATTATTGGTGGAGAAGGAAACGGAGGCATCATTTACCCAGATTTTCACTATGGTCGTGATGCCTTGGTGGGAATTGCCTTGTTTTTGAGCCATTTGGCAAAACATAATAAACCCATTGGTTTTTTAAGAAAAACTTATCCAAATTATCATATTTCTAAGAAAAAAGTCGAGCTAACGGCAGATTTGGATGTGGACAAAATATTGGAGGATATTAAGCAAAAATATGATAAATATCCAATCAATACAGAAGATGGGATAAAAATTAATTTTGAAAAAGAATGGGTGCATCTGCGAAAATCCAATACCGAACCAATCATCCGTATTTATGCAGAGTCTGAATTTGAAACAACTGCTTCGAATTTAGCAGACAAAATCATTCGAGATATCAAAGAATTGATTTCAAAATAAAAATACCATTGCTTGCTTAAAAAGGCATTAAATTCTCCGTCTTAACGTGAATTTAATGCCTTTTTTTTTGATTTTATTCCAAAAATCCCCTCCTTGAAGACAAATTCCCGAAAATATAAATTTTAATCAATCTTGGCATCAAATTTGATATAACTATTTATAGTAAATGCCATGAAAACATGACCAAGCTAATTGGTCAGAAATGATAAAAAAATGAAAACAAGTGCTAAAATTTCAATATTAGCAGCTTTTGGATTAGTCTGTATCCATTCCTTAACGCTTGCACAGGTATTTCCCTCTACAATCGAATGGCAAAAATGCTACGGCTGGTCGAGTTGGTATGGTGATGAAGGTACAAAAATCATCAAATCCAACGATGGAAATCTTTTAAGTATCGGAAAACGAACCACCCAAGGTTATGAAATGGCATGGATTTCCAAATTGAGAAACAATGGGGAAATGCTATGGGAAACAACTATCTACGATGATAAATCATACACGGGTTTTAGGGCAATGGATTTGGTTCAAAATGACGACGGAAGTATCTTGTTGCTCTGCCGTATTTCAAATTATCAAAAACTCAGATTCAGTTATAGCAATGGAAGAGATATCATTAATTCGCAAGGCAAAGGCGGAAATGATATTTTATTGGTCAAGCTCAATGCGGTTGGTCATGTGGATTGGTTCAAAACCTATGGGGGAGAAGCCCAAGATGCTCCGGCTAAAATCTTAAAAATCAATAATGGACAATACTTAATAGCAGGGAATGTTTTTTCTGGAGATGGCGATATGGCAAACTCAGGAAAAGTTGTAACAAGCTATAACCAAGATATTTGGGTTGCAAAAATTGATAATTCAGGCAATATTTTAGCAAAAAAATGTATCGGAGGAAATGGAAATGAAACGGTTTTGGATATTAAACAAAGCATTGACGGACAGTACATTCTTTGTGGCTCAAGTACCTCTACCGATAACGGCATTGTCCAAAATAGAGGAGCTAAAGATATTTTGATTGCTAAATTTGACAATTCCCTGAATTTCCTATGGAATAAAACCTATGGAGGAAGTCAAAATGATGAATGTGAAAAATTAATTTGCAAACCCAACGGTGATATTATTCTTGGTATCAGCTCAAACTCATTTGATAATGATTTTGCTTTTACAAGTTCAGATGCAATTCCTTTCAATTATGAAGATAATATTTGGTTATTCAAAACCAATAGTACAGGAGAGATTCTTCAAAAAAAGATAATTGGAGGTTCGGGCAGAGATAATCTCAACGAATTGACAAGCTCATCTGACGGGAACTTTCTTTTGGCAGGCTCCACTCGTTCAAATAATGGAGATATTACCGATAGAAATAGAATTCCAGGAAATAACAATGGCCGATTTGATGCACTCGTCATGAAAATATCTAGTTCATTTCAAGTGATTTGGTCAAAAACTTTGGGAGGCTCAGATGACGACGAAGGAAATGGAATCTATGAAAATCCCGATGAATCTTTGGTATTGATTGGCACCACTAAATCATTCGATGGGGATGTCAAGGACAACCATTATAGTGGACAAGATAACCGAGATATTTGGTTGGTAAAACTAAATTTCCCTTGCGAAAAAATAGTCAATACATCGAAAGATTTAGTAGCAATTACTTCAAATGTACTTGCCTCAGAGACTATCAATACTTCCGATAGGATTTCCAATAAATCTTTAATAAAGTATGGAGCAAACAAAAACATAGATTTAAGCCCTGGTTTTGATACCGAACAAGGCAGTATGTTGGATTTTGTGATGCAAGGATGCACCGCAAATAATACCAATGTGAATAACAAACCGATTCAACTAAAAATTAATACCGCCTGTCGAGAAGGTGGGGCGAAATTCAAGTTTATGCCATTTACTCCCAATACCGATTTAAGTCAGTACAGAATATCCGTACAAAACTTAAATCCATCCATCGAGTATAACTTTTCTGGCAATGTATTATTGACCAAAAATAATCGACCCGATACTGGAAATGCCTATTATTTGGTCACGGTTTCGAAAGATGGATTTGAGGATTTTACTTACCAAGGATACATGAGTACCTGCGACCATGACAATGCCCCTTTGGATTGTCCAGAAAATAATAATGACTTAGTTTTGGATAAAGAATATTATCAAATCGGCGATAAATTTACGGCAAAGTGGACAGGCACACTCCTTCCTGACCAAGGTCTTGATTGCTACCCGCTCAATGTGAGCGAACTTCGCATCAATGGTACCAACATAGAAGGTAAAATAATCGGTTTTCCGGCAAATATACACGTACAACCCGGACAATTAATTAATGGATATAGGCCTTGTCACGGAGCAACAGAGGTACATTTTAGAGCCGTAAAATAGAAAGAAAAGGGACGAAATTTGAAAGTTACCAGAAAAAAAGTAAATTTGCTCAATTTTATGGATTAATTTTGAGAAATGAGCAAGCTACGTTTGGTATTCGTCCTATTTTTTATACATAATTTCTTACATGCCCAAAGCATTATAAATCTTAAATACCCTGTCAATAGGAGTGTTTTTCAGAGAGATAGTAATAATCAGGCTGACATCTACATCAGTGGAAATTTTAGCCAAAAAATAGATAAGATAGAAGCTCGGCTTGTGCCTGTTCAATCTGGTCAAGGAACATTGACAGACTGGACAAAAATAAGCGAAAATCCTGTGAATGGCAGTTTTGTGGGCAAACTAAAAGGCCTGGGTGGCTGGTATAGTCTGCAAGTGAGGGCATCATTGAATGGACAAATTGTCGGACAAGAAAGCATTAGCCGTGTGGGAATTGGAGAAGTATTTGTCATTGCAGGTCAATCGAATGCAGAAGGTAAAGCAGATTATGGTTCTCATGCTTCACTTGATGACCGAGTAAATAGCCTCAACTACCTCAACGATGTTGTTTTGGACGAAACACCCCCATTTTCTGAATTTTCTCACCTAGACGCAAACGTAAATATTGCTCCAAGAGGCGTGACTGCTTGGTGTTGGGGTGAGCTTGGCGATAAATTAGCCAGTAAACTCAATGTTCCTATTTTGTTTTTTAATGTCGCTTATGGCGGCACAACCATCCAGAATTGGGTTGAAAGTGCCAATGATGTTCAGACAAAACATAACTCTTATGGCTGGTATTTGCCTAAATATGCCCCTTATACAAACCTCAGAATAGTTTTGCAATATTATATCAACCAACTAGGATTGAGGGCTATTCTTTGGCATCAGGGCGAGTCCGAAACGTCTCTTACCACGGAGTCTTATTATCGGGAAAGCCTTCTCAACATCATTAACCAAAGTCGCAAACACAGCGGAAAAAATATGGCATGGGTAGTCTCAAGAGTATCCTTGAATTATTATAACTCAAGCCCGACATTGCCGAATGTCATTAATGCTCAAAATAATATCATCAACCCCAATAATTATATATTTGAGGGGCCATATACCGATTCTCTTCAGATTAACAGACCCGATGGTGTTCATTTTAAAGGAAGTGGGTTGTCGGAATTATCCAATGCTTGGTATCAAAAACTCAATGATAGTTTTTTTCAAAAGACAATTCCTTTTACTCCCGCTCCACTCATTGAACTATCCGCAACTTGTAAAAGTTTAGACCAAGTCACCATTACTTTGCCCTATGCTTTCACCTCTCAGACTTGGTCGAATAAAGAAAATACAAGTTCAATTCAAGTAAATTCTGGTGTTCACTCTTGTATCCCACGTGACCAAACAGGTAATTATTATTTTTCTTCCTCTATCGATATCAATGGTGTTTTGTCGGCAACAGCTCCGACCATTTCGGCAGATGGCAGTACAAAATTCTGCCCTGGACAAAGTATCAAATTAAGTGTCGGAACG
>JACCEA010993208.1_pt1 | contig 12633 bp, 9 predicted proteins | sample 7449851 | NCBI WGS metagenome assembly JACCEA01 (sample SAMN15323453, study PRJNA562643) | freshwater metagenome | isolation source: river surface water | place: USA:Blue River Watershed | collected 2017-08-18 | reverse complement strand
TGTGGATAACTATGCCCAAGCAGGCTAGAATCGATGCTCCAATTAGTTCCAGACGATAATAGATAGGTAATAAGAAGAGTGAATTCGGTAAATTGGCAAAGTTGTGTAAGTTGTTTGAAAAATGAGCTGCCATCTCAGCAATTCAACACTTGGATAAGACCCCTGCACGCGGAAAGTTCTGCTAACGAACTTAGACTTTATGCACCAAATCGATTTGTCCTCGATTGGGTAAAGGATAAATTCCTTGCTCGCATCATGGAGCTCCTGACCGAGAATTCTCGTGGAACGACAGTTGATGTGGTCTTTGAGATTGGTGGTCAACGGCAGGCGCTGCAAACAGCGGGTTCTTCCAACGCATCGCTACCGCGGCCCACTGCAGATGTTTCGATAAATCCTGACGATAGAAATAGTACAGATACGCTTCCCGTCGTTCGATCGGTTGTGAATGAGTCGATTGCCAAACCTCTTACTGGTAGTTTGATCAGGCGTACCTCCAGAAATATGGAGGTCATTATTGATGGGAAGCTCAGTCACAAAGGCAGTTTGAATCCAGAGAACACATTCGATAATTTCATTGAGGGAAAATCGAACCAATTGGCACGAGCTGCGGCCCTGCAAGTAGCTGAAAACCCGGGCGGCGCGTATAACCCTCTGTTCATATACGGTGGTGTGGGTCTGGGTAAAACCCATCTCATGCATGCTATAGGCAATTATCTCGTGGCAAGAAAGCCCGATGCCAAAGTTGTTTATCTACACTCTGAAACGTTTGTGGCAACCATGGTGACAGCGCTTCAGTTGAATGCTATCAACGAGTTCAAGCGCTACTATAGGTCCGTGGATGCGCTTCTTATCGATGATATACAATTCTTTGCTGGCAAAGAGCGGTCGCAGGAAGAGTTCTTTCATACGTTCAATGCTCTTTTGGAAGGTGGTCAGCAGATAATTCTGACAAGTGATAAATACCACAAAGAAATCAACGGATTAGAAGAAAGGCTGAAGTCTAGGTTTGGTTGGGGTTTATCGGTTGCTGTAGAGCCGCCGGAACTTGAGACACGGGCAGCAATTCTGATAAACAAGGCTGAACAAAGTAACGTGGAGCTGCCGAGCGACGCGGCCATGTTCATTGCCCAGCGCCTTCGCTCTCACGTCAGAGAGCTGGAAGGCGCGCTGAAGAAAGTGATTGTTCATGCCAATTTCGTCGGTAGGTCCATTGATCTTGAGCTGGTCAAAGAGGCATTGAAAGATCTTTTTGCGCTTCATGACAAACTGGTCACCATAGATAACATTCAGAGATCTGTGGCGGAATACTATAAAATCAAGATGTCCGATATGTTGTCGAAGCGACGGAACCGTTCAGTTGCTCGGCCCAGGCAGGTCGCAATGTGTTTGTCCAAAGAGCTGACTAACCATAGTCTTCCTGAAATAGGAGATGCCTTTGGAGGAAGAGATCACACGACAGTATTGCATGCATGCAAGCAGGTGAAGAATTTGCGCGGATCGTCGTCTGATATTGCTGAGGATTACAACAACCTATTGCGTGCGCTGGCGACTTGAGCGGATATGTAAATTGCGAGTTCGGGCATCCGCCCGGAAGGTTAATTTCTAAACAACTATAAATAGAACTTTGTGAGATGTTTATGCATTTTGTGATATCCAGGGAAGCCATATTAAAGCCTCTTCAACTTGTATCGGGTGTTGTGGAAAGAAGGCAGACACTACCAGTATTGTCGAATGTCCTGCTATCACTTGATTCAAATTCAATGTTGTCGATAACAGGCACCGACCTGGAAGTCGAGTTAGTGGGGCGCGTGAGCGTCGACGGGCCTAACAGGCCTGGTGAAATAACTGTTCCTGCCCGCAAGCTTGTGGATATATGCAAGTCTCTGGCAGAGGATGCCAGACTGGAGTTCACGGTCGAAGAAGCAAAAATGGTCATTAAGTCGGGGCGTAGCAGGTTCAGTCTCGCCACGCTTGCCGCAAGCGACTTTCCGAATACAGAGGAAGAGCCAGGCACTATCGAGTTGTCCCTCGCGCAGAAGGACCTGAAGGCGTTGCTGGACGGCACATCCTTCGCGATGGCTCAGCAAGATGTCCGTTACTATTTGAATGGAATGCTGTTTGAGCTAGCAGGCGGCTATCTGCGCGTGGTCGCTACTGACGGTCATCGTTTGGCAATGCAGACCTTGCAAATGCAGAATGCTGTCGACGCTCCGGTTCAACTTATATTGCCTCGCAAAGGTGTTGTAGAACTTGGGAGGCTTTTGAGCCTGGATCACGAAAATATTTCTATGGTGTTCGGTCGGAATCATGTTCGTGCTAGGACGAAGGATTTCACGTTCACCTCGAAGCTTGTTGATGGGAAGTTTCCTGATTACAACCGGGTGCTTCCGAAAGGTGGCGACAAGATTGTCATTGGCGATAGAAACGAGCTCCGGCAGGCGTTTACCCGTACGTCGATACTGTCGAATGAAAAGTACCGGGGAGTCAGAATTCTGTTGTCAGATAATGAGGTGAGAATCCTGGCGAATAACCCTGACCAGGAAGAGGCAGAGGAGTCGGTGTCTGTAGAGTACAAAGGAGAGTCTTTGGAGGTTGGATTCAACGTCAGCTACCTCGTCGATGTGTTGTCTGTATTGGGTTCTGAGAAAGTAAAAATCAGTCTGCTGGACTCAAATAGCAGCGCGCTGCTAGAGGCGGCGGATGGTATCGGGAACGCGCTGTATGTTGTTATGCCCATGCGTTTATAGTTCGATAGGCATTTCGCCTTCCTCCATGTCGCAGTCTCTGAAATACTGAAGGGATATGTCTGTAATCTCTCGCTTGGACGTGCTTAATGTTCGCAATCTTGCGGATGTTAGGCTCGTTCCGTCTGAAAAACTGAACTTAATTTTTGGCGACAATGGCAGTGGCAAAACAAGCCTGCTTGAGGCGATTCATTTGCTAGGTTTGGGGCGTTCATTCCGGAGCCAGAAGTTGAACTCCATTATCCAGCACGATAAAGATGAGGGTATCGTCTTTTGTGAGTTGATTGATGGCGTTTCAATTGGTTTGAGTAAAACCAGGAGGCAGGGTCATCTGCTTAAGCTTATGGGAGAGAGGCAAAGGAATTGGGCGGATGCGGCCAGACATCTTCCTGTTCAAATCCTTAACTCAGAAAGCTTTTTGTTATTGGAAGGCAGCTCAAAGGTTAGAAGGAGATATCTAGATTGGGGGGTGTTCCACGTGGAACAAGATTTTGTCGGCGCTTGGAGAAGGGCTGCAAAATGTTTGGCTCACAGAAATCTCCTTCTGAAGCAGAGAAACTTGGATCGAGCGCAACTTGAGGCCTGGGATCTTGAGCTCTGTAGACTTTCTGAGCTCATCGACAAGTCCCGTAGGGAATACTTTGCCTTGCTCTGCCCTGCTTTGACCGAAACCTTGACCAAGTTGATTGATCTTCCTGATTTGAGTTTTCAGTACATCAGAGGCTGGGATGAATCCACCGAACTTGAAAGTGTTCTGAAGGCAGGGATCTCTAGGGACTTGAAGTATGGGGCTACTCAGCAAGGCCCACATCGGGCAGATATCTCTGTAAGGATAGGGCGTAGCGATGCGGTTGAGGTGCTCTCTCGAGGCCAGCAAAAGCTTCTTGTATGCGCAATGAAAATTGCACAAGGACATCTTCTGTCGCAGCTAGTCGGAGTAAAGAGTATTTATTTGGTGGATGACCTTCCTTCTGAGCTTGATCTGGCTAATCGCAAGCGAGTTTGTAGTCTTTTGGACGAGCTGGAATGTCAAATCTTTATGACTTGCGTCGACCCAGCGGAGCTCGATAAATCCTGGCCCCCAGGATTATTGCCGAGAAAGTTCCACGTGGAACATGGTAAAATAGCCCAAAGTTACTAGGATATTCATCGTTTAGGCTAGAGACCATAGACTCTGGCTGTGAAGCGCGCTGTTCTCGAAGGCGCGGTGAAACAGAACGTAAATATAGAGAATTCAGCAAGCAGGAGAAATCACAGATGGCTCAGGACTCGACATATAATTCGTCAAGCATCAAAGTATTGAAGGGTCTTGATGCAGTCAGGAAAAGGCCAGGAATGTATATCGGAGATACTGATGACGGGACCGGCCTTCATCATATGGTCTTTGAGCTGGTAGACAACTCTATCGACGAAGCCCTGGCAGGCTACTGCGATGACATTCGAGTAATCATCCATCCAGGCGAAACTGTCACGGTTTCCGACAATGGGCGAGGAATTCCCACAGACATGCATAGCGAAGGCGTCTCTGCGGCTGAAGTGATAATGACCGTGCTCCACGCCGGGGGAAAATTCGATGACAACAGTTACAAAGTCTCGGGTGGATTACATGGTGTCGGTGTATCCGTAGTAAACGCACTCTCTGAGGAGCTCAAACTTACCATCCGTAGAGGAGGAAAAGTGCATGAGCAGAATTATGTCCACGGCGTGCCTCAAGCACCGCTTGCAGTTGTCGGCGAAACGGATGCAACAGGAACCGAATGCCACTTCAAGCCATCCAAGGACACATTTTCCAACATCGAGTTTCACTACGATATCCTAGCGAAGAAGTTGCGGGAACTAGCCTTCTTGAATGCAGGCGTTTCCATCCAACTCAAAGACGAAAGAACAGGCAAAAGCGACCTCTTCAAGTACGACGGTGGACTTAAGGCCTTTGTGACCTACCTCAATACAAACAAAGCTCCTATAAACAAGATTTTCCATTTTATGGCAGAGCGAGAGGAAGACGGAATCACGGTAGAAATAGCGCTTCAATGGAATGACACATATCAGGAAAACATCTTTCCGTATACAAACAACATTCCCCAGAAAGATGGCGGTACGCACCTTGCTGGCTTTAGAGCTGCACTGACCCGCGTACTGAATAGTTACATTGAGAAGGAATTGGCCGCCAAGAAGAACAAGGAGGTGGCAACGACAGGTGATGATGCTCGCGAAGGATTGACTGCGATTATCTCTGTGAAAGTCCCCGATCCTAAATTCTCTTCCCAGACTAAAGACAAGCTCGTTTCCTCCGAAGTGAAAGTGGTTGTGGAGCAGGAAATGACCAGCCACTTCACAGACTATCTGATGGAGAATCCACTTGAGGCGAAGCAAATCGTCAACAAAATGCTGGACGCTGCCCGAGCGCGGGAAGCAGCTCGCAAAGCTCGGGAAATGACTCGAAGAAAAGGAGCGCTTGACATAGCGGGATTGCCCGGAAAGCTTGCTGACTGCCAAGAAAAAGATCCGGCGCTATCCGAGATCTACATTGTGGAGGGTGACTCTGCGGGCGGATCTGCAAAACAGGGGAGGAACAGAAAAAATCAAGCCATCTTGCCGCTGAAGGGTAAAATTCTCAACGTCGAGAAGGCCCGTTTCGACAAGATGTTGAGTTCTGCTGAGATTGGTACGCTGATCAAGGCTCTTGGTTGTGGTATTGGCAATGAGGAGTTCACTCCTGCAAATCTTCGCTATCACAGCATAATAATCATGACCGATGCCGACGTCGATGGTTCACACATTCGCACTCTTTTGCTTACTTTCTTTTTTCGCCAGATGCGGGAACTGGTAGAGAGAGGGCATATTTTTATTGCCCAGCCTCCGCTCTACAAGATCAGAAAAGGGAAACACGAACAGTACTTGAAGGATGACGACGAACTGGCAAAGTACCAGACCCATATAGCTCTGGAGGGCGCAAGTCTTTACGTTAATCCAGAGGCACCTGCAATTTCCGGGGATGCTCTGGATACCATTGTGAAGCAGTACCATAGCACCTATGCAATTATTAAACGCTTGAACCGGCTCTATCCAGCCGACATTCTAGAGGCAATGGTCTTCACAAGAGAACTACAGGAGTCCAGCCTGTTATCGGTAGAAAGTGTTGAAACCTGGGTTGCGGAACTTTCAGCGACTCTTGCTCGTATCCATCCTAAAACAAGTCTGGGATACCAGATCACGACGACGAAAGATCGCGAGCGAAGCATCTACTTGCCGCACATTCGTCAGTCCTTCCATGGCTTGACCAAGGACTACCAATTCAACACAGATTTCTTTCACTCAGGTGAGTATCGCGCCATAGTGAAGCTCGGCACCACTCTTGAAGGCCTTGTTGAAGAAGGTGCTTATGTGCAGAGAGGTGATCGCAAACAGGAGGTGAGAAGTTTTGCAGAGGCATTGACCTGGCTCACCAACGACGCGATGAAGGGACATTACCTGCAGCGCTACAAGGGATTGGGAGAAATGAACCCGGATCAACTGTGGGAAACAACAATGGATCCAGAAAGCAGGCGCATGTTGCAGGTCACTATTGAAGACGCAATCGGAGCCGATCAGCTCTTCACCACTCTAATGGGTGACCAGGTAGATCCGCGCCGAGAGTTCATTGAGGCTAATGCACTGGCAGCGCAAAATCTCGATATATAACAATACGTTACCTATCTTGGGCAGGCGTAATTGACACGGGGCTGTCACCCATAATGATAGCCTTGTTCTCTTCTACCCAGGCCGAAAATGCATCGGTGATATCCGCAGATGTCTTGCCGGTAACCTGAATTGGCGAGCCAATTCTTACCCTAATGATCCCGGGTTGTTTGATCATTGTGTTGGCGGGCCAACAAACACCCGCATTGTGAATTACTGGCAGTACAGGAAAGTTTGCTGAGACGGCAAGTTTAGCCCCTCCACGTGAAAACTCCTTGATTGTCCCCGCTGGACTGCGTGTGCCTTCGGGGAAAATTACAACAGATAAACCTTCCTCCAGTCGTGCTTTACCCTGTACCAACAGCGACCTGCCCGCTTCACGGGGCTTGCTTCTGTCAATAGCAATTGGCTTCTGAAGGCTCATGGCCCAACCCCAGAATGGAATCTTCAACAATTCCTTTTTCAGAATCGGGCATACGGGCGACATGGCGTAATACAGAAAAATGGTCTCCCAGGCGCTCTGATGAGTGCTTAGGACTACTACGGGGTGTGCAGGGATATTCCCCATTCCCTGAATGTCATATCTGATGCCGCATGTGACCCGCAACCAGAACAAAACAAACTGACACCAGGTGGAATATAAAGAGAATCTCTTTTTCCATGGTAGTAAGAAGAATACCGTCATACTGAGCAGCGAGGTCAATATGGTGGCCAAAAAATAACCAGCATAGAAAATCAGCGATCGAACGACTAACAGACAGCGCTTCAGCATGGATGGGCTACATTAATGTATGGGGTAATGGCGGTGGTGATGCTGTAAGGAACGTTGATGATTACACGGCCCAAGACTAGGTTTCTCTCTGCAATAGCTCTCTTGCAAAATCATTAAGAGAGTCGAAGACTTGCACGCCTGAAAGCTCAGCGTCAGTAATTTCGGCCAATGTTGCAACGCCCTTACCGGTTTTCACGAGGACGGGGCAACATCCAGCAAGCTTGGCCAGAAGAATATCCTTCGCAGTGTCGCCAACAAAGGGCGATCCTTCGACAGACGTTCCAAACTCGGTTTCTATCTGTTTGATCAATCCAAGTCCGGGTTTGCGGCACTCACAGCCATCGTCAGGACCGTGTGGACAAAAGAATACGCCGCTGATCTCTCCGCCGGCGTCTTCGACCAGAGTACTCATTTTCTGGTGCATGGCAGCGAGTTCGTACTCATCGAAATATTTGCGAGCGATACCAGACTGATTGGTCGCAACTACGATTGTGTATCCCGCTGAGCTCAGCGCCGCAATTGCTTCGATGCTGCCGGGAATCGGAATCCACTCTTCCACCGACTTAATGTAGTCATCCGAATCCTCATTAATGACACCATCTCTGTCGAGGATAATCAGTTTCACTCTTCAGTACTCCGCAACGAAAATTCACTCAGCTGGCTTGAAGGTGGGAAATGTCGGCCACCTCAAGAAAAAGCTCTCGCAGTGCGCGCAAAAGGGCGATGCGGTTATTACGGATCTGCGGGTCCTCATCCATTACCAGCACGCTGTCAAAGAAGCCGTCAATCGCACTCTTGCAGCCCGCCAGACTTTCAAGGCCTCGGGTATACTCGCGAGCCTTGAACAAAGGGATCACGCGAGCCCTTTGGGTCTCCAGCACGCCTGCGAGTAGACGTTCCGCTTCTTCCCGGAACAGAGTAGAGTCGACCCGGGTTTGTCCCCCCGATTGAACTTCCTTTTGCAGGATATTCGATACACGCTTATTGGCAGACGCCAGCGATTGGGCTTCCGGCAGGCTGCTAAAATGATGCACCGCGCGTACCCTCAAATTAAAATCCAGTGGTTTGGTTGGGCGCAGGACGAAGACAGACTGGAATACTTCTGCACTCACGCCCTCTGCCTGATACCAAGCCTTGAATCGGTCCAGCAGGAACTCGAAAACCTGGTTGTCGAGACCAGACTTAACGACGAGATTACTGAAGTTGCCGCAGGCAAAACGAATAGCTTTGAGAAGATCCAGATCCAGCCCCTTCTCGACGATGACTCGCAGAATACCTAGTGCGGCGCGACGCAAAGCGAAAGGATCCTTGGAGCCTGTAGGAGGCTGTCCAATCGCGAACAGCCCTACGATGGTATCCAGTTTGTCTGCTATCGCGAGGACGCTACCGGTGAGCGTTGTCGGCAACTGATCGCCAGAAAATCGCGGCATGTACTGCTCGTTGAGCGCAATGGCGACCTCGCTGGGTTCATTGTCATGCATGGCGTAGTAATAACCGACAATGCCTTGCAGCTCTGCAAATTCCGATACCATATTCGTAACCAGATCGCACTTGGACAGCAGAGCCGCACGTTCACACCATGCTTGATTGGCAGAAAGCTCGCCAGCGATGAAGCCCGCCAAACCGGAAACCCTGACAGACTTTTCAAAGACAGTGCCTAGTTCCTGCTGAAAAACGATGGTCTTGAGTTGCTCCTGTCGAGAAGCCAGTGATTGCTTGCGATCAGTATCGAAAAAGAATCGGGCATCGGCGAGCCGAGGACGAATCACCCTCTCGTTGCCCGCGATGACTTGTGCCGGGTCAAGACTCTCAATGTTGCTGACTGTAATGAAATTCGGCAGCAAGCTACCCTGCTTGTCCAAAAGATAAAAACATTTCTGGTGCGACTTCATCGACGAGATCAGTGCTTCACGCGGCACCGAAAGAAAATGTTCGTCAAACTTGCCGGTTAGAGCAACGGGCCACTCCACAAGGCTGGTAACTTCTTCCAGCAAGTCTTCCTCGATAACGACGCGCGCCCCGAGTTTTTCACCTTCTGCATTAACAAGTTTGCGGATAATATCCTTGCGCTTTTCATAGTCGGCAACGACCTTGGCGTCAAAGAGCTTTGATTCATACTCACTGGCAGAGTCGATAGTGAGCGCCCTATTATGCTGGAAACGATGCCCGCGGGATTGGTTACTGGAATTTATACCCAGGATTGATGCGGGGACAACATCGCTACCGAAAATCATCACTACCCAATGTACTGGTCGAACAAACTCGTCTCGACTGCTACCCCAGCGCATCTTCTTGGGAATCGGTAGTGCCGATAGCGAGCGCGACACAATGTCGGCCAGTAGATTGCGAGTGTCACCGCCTTTGGTGACAGAGCGGAACACGAGCTTGGTGACACCATCCTTCTCGACGCTCTCCAACGCCTCCAGTGCGACTCCACAGGACCTTGCAAAACCTGATGCCGCAGGGGTCGGCCTGCCCTCCTTGTCGTAGGCGGCAGAGACTGCAGGACCAAATCTTTCTACCGCCTTGTCAGCCTGGTGCTCCTGCAGGCCGTTGACAATCACCGCCAAACGTCGCGGCGTTGCGAAGGGAGCAATTGCATCGAACTGAAGATCTGCAGATTCGAGAGCGGAGCGGATCCCCGATAGGAAAGCTTCCGAGAGCGCTCTCAGAGCCTTAGGTGGAAGTTCTCCTGTGCCTATTTCAACCAAAAAATCTTTTGTTGCCATGGTGTCCTGCGGTCAAATTGTTATTTATCCAGATATTGCCGGCGCAGATCCTCGGGTGCCAGCGGGAAGCCTAATGCCTTGCGACTTTCGTAGTAAGCTTCGGCAACCAACCGCGACAAAGTTCGTACCCTGAGAATGTAGCGCTGGCGCTCGGTCACCGAGATCGCATGACGTGCATCCAGCAAATTAAAGTAGTGGGATGCCTTCAAGACCTGTTCATATGCCGGTAACGCCAGACCCTTTTCAATCAGCATTTGGCATTGCTGCTCACAGTCGTTGAAGTTTCGAAAGAGGATGTCAACATTGGCATGTTCGAAATTGTAGGCTGACATCTCCACTTCGTTCTGGTGAAAAACATCGCCGTAGGTTACGACTCCGTTTGGACCGTTGGTCCAGACGATGTCATAGATGCTATCTACGCCCTGCAGGTACATGGCAATACGCTCGATACCGTAAGTAATTTCGCCGCTGACAGGATGGCATTCCAGGCCGCCAACCTGCTGGAAATAAGTAAACTGCGTCACTTCCATGCCATTGAGCCACACTTCCCAGCCGAGCCCCCATGCGCCAAGCGTGGGAGACTCCCAATTATCCTCTACAAAACGGATGTCGTGGATCCTGGTATCGATGCCGAGGCTGGCAAGCGACTCGAGGTAAAGCTCTTGAATGTCGGGTGGTGAAGGCTTCAGTATGACTTGGAACTGATAGTAGTGCTGCAGTCGGTTAGGGTTCTCTCCGTAACGCCCGTCGGTAGGGCGTCTGCTGGGTTGAACGTAAGCGGTGTGCCAGCTTTCAGGGCCGATTGCGCGCAGAAAGGTCGCCGGATGAAAGGTCCCTGCCCCCACCTCCATATCGAGCGGCTGCATGAGGACACAACCCTTGTTTGCCCAGAATTGTTGTAGAGCAAGAATGAGACCCTGGAAGGTGCCAAGGTCGGGCTGTGGGGCTGAAGCGGACAAGAGGAACTCCGTTGGTCTGATTTTTAAGAGCTGGCAATTATCCTTGATTCGCCAGTCAATATCTATACTGCCGCCGGCACGGTATGGTAGTGGCAGTTTTGCCGCCTGCCTTTTGCTGGGTTAGAATCCGTCACCCTGTTGCAATGTCCCCAAACAGAATTGTGCTTCGCGTGCGCAAATTCCCTACGCAAATTCGTTGAAAGCCAGGAGTCGCCATATCCAATCTCTCAAAGTATTTCTGATCAAGGTGGTTTTACGAGCCTGCTCCTGGTTGCCTCTAAGAGTGAACCAGGCGCTGGGGACATTGATTGGCTTGCTCGCTTATTACTTTCCGTCAGATTCGTGCAATGTCACTAAAATCAATCTCAAATTGTGTTTCCCCGAGTTGGGAGATATAGAGTTGAAGGCGCTGACTCGGCAAAGCTTGATTGAAACGGGCAAGACAGGCTGCGAATTTGGATATGTATGGCACGCCCCTCTTGCTAAGGTCCTCGCCAGCATCGTCCATGTTACAAACCGCGAGATTCTGGACACAGCTCTTGAAGCCAAGCGCGGTGTCATTGTCCTTGCTCCGCACCTAGGAAGTTGGGAGACCTGCGGGCCTTTTCTGACTAATTGTGCACCGACTACCTATTTATACAAACCGCCCAAACTGGCTGGTTTCGAGGCATCCATGGTGGCATTCCGCAGCCGCGGGAGTGCCAGTCTTGCGCCGACTAACAGGAAAGGTATTGCGATGCTTATTAAAGCCCTGGAGCGTGGCGAGATAGTGGGCATTCTTCCTGATCAAGAGCCCAATGAAGAGGGTGGGGTGTTCGCACCCTTCTTTGGGGTGAATGCGCTAACGATGACTTTGATATCCAGACTGGCTGCGAAAACGGGTGCCACGGTGGTCACGGTTTTTGCGAAGCGACTTCCTAAAGGGCAAGGCTTCGAAATTATATTTGGTGCCGCGCGCCCGGGAATTGACAGCGACGATCCAGTGACGGCGGCGGCAGCACTAAACCTATCCGTGGAGGATTGCGTTCGTCAGGTTCCCAGCCAGTATCAATGGGAATACCGGCGTTTCAAACGACAGCCCGACAACTCCAAGAATGCCTTGTATCGCTAACGGCGCCAGAACATTGGCAGGAACAGAACAAGCAAGGTGAAGATCTCCAGGCGTCCCAGAAGCATGGCAAAGCAGAGAATCCATTTTGTCGTCGCGGGGATCTCGCTGTAGTTGAATGCCACTCCTTCCAATCCTGGCCCGAGGTTGTTGATGCTCGCTCCAACCGCACTGAAGGCGGTCACAACATCAAGACCGGAGGCAATTGTGGCCAACAACAATGCCAGAAATACCATCACATATACCGCAAAGAATCCCCATACGGATTCTATAACCCGGTCCGGAACCAGTGTCCTGCCAAGCTTGATAGGAATAACGGAATTGGGATGAATCAGTCGCTGAACCTCACGCAATCCCTGCTTGAGAATCAACAGGATACGAATTACCTTCATGCCGCCACCAGTGGATCCTGCACAAGCACCAATAATGGAGGCATAGATGAGCATGTATGGCAACACCGAAGGCCATGAGCTGAAATCTGCGGTGGTAAATCCAGTCGTCGTTGCAATTGAAACGCTTTGAAATACTCCGTGAACCAACGAGTCCAGCAAATCATAAGTGCCTGAAAGATAGAGCACTGTGACGGCCACGATCGACAGAACTCCGAGGATGGCCGCATAGAATTTAAGCTCCGTGTCCTTGA
>JACCEA011064941.1_pt1 | contig 12636 bp, 8 predicted proteins | sample 7449851 | NCBI WGS metagenome assembly JACCEA01 (sample SAMN15323453, study PRJNA562643) | freshwater metagenome | isolation source: river surface water | place: USA:Blue River Watershed | collected 2017-08-18 | reverse complement strand
TTATCATATTTGCTATTGGCAGATACGAGTGCATTCATGTATTGAGAAAGGGCTTTCAAAAATTTTTCTGTTGAAATTTCTTTTGAACCAAATGCTTTTTGAAACAAATCGGGGTATTTTGCCTTATTTTTAAGTTTGTTTAATACATTTCCGATTTTCTCGTCCATTTCTACTGGATTTTCAATGGGAGCAATGGGAAATAAGTCCAAATCAAATACGCCACCATCCCAAAAAAACTCCTTCTGAAAGGCTGTATTTTGTATGGCAGGGGCATTTCGGATGCCTTTCAAATTATCAATCCCATGGCTAATGTCGTGTCCATGATGCGTGAACGCATACGCTTGATTGTGGCAGTCGGCACAAGAAATAGAACCATCTCTCGACAAATCCCCGTCAAAAAAGATTTCTTTTCCCAACTCAAAACCTGCTTGAGTCACTGGATTTTTAGTGAAATCATACACCGGAGCTGGAAAATTTGCGGGCTTCACAAATAATGCTTCTGGAGTGATTTCATCGGAGGACTTGCACGCCACTCCGATGAACACTGATACACTGACAATTAGTAATAAATGATTACTTTTCATTGTGAATATGGTCTAATAGATATGCTTTGGAATAATTTTCGGAAATTATTTTGCCAGCTGCAGGTGCCATAATGACACTTGATTTTGCCAAACTGATGCTATTTACGGCACTGAATACTTTATTTACATCGAAAATTACATGTGCCACTGGAGCAATATCTTTCCGAACTGTCGCTGGTGTTGATAATGCTAACGAAACACTGCGGAGATTATTAGGGGTTACCGAAGATTTTCCTCCGAAGCCGCCAATGTGAAATTGATATTTATTCAATCCAGCGGAGTTTGTAGGAGAAACACTTGATATTCCTTCCATTTTGAAAAAAATGTATCCCGAATTCCACGACCAATACATATTGTCATTTCCATAAGATGCGGGGTCTAATACGCCGATTCGTTGCCCAACATCTGATACGCTCTTCACGCTATCTACGCCGATGGTATATTTAAGCCCCGTATAGTTGGCAGCTGGAACATCGTTCAAAGTGATGGTGAGACTTGCGGCATCGGATTGTTTGACTAAGAAATATTTATCGGGGAAAGTAACTTTTTCCCCATTTTCTTTGGTCAATTCGATGTTTGAAACAAAATAATTCAAGGTTGTTACGGTAAAATCTTCTCCCAAAGCATTGGTCGCTTTGCTTGTACCTAATGCTAATTTTTGGTCGCCAACTCGATTATCAAATTCAATGGAAAATGTATTTTTATCATTTGGTCCAATTTCTTCTTCTTTTTGGCAAGCCGCTAATAAACCTAATGAAACGATGAATAGAATTAATTTTGATGTATTTTTCATGATTTGTCTTTTTTTAAATAGAATACTTCCTCGCCACTCAGCGAAAGTTTGAGTCGAGTGAAATGTTTAGGAAATACCCTTTCTGCTGATTGATACAATCAGATTTTTTGTGAATAATGTAAAAACAGCTTGGAATATTTACCGAAGAGATAAATAGCCGATTAGGTAAGAAAAATCAAGAAAAACAGGGAGGATGAAAAATCGAAGAGATAGGCGAAATGGGTTGGCTTATCTTGTATTCAAAGAAATTTTGAATTTCAAAACACTCAAATGCCAAATTCTGTGTAAAGGCAAAAGTTTCCTCGTGAAAAACCTCTTCTAAGATTTTCTTGAAGGATTGTTCTTGCTTATTTGCTTCTTTGGTGGCTTTTTCTTCAGCCACTTTGTGGAGTTGTTTTGCCAAATAACATTGACCATTACAATTTAACTCAGGTTTGAAGCGATTTTCACAAAGATTTTGGATAATGTATGTTTTGTTCAATTCAAAATCAAGATAAACTACAGGCACTACCAGCATCCGGATGCTGGAGAGAATGAGCAGAAAAACTGCCAAGCCTTGCTTACGTTTAGATATTGAATTCATCTTGCAAAGCTAAGGCATTATTCATTTCCAAACAAATGATATTTATCAGTTTTTGAGAGAATTAATCAATAGGCTATCCTCAAAAACAGTCCCTATCAACAATTGATTTTCGAAAAATGCTCCCACACTTGAGCCAGAAACAGGCTCGCCATTATTTAGATAAATACTTTTAAGGGTATAGTCCGAATGGTTTTTATAGTTAATTTTGATGATTTCGGAAGGAGATAATTTTTTATGGTCTTTGGAATGTGCCAAAAAAGCCAATAATTTTGGATGGCATCCTACCCAAAGATTTCCTTCTGAATCCACTTCTATATTGTCGGCACCCATGATGGAAATTTCATCAAATTTTTTCAATTTCCCTGCTGCTAATTTTTCAAAAACGTCGATTTTTTTTCCTGATGTTTCTGCCACAAATATTTTAGAACCATCTTTTGAAGCGTTTATGCCATTGGCATATAATAATTTATCGGCAACTATCGAGGCTTTTGTCCCATCAAAATAACAAACATTTCCCATCGGGATTTGCAATAAATCTTTTTTCGAACGCCACGATGATTTCGGTTCGTCGTGGTCGTTCGTGATATAAAATTGATTTTCTCCCACTGCCAAAATATCATTAGGGCTTAGCAATAGTGGGTGAGTGAAGCTTTTTATATGAGTGAGTGTTGAATCTGAAAATTGAAAAATCTCAATCGAATTTTTATTTTTTTGATGATTGATTGCAAAAATTAATGTCTTGTTTTCATTAGATTGAAAAAGACTGATGCCGTGTGGATGAAAATCGCTTAAACCAAGATTTTTGCTTAAATTAATCGGTTTTGGTGTTTGACTTTTCAAGTTTAACAGAAAAATTGCCCCATTTTCCGAATTTTGAGGAGATTCCGTAAAATCATTGGAAGATATGAAAGCGATACCTCTCGAAGCATCAATGCTAATATCCTCCGTGCCTTGAAATCCCGGAATCAAAGTTAATTCCCCTTCGTGGTGAGGATGTATTTTTGTGAAAAAACCAGCATTTTTCAAGGTTTTGCCCACAAAAAATAAAACTAATACGAGGCAGGCAAAAATAATTTTAGGCAAAAATTTCATGTCAAAAAGATATCTGAATGGTAAAAATGGTGCAAATGATTGAAATATACAATAAAAATAGATGAAATACAAATGAGCTTCCAGTCAAGGGCTTAACGATTTGAAAATATTATTTGTAATTTCTTGAACGTCGGCATAATTTTGGGTGTTATTTTGGTATAATCTTGGCAGACTTCGATGAATAAGGATTTTTTTAATCACCTTTTTGAGAAACATCAAAAAGCAGAACCTGTACCGCCGACAAAAGAAATTGCGGCATGGGCATTGAGAATTATAAGATTGCTTTTTCCGGAGCAAACGAAAGAGTATTTTCGTTCGAGCGAAGAAATTGAAATCCAGTTTAAGAATTTAGAGCTTGAACTTCGTAATATTTTACTTTCGACCTATCAGTGCAAGGGGTGTGGACCAGAATCTACTGCCAAGGCATTTATGGAGCGTTTGCCTGAGGTATATCGTGTCTTGAAAACAGATATTGAGGCAATCATCGCCGGAGACCCTGCTGCCACCAGCGAATTTGAGGTGATTCGGGCGTATCCAGGCTTTTTTGCCATTACTTTTTATCGTTTGGCACATGAACTATATTTGTTGCAAATACCAATTTTACCTCGTATTCTGACAGAATATGCTCATTCTAAAACAGGTATAGACATACATCCTGGAGCCACCATTGATGAGTATTTTTTCATAGACCATGGCACGGGAATTGTGATTGGTGAGACCACTATTATTGGAAAACACGTCAAACTTTATCAAGGTGTGACGCTTGGGGCATTGAGTGTCGAAAAAACTTTGGCAAATACCAAACGTCATCCAACGGTAGAAGATTACGTGGTCATTTACTCTGGGGCAACCATACTCGGCGGCAATTCGGTCATTGGCTGTCATTCGATTATCGGTGGAAATGTATGGCTCACAAAGTCAGTTCCAGCGTATTCTACGGTATATCACAAGCCAGAAATTAAAGTGGTGGAGCGAGTGATGGACTAATATAATATTAAATTAACAAACAATGAGTTCAATAATAGAATTGGTGGGAAATACGCCAATGGTAGCTTTACAGAAGCTCAATCCTAATCCTAAAGTAAAAATTTTAGGTAAATTAGAAGGGAATAATCCTGCTGGAAGTGTAAAAGACCGTGCTGCTTTGAACATGATTCGAAGTGCCGTCGAGCGAGGGGATATTAAACCAGGACAAAAATTAATCGAGGCAACGAGTGGCAATACGGGCATTGCTTTAGCAATGATTGCTCGTCTTTTTGATTTGGAAATTGAGCTAATTATGCCGTCTAATTCTACTCGGGAGCGAACACTCACGATGGAGGCTTTTGGGGCAAAAGTGGTTTTGCTCGATAATATTGAAAAATGTCGAGATTATGCCGAAGAAAAAGCGGCAAATGGAGATTATTTTCAACTGAATCAATTCTCAAATCCCGATAATTATTTAGCCCATTACAAAACCACTGGTCCAGAAATATGGCGAGATACTCATCAAGAAGTAACACATTTTGTAAGCTCCATGGGGACAACAGGTACAATTATGGGTACTTCTATGTATTTGAAAGAAGTAAATCCATCGGTACAAATTGTTGGTTGTCAGCCGACTGATGGTTCTTCGATTCCGGGTATCAGACGTTGGCCCAAAGAGTATTTACCCAAAATATTTGACCCATCGAGGGTGGATAGAGTCATGGATGTATCGGAAGAAGAAGCAAGTGAAATGGCAAGGAAATTGGCTAAAATCGAGGGTATTTTTGTTGGAATGAGTTCGGGTGGGGCAGCAGCAGCAGCGATAAAATTGGCTCAAGAGCTCGAATCTGGTGTGATTGTATTTATTTGTTGCGATAGGGGAGACCGCTATTTATCGAGTAATTTATTTGGATAATTTCAGAGGGCAGATGTAACCGAACATCTGCCCTCTGAATAATTAGGCAACTTGCGTGATAATTTGGTTGTTTTCCAAATAGACAATCATCATTTGAATATGTTTGTAGCCCATTTGTTTGTACAAACTACCATAGCCAGATATTTGTTTCAAGTATTTTTCATGCAACAAATCGTTCATTTTCCCAGTTTTATAGTCTATAATATAGACGGTATCGTCCTTGATAACCACCCTATCGGGTCTTTGGGTTTGAATAAATTTCCCTAAAATATCTCTTTCATTGTGTACGATTAATCCTTCTTCAAACAATTTGGATAATTCGGGTAAATTCAAGACTCTATTGATAGATGCTCGTAGTTCTTCCTCCTCAACTGGAGAAATAATACCTTCAAAAAGCATTTCGTTGATTGCCCTGTCCACATCTTTTTTACTATAAATTTTGGCAAAGGCGGTGTGTACAATATTTCCTTTTTCAACGCCTTTTTCCAATAGATTATCTCCATAAATTTTCGCTGAGGCTCGTTTTAGGTTTAATTTGTTCCATTTATTGTCAATAACAATATTTTCAAGCAAAATTTCGGGATTTGATGCTTGTTTTTTTGGAGCAGATTTTTGCACATCGCCCTCAAACAAAGTGAAGGTTTCTTCTTGACTTTGATAAAGGTTCAATGATTCTAAGTATTGAATAAAAATATCTGAAATATTTTTTATCGGTTTATCGGCATTATTCCTCTCTTTTCGTGACGAAATAATAAATAATTTTTCTACCGGACGAGTCAAGGCAACGTATAGCAAATTAATATTTTCGATAAAAATAGCTTCTTCCTCTCTTTTATATTGGTCGGCTAATGTTTCTGGAATTAATTTTTCTTTAGGAATTTCGTTTGTCCCCATCTTTAATTTGAAAGGGGCGGTGCTTAATTTTATACCTTTGGAGCTAAGTTCTGAATAATTTAGATGGTTTAAATCCGCCCAAAATTCAGAATATTGATTAGGGGAAACTTCCCAATCGGCGAAAGGCAAAATTACAATGGGATATTCTAATCCTTTTGAGCGATGAATGGTAGTGATAGTGACGGCATCTTGGTCGGATGGAGATTTAACAGACATCGTACCCGAAAATTTCTTTTTATCCCAATGATTCAAGAAATCTTGTAAATGATTGCTTTCTCGGATACCAAAATCCATCACCACATCTAAAAATCTAAATAAATAATTTTTTTGGTTGGTCAGTTCAAAAAGATTAAAATATTTGATGGTTTTTTCTGTTAATTCATAAATATTTGATTTTAATAAGTCCGCCCAATCAATAGGTTTCTCGTTTTTAGAAGATAAAATGACTAACATTTTCTCACAATTATTATTGGAAATAGCATCATTTATCAACAAATTATCCGTTTCAACAGGTGTTTTTTGGAGAATGACCTGATAATACAAATAGAGTAATTCTGATTTAACAAGCGTATTTTCTGGTGAATCGACAAATTTAAGAAACGCTGCCAAGAATCTGATAATAGGCAAATTATTCAACAAAAGTGAATCCCGTGAAATCAAAGGAATGTTGTTTTTATTTAGATGATTGGCAATAATGGCTGCTTTAGCATTTTTTCGACATAAGATTGCAATATCTTTAAACGCAAAATTCTTGGCTTTAGCCTCTTGGATTAGGCTAAGAACTTTGTTGAGACTTGTTTCGTCATAGCCCAATACCCCTTCCGATTCGTCGTTGGTATTTTTTTTCGAGGTGGATTGCTCAAGGAATGTGATGCTTACTTCGCCTCCTTTTTTTACATGGGGTGGTTTTTTTTGTTCAAAAGTTCCATAAGCATCTTTCATCAGGCTAAATTCGCCCTCGGATTGGGTTTTGATAAATTCAAACAAGCTATTGTTAAAGTCGATGATATTTTCCGAACTTCGGAAGTTGGTATCCAATGATTTTGGATTGATATTGCTATAAATACCAGACCCTATATGGCTTTGTTTTTTGGAGTTTTTTTGATATAAATGAACAATGAGTTCCATTTTTCCACCTCTCCAGCGATAAATGGCTTGTTTGGCATCACCGACTAATAAATTAAAATTGTTTTCTCCCAATGAATTTTCAATCAAAGGAAGAAGATTAGAAAACTGAATTTCTGATGTATCTTGAAATTCATCAACCATGATATGCTTGTATCGGTTGCCGATTTTTTCATAGATAAATTCAACCGGTTCTTTGGCTAATAATTCTATGATTTTACGATTGAATTCGGCAATATAAACTTGGCCCTTATCTCTCAATACTTGCTCGAATTCGGTCTTTAATTCATTTAAAAGAATTAATTTCTTGAGATTTGGCTTTAATAATTTGAAAAGCTGGTATTTTGAGCGATTCTCTTCCGATAGCTTCTTGACTTGCTCATGAATATCAATCAAATCTTGTTTGATACTATCAATATTCTGTTTTGCTTGGGGTGTAGTTTTCCCTCCAAACCATTTATCGTTTAGCAATGTTTCTGTTTGACGATTATTTAAGCCATTATCATACCTTGACACAAAGATTTTATCAATAAAATTATCTCTAACATTCTCGAAGTACTTACCAATTCCGGTGCTTGAATAATAAAAATCATCTATTTTGATGCCATTATTTTCGATTAGCTGGCATGCTTTTTCCCCAAGTTCCTGAACATCTTTCTCAAATTTTGCCATAAATTCGGCAATTTGCTTAGAGATTTTTCTAATATCCTTCGAGTTGAGCGAATGAATTTGAGAAGTCATTTCAAGAAATTGGTCATTAATGAGGTGTTTTCCGAATGAGCTTATTTCATTGGCGATGGAATTCCAACCTATGCCATTTTTAATAGATTCGTCGATGAAATACCGCAGATTTTCGGTGATTTCATCTTGATTTTCTAATCCTGCTTTTTCTATGAGTCTTTCTGCTGCTTCACGAAGAATCATTTCGCCGTCCAAGGAGGTTTCAAAATTGAAAGGTAAATCAAGCTCTTCCGAGAAAGAATTTACCAATTGATTGACAAAACTATCGATGGTTTTGACAGAAAAATCCGAATAATCGGCAATAATATTTTTAAAAGCTTTTGCTGCATGATTCTGAATGATTTCTTTGGTAAATATCGGAGCATTCGATTTTACTTGCGTTTCATTCAATTCTTTGAGTACATTTTCGTACATTACCCATGAGCCAGATGTTTCATCGAACGACTCCACCTCGCTGATTGCCTTCAAAGAATGTAGAATTCTTTCTTTCATTTCTTGAGCGGCATCATTGGTAAATGTAATTGCCAAAATTTGCTTGAAAAAATTGGCATCATTGTTTGCCAAAATTAGCTTCAAATATTCTTTTGTCAAGGTGAAAGTCTTTCCCGAACCTGCAGATGAGCTATAAATATTAAAGTTTGCCATAGAAAAAAACAGGATTTAGTGTTCAATGATATGATATTAATGAGATTCCCTTTTTACTTCATGCCCAGATTTGCCAACCAAGAAATCCAAATCTGCTCCTTTGTCAGCTTGCATGACTGTCTCTATGTAAAGTTTTACATAGCCTCTGTCGTATCCAAGATTCAAGCCTTTCCAATGTTTGCGTCTTTCGGCGAGTTCTTCGTCTGATACATGCAAATGAATGGTACGATTCGGGACATCGACTTCGATTTCATCTCCATTTTTGACTAAAGCCAAATTTCCACCAACCGCAGATTCTGGAGAAGCATGCAAAAATACAGTGCCGTAAGCCGTTCCGCTCATGCGAGCATCAGAGATGCGAACCATATCTGTGATACCTTTTTCGAGAAGTTTTTTCGGAAGCTGCATATTTCCCACTTCTGGCATACCAGGGTATCCCTTTGGCCCTACATTTTGTAGTACCATGACTGAATTTTCGTCGATTTCCAAGTTAGGGTCATCAATTCGGGCATGATAATCTTCGATTGTTTCGAATACAACGGCTTTGCCACGATGTTGCATCAAGTGAGGCGATGCAGCAGATGGTTTGATGACGGCACCATTTTCGCATAAATTTCCTTTGACGACCGCAATACCTCCTTCTTTCAAGATTGGTTGGTCGATAGAAGCAATCACGTCGGTGTTCCATATTTTTGCTCCTTTAGCATTTTCGACCAAACTTTTACCATTGACAGTAATCGCTTCTTTGTGCAAATGTCTTTCCATTTCCTTAATAACAGCCGGCAATCCTCCTGCATAATAAAAATCCTCCATCAGGTATTTCCCAGATGGCATTAAGTTGAGTAAGAAAGGCATTTTACTACCAACACTGTCGAAATCTTCTAAATTAATATCTACCCCCATTCGTCCTGCAATGGCCAATAAATGCAAAACCAAATTGGTAGAACCACCTACGGCAGCGTTCATCATGATAGCGTTTTCGAATGCTTCACGGGTTAATACTTGAGACATAGTCAGATTTTCTTTGACCATCTCCACCGCACGCATCCCCGATAAATGAGCTAATACTTTTTTTCTTGAATCAGCAGCCGGAATAGCAGATGCTCCCGGAAGAGTCAAGCCTAATGCTTCAACCATAACCGCCATGGTGGAGGCAGTACCCATAGTGGAGCAATGCCCGACACTTCGACTCATACACGACTCGGCTTCTTCAAATTCTTCTGCCGTCATTTTTCCAGTTTTCAAGTCATCGGCAAATCTCCATACGTCTGTTCCCGAGCCAATGGTTTTTCCTTGGAAACGCCCATTGAGCATTGGTCCTCCTGGTACCACGATGGTAGGCAAATCGCAACTAGCAGCTCCCATTACCAAAGATGGGGTGGTTTTGTCGCAGCCGGTCAAAAGGACGATTGCATCAAAAGGGTTTCCTCGAATACTTTCTTCTACCGACATGGCAGCCAAATTTCTATATAACATGGCCGTTGGACGAATAATGGTTTCGCCCAAAGACATCACCGGAAATTCGAGGGGAAATCCTCCCGCTTCGTAAACGCCATTTTTTACTACTTGTGCCAATTCTCTGAAATGCCCGTTACAAGGAGTTACTTCCGACCAAGTATTACAGATTCCTATCACAGGTTTGCCTTTGAATTGATGAGCAGGATAGCCTTGGTTTTTAATCCAACTACGGTAGATAAATCCGTCTTTGCCATCTTTTCCAAACCAATCTTGGCTTCTTAAATGTTCTTTTTCTTGATTCGACATGGTATTAATTTTCAAATGTTTTATTGGATTGAATATTCCTTGAAATTGAGATGTAAAAGTAGAATATAATCTTTAATTTCGGTAAAAAGAAATGAAAAAACTATTGAGTGGCGAATCACGAAAAAAATGAATGTAAGGGCTTTCAAAGGCTATTTTCTTTGAAAAATGGTAGAAAAGCTTAGAAATGTAATACACCAATTATTTATTCTAAAATATTCAAAAAATATGTGCAATTTGCTTTAAAATTTATTAGTTTTGCAACGTTTTTTCATTTCATAATTATTTTCTAATATTAAATATTAACTCTATGAACTTATTTGATACGTTGAACGAGGCTTTGACAGATGACGTGGTATCAAAAATTGCCAAACTGACTGATGAGGATTCTGAAAAAACAAGAAAGGCTTTCAACGGAATAATTTATACTTTTGTAGCCGGATTGATTCGAAGAACAGGAAGTACGATGAGCCTCAATATGCTTTATAACCAAATTCAACGTGGGAGTCAAGAAGGCGAATTGGTACGAAACATCCCGTCTTATTTAGGAAATAAGGAGAGTTTTGATAGTATTCTTAAGTCAGGAGATGCTTTGGTCAGTCAGGTTTTTCCTGCTTTCAAAGGTCCATTGGTTAGTTTGATGGGTTTTTATGCAGGTATTAAAAAAACATCTTCAACTACTTATGTTACTTTTATTGCGGCTGTTTTGGTTGATGCAGTAGCGAAAGAAATGAGTGTCAAGAAAATGGATGTGCAGGCATTATCTGATTTTCTATGCGACCACCATGAGGAGTTGTTTAGAATTTTGCCAGCTGATCTTGGGGAGAAAATGATTCCTCAGCTTGGGTTACAAGAATTATTGACACCAAAATTTACTTCGGGTAAGAAAAATAAAAATATACTCAAGAATATTACTTCAGCGAGTATTGGTACAAATGCTGAAGAAAAGAATAATTCGGAGCCTGTCGATAATGAAAAAGCTGAAAGTACTACCGATGCAGGAGGAATTTCTAATAAAGTCATTATGATTGTTGCTGCATTGTTGGTGGCAGTTTCGGCAGGTGTGTATTGGTATATGAATGTTTATATTCCTCAAACACAAGTGAAGATTGAAACGGTAGAGACAGATACTACTGCTGCTATTACGGATACGGTTGGTGTCGCTCCTGTGGATTCGATTGGTACGGCAGCCAAAGATTCTGTTGCGAATAAAATAGCTACTCCTGAAGAGCAACTAGGTTCATTTTTAGATGAAATTAACAAATACGCAGAGGATAAATCGAGTGAAAGTGGCAAGGTGTTTGCCAATTCGGGAATAGTATTTATCAAAGGCTCTCAGGCTCTTGATTCGGCATCTGATGAAAGTATCGCTGCTATTGTTTCTATCATGAAAAAATATCCTAAAATAAAAATCCAAATCCAAGGACATTCGGATAATGCTGTTGGCATGGATAATAAAACAATGGCAACCAAGCGAGCTTTTACGGTGAAGAAAAAGCTGATGAATAAGGGAATCTCTCAGAAACGAATTGATGCTGTGGGTATCAGTGGTTCTGGAAATAATACGGATATCAAGGTCGTATCAAAATAATTTTGTTTGAAATAAAAAAAGGCTTTTGGAATATATCCAAAAGCCTTTTTTTATTATAAAATATACTGACTCAGGTCTTTGTTTTGAACAATTTCGCTTAACCTACTCACCACAATATCCTTGTTGATAATAATGGAAGAATGGGCTTGTATTTTATCGGGAACATCAAACATAATTTCATTCAACAAATGACTCATGACTGTTTGTAACCTTCTGGCTCCAATATTTTCAATTTCTGTATTTGCTAAAAACGCAATTTTGGCTATTTCTCGCAATGCCTCTTCCTCAAAAACCAAGCTAACTCCTTCAGAAGCAAGCATGGCTTCGTATTGTTTGGTAAGGGCATTTTTAGGAGATTTTAGTATCTGGTAAAAATTATCCTCTGTCAAGCTTTCCAATTCCACTCTGATAGGGAAACGCCCTTGGAGTTCGGGTATTAAATCTGATGGTTTCGATACATGGAAAGCACCAGCGGCTACAAATAAAATATGGTCAGTTTTGATAGTTCCATGCTTGGTATTGATTGAGCTTCCTTCTACTATCGGCAGCAAATCTCGTTGTACGCCCTCTCTACTCACGTCAGCTCCCCCTGATTTATTGCCAGATGCCGCAATTTTATCAATTTCATCAATGAAAATGATGCCAAGATTTTCAGCTTTCCAAATGGCTTCTTCCTTGACTTCATCTATATCAATTAGTTTTGAGGCTTCCTCTTCTACCAATAATTTACGAGCTTCGGCAATACCTAATTTTCTTTTTTTTCCTTTTTTTGGAATCATTCCACCAAGCATTTCTTGAATATTCATCATCGACATCTCATCTATTGGGCCTCCCATCACACCAATGTTAGGCAACGACGATGTTTGTATGTCAATCTCAATTTTTCGATGGTCTAGCTCTCCTTTTTTTAATTTCTCTCGAAAAGCTTCTCTTGTCTTTTCGTTC
>JACCEA012334797.1_pt1 | contig 12639 bp, 23 predicted proteins | sample 7449851 | NCBI WGS metagenome assembly JACCEA01 (sample SAMN15323453, study PRJNA562643) | freshwater metagenome | isolation source: river surface water | place: USA:Blue River Watershed | collected 2017-08-18 | reverse complement strand
TAAATCCATGACTTTATGTTTTTTTAATTAGACAATGCAAATATAAGAATAATATTTTAATTCACCAAATAATTATTCATTTCTTTTTCAGAAAAACAATATTCAGGGTCATCATTAATAGCTTCATCAACTGAACTATAATTGGTTTGGAATAGTTCATTATATTCCTCAACTGTAAAACTTTCAAATATAGGTTCGTTATGACTACTATCGTGGTTCATAAGCCTAAATATTTTTTCAATCACCTTTTTCATAAATTTATATTTTTTTAATTAGACAATACAAATGTAAGAATAATATTTTACATTACCAAATAAACTTGATTAATTTTTAATCTTTCATCCAAATGAATTTCAAAATATTCATCATTCATTTCATTTCCACAATAAAAGAATATATGACTATCCTTTAATCCTGTTTCCTCAAACATATCATATTCTTGGGTTAATCTTTGAAAATAACCCTCAAATCCTTTAATTCTTATTCTATCAAAGAATCTTGCAGTTTGTAATGTTCTGTTGTTTTTAAATTCCTCAACCAATTTAACATGAAAATCAGTTGTAACTAATGGTAAATGCCCAGCCATAAATTTATGTTTTTTTAATTAGACAAGACAAAGATAAGAATATTATTGATATAAAAAAATATTTTAACAAATTTTTTAAATAAAAAAAACCACTTGATTAACAAGTGGCTCTTTCCTTTAATAAGGTTTCCAAAATTAGAAAGTCATGTTCTCTATCCTCATTCGCAGTTTTACCAATATAAATAAAACTATCATAAGATAATGGCTCGTTAATCTCAATCTCTATCGAACAACCACCAATTGAACCCCTCTCCAACTTTTGCAAATTGAATACCAAATCTTGATATTCCCTTTGCAATGCAACATTTTTAAACTTTACCATTTAACTTTGGAATTTTAATAAAAGGTAACGCAATAGGGTGGACTTATTAATTTCATCGCGTTACCTTTCGGGTGTCTAATTTAAAACATAATCACTTGCCAACCTTAATAACCTTGCAATCATTTTAGTTGTTTTTTAATTAGACAATGCAAATATAAACATTATTTTTTAATTATCTTTAACTTAATTCCAATCTTTCAGATTCAACGCACCAACAATCTCCATCACCATCTTCAACAATACAATAACCTTGTTCTGAAAATTCAATTATTGTACCTGTAAATTCAAAATTCCATTGGTCAGCTTCCGTTGGATATGGTACATCAACATCAGCACCAATAAATAACACTTCACCATTTTTATCAAACAATTCCATAACTTTATGTTTTTTTAATTAGACAATGCAAATATAAACATTATTTTTTAATTATCCAAATTTATTTTATTCATCTTCCCAATCATCCATAAGTTCACCACTATAAGGGTCATAAATTGTACCACTCCAAACCGCTTCACTTTCAACTAAAAATAAACCAGCGTTAGGATTGTAATACATTTCAACATGAATTGGTTGAGTAGCTTCTTTTTCAGCTTCTTCCCTTGTTAAACCACTATCAATTAAAGATAGTACTCTTTGCTCAAATGCTATTGGTGTTTTTTCCTTTGATAAGGTAACAACAATAATTTCCATTTGTTCAGAATTGTTTAGCTTCATAACTTTATGTTTTTTTAATTAGACAATGCAAATATAAAAAGAATATTTGATATGATAAAAGATTTTAACTTTTTTTTGTAATTAAATTTATCTTATCCAATATTTTAAACATATCATTAATTGTGCTATGCAACAATCCACAAGCCCTACCATCACATAACCTTGAAAAATTAGTTGTGGTCGAATTTGATTTAGGTGCAAATTGTGAAAACTCAAAAACATAAATACATTCCTTTTTAAGGTAATCCAATTGACGTTTTAATTCCTCTAAATCATTTGGATTATTCATATTTTCAACCAAATCAGATATTGGTTTAAATCGCCTTAAAAAATGTTCGGAAATCATCGCATCTTCCAAATACCATTCAGTTGAATAGATTAAACCATTATCAATCATTGATTTATTGTAATTACTTATATTACCTTTAAAATGATTTACCCTTCCCTTAACAGTTGAACTTAAATCACTAACTAAACTTATTAATTTATTTTCCATAACTTTATGTTTTTTAATTAGACAATGCAAATATAAAAAGAATATTTGATAATTCAAAATTTATTTTACTTTAATCTTTTTTTTAACCGCAACATACAACATAATAATATCATCAATACTTAATTCACCTTTTAATCTATTCATACGCAATGAACAAGCAATAACATTATCATCCGTATATCCTTTGCTATTATCCAGCCTATCAAAAGTTAATTGGTTATCATCTTTAGGTATCTTATTTAATTCAACTCCACTAATATAACACTTCTTTGTGTTTAATAACTGTTTAACCTTTTTTAAACTTAAATTGAATTCAATACCCCTTGAATCTGCTGAACTCTTAATGGATAATAACTTTTGCGCAATATCAACATCACTCACCATAATAATATTATTTTATATGAATATAAGAAATATAATATTGACTTAAATCATCCAAAAATTGGTCGTTAACTTCATCCATAAAGTCATTTAAACTATAAATGCTAACATGACCACCAACTCTACCCTCAATTGTTGTTCTAGCAATTATTAAATCATCAAATGTTTGGTCTTGGAAATATTCACAATCCTTTCTAGCGTTATCAAAATCAACCGAAATTAATACAATATACGTTTTCATAATAATATTATTTTATATAATTCCAAATTCAGTTAATTCAATAGCTACACTTTCAAAGTGGTCGCCAGCATCATATTTATTTTGTGCATAATAATAAACACAATTATTATAGATTATAAATTCATCAGCCCCAACTCTCCAACCATCATATTCATTATTCTCCTCATCAAGGAATATAACCTTTGACGAAATTGGTATTCTAAGGCTTATTACAAATTTATTCTCATTTAGAATATTAATAGCTTTTTTGATATTCTCAATATCCTCACTATTAAATTCAATTTGAATGGTGTCAATCATCATTGCATCAGAATAGTCCTGAGAATAAAATGCAATTTCTCTTTTAATTACTAAATTTTCCATTTCTTTATGTTTTAATTAATTAGACAATACAAATGTAACAATAATATTTTAATCCACCAAATTTTTTAACATTTATTTGGTGCAATAACATTATATAATAAATTCTCAACAATTAACTCCCATGTTGCAGTTGGGTCATTCTCAACCTCATCATTATATCCCTTTAAAACCTCATTAATCTCCTCAATACTTGGGTTTAAATTTAATTGCATAGCAACGCTAACAACGTCCTCAACAGTTATATCAGTTGTTACAACTTGCTCATCATCATATAATGCGCTATTCTCCATTCCCGAATAAAATAAATCAGGACAATCAGATAAATCCATTTCACTTTTACAATCGTAACAACTTATTGTACCATCTTCACTTGTTTTATGTAATATAACACTACCACAATTTCCACAAGTAACAATGTTAATATTAGCTTTAGATAAAACTTCTTGAGCTAACTCCAATTGGTTAATAACCAAATCTCTTTTTGATTTCATAATACGTTTTTTAATTAGACAATACAAAGATAAGAATAATATTCTATATTTCCAAATTAAAATAAAGAAATTTTATTACTAATTTTGAATTTAATCAATTCAGTTTTTGCTTCATCAAAATTATTCGTTACAGTACCACTCCAACCATCAGGAATAAAAAAACTATTGTTAGATAATTCTTCAATCCAACAATTATCCTCATCAATGTAAATTGCGGTAGTGTTATCACTAATGTTATTTAATACATCACTATCAGTAATTTCAGTACGTAATAAATAATTTAATTTTTTTAATCTCATTTCCATGACTTATGTTTTAATTAATTAGACAACACAAAGATAAATAAAAAAACGATACCACCAAATGATAATATCGTTTTTAACATTTTTTTATGAAATAATATTATTTTATATTTAGTTGAATAATTCAGCCAACTCATCAACACTTAAATCCTTTGCATTAATCAACAATTCTGAAAGGAATTCAACCTTATCATTTTTAATTCCCCTTTCATCTAACAAAGCAATTAATTCTTTTAATTTCTGCAAAACATTCTTATTCTTTAATGCTCCAACATTCTTTGATGTTGCCGTTTTCTTACCCTCTTTTTTTGCATTTGCAATTGCTTGTTCAACCATTTTATATTGTTCCCTTTCATCATCGGTTTGTCTAACAATATGAACAATCGTTGTTCCCGAAATATCACCACTCATCACCAACTCTTTAACCTTTCGACTTGCTTTTGCTAATGTTAACATATTGTAAATATGTGGTACAGATTTTCCAATCTTTTTTGCAATCTCTTCGGGCTTGTAATGGAAATTAACCAACCTTTTTATCGCTTCCGCTTGTTCCAATTCGGTTAATGGTTTTTGACCAGTTCCCGTTGTAACCATCGCCAAAACTCTATCTTCCTCATTCCCCGTAAATGGTAATACTTTAACAAATGGAACATCAATACCCTTACTTAAAAGATATTTAACCGCTGACATCCTTCTATGACCATCAACCAATTCATATTTGTCCTCACCCTTAATCTTTTTTGCCATTAATGGTACTTGCAACCCCATTTCAGCAATTGAATCCGCCAACGCTTCAATATCACCCATATCATTCCTTACATTGAAATTATCAACAATAACAATGTTTCTTGGGTCAACCAATAAAATATCGGTTCTTTTTGTTTCATTAATTTTACTCATTTTATTTACGTTTTTAAATTAGACAATACAAAGATAAATAAAAAAACGATACCACCAAATGATAATATCGTTTTTTAACATATCTTAACATTCAACCAAATCTTTCTCCAATACAACAAATCCGCTCTCCATTGCTTCCTTGTTTATTCTCCCACCACCTTTGGTTGTTACCTTTTTATATCGCAATCCAATAATAACTCCCTTTGGTTTTAAATACGTTAAATCGTCCTCATCACCATTAACAACCTCAAAACCCTTGTAGGTAGTCGGAACTTTATCAAATACAACTGAAACATTAACACCCTTACTTAATAAATCCAACGCAATTTCCTCATTATTTTCAGAACGCGAAAATGTTAAATGATAATTGCTCGGCAAAGCTTTTTTAAACCTTGTGTAATTCTTTGTATAATCATAAAACTGAATATTTGGAAATGTATCAAATATTGTTTTACCATTACTTGTAATTTGTTTCTCAAATGAAATATCAGTTGTACCATTCAAACGAATTGCCAAATTAAATTCACTATCCTTGTACTTATTTTCCAACTTACTTATTTCAGATACCAATTTATCCAAAAATGCTATTCTATTTGAAAGATAAAATTCTGTTTTTTCCTTTCTACCATCCCTAACATTATCAAACATCCCACCAAAACCACTCTCAAATAAACAAGCACTTGCACATCCTTTACTAGCCATCGGACATAAATTAACACCCTTTGAATTTAAGGTAAAAGGTGACATATAAAGAATTGCAGTAATAACTTTCTTCTTCTCACCTTTCACAGTTTTAACATTGTTAAATGTTAATAGATTTTTCTTGTAACTCATAATAATATGTTTTAAATAATTAGACAATACAAAGATAAATAAAAAAACGATACCACCAAATGATAATATCGTTTTTTAACATTTTTTTATAAATAATATTATTCAATAAGTTTTAAATAAAATACATAAACCAATAAACCAATTAATATAATATAAGATAAAAATAATATTAATCCAACCTTATACCCCTTAAATGGATTTATCAACAAATAATAATCATAATTAATATCACTTAATAATAACGTTGATAATATTAAATAATATCCGCAAATTAAACCAATACCACCATATAACATATTTAACCCAATATCACCAATATTAATACATTCCAATATATTATTCACCGATACAAAAAATAATATTAATCCAGCCAATACAACCAATAACATATTAGAACCAAACCTAACATTAAATTTATCCCAATAAATCATTAATATAATCAAATACATCGAAATTATTATACCAATAATATTATTGAATATATTTATCCCACCAAAAAAAGTTAGTAAAAAAGTTAACAATGATATAAATGAACATACCAATATACCACCCCTTAATAATTTAATGCTATTCCGAAACATATCAATTAATAATATTATTTTATATTTAATAAACTTGACATTCAACCAATTCAAATTCAAAATCCCCCTCTTCCCAACTTGCAACACCGTTGACAAAAGTATCGGAAATAATAATCTCCTTTAGATTTAAATTAATATCACCCTCACAAATATCTTCCTTTAATGCCAAAATAACCTTGTCAGTTATATCTTGTTTCCCCTCTTCAACTTTAATAATTGCAATCGACTTGTTAAAGTCAGATAATACAAAAAATTTGGGATTTAAATAGTTAACAATAATCCTTTCCATAATAATTTGGTTTTTTAATTAGACAAGACAAAGATAAGAATATTATTGATATTAAAAAATATTTTAACAAATTTTTTATATTATTTAATATTCATTATCAACAATCCAATTGATAACCTCATTATCAAATTTAATATTCTCTTCCTCATCATCAATATCAGGAATTGATATACCAATAATCTCCCCAAGATGATTATCATTTAAACTAATATCAACTCCACCAACATTTCTATCGGAACAAAAAAATTCAGTACATTGATACTCATTACCAAACTCGAATACAGACTTTTGATTTTTCATAACTTTTATATTTTTTTAATTAGACACCACAAAGATAAATAAAAAAACGATACCACCAAATGATAATATCGTTTTTAACATATTTTAATTAATCTTTTTTAATCGTTCAACAATATCTTTATTAATAACAACCTTTTCATCATTGATAAACACCAAATCCAATATTGAATAAGTTAATAAGTTTTTACCCTTAACAATTGAATGATACCCCAATTTACCATTTTTACCCTCATACAATCCTCTCCAACCTTTTGCTTCCCAATCAATCGGCGCATTTATCCAACGAACATTCGTATCATAAACCCTTATCTCACCCTTAACAAAATCAATATCATAATAATAACTAGGATTTCCAACATGACCAAAGGTTAAACCAACTTCCTCTATAAAGGTTGATAAATCAAACGAACAAGGTTCATCATACCTCCCAATCTTGCCATTAAATACCGCATTGTTACTTACAACACTGGTTGCAAAATTAATAATAGGTTCAATTACATAACTAGGATATGCACTTGAATTTGCTTGAAATTTGTACTTACCATAAATAGTAACTACTGTAATGTTTGCTCTTGTCATTTTGATATGTTTTTTAATTAGACAATACAAAGGTAATATAATTCCCCATTCCAAAATTATTCTTAACCTATTTTAACATATTATTTTATTTTAACATATCTTAACATACTACCAATTAATATTTTCCCTATATTTGTACCGTCAATGAAACGACAAAGGGTCGCTACCTCATAAGGTAGTGAGAGAGTAGACTCCGTTATGCAACTGCGTCAGCTGATACTAGTCTCCTTAGTACCTTATATTTTCCACAACCAATTATCATAAATTTTCCAAATATATAATATTATTTTATATTAATTTTTATTATATATTTATTTTAAATCATAATATTATTTTATATTAATTTTTTTTATCACCCCACCAATTAAATCATTATATAATTTTATATATGTTTCCACTTATATAAAATAACATTTATTAACATATATTTTTTTAACTATATTTGCATAATTCAATTATCAAAATAAATTTAATCACCAAACAAATATCTCTTGAATGATTTAATAACATCACAAATAATATTATCTTATATTATTCCAATATCAATTATTTTAACCTAAGAATAATCACCCATATACACTTTTGTGTATATATTCGATGATATGATTTATTGAAAATACTGTTTAAAATTAAAATAAGTTTATTTATCTTTATAATAAAGAACGTTCTTTGATATAAGGTTGTTGGTTGAAAGCTCGACCAACGTAAAATCAAAAAGAGTAACTAATTCAGATAAGACAAGCTTTGCTTGAATCAAACTAACAATCTGAATAAAAGTAGTCTAAGAAGCGAAAGCTGACGAGATAGAGGGTTTTGCAGTTAACCCATTTGAACTGAAAAGTTAATAAAGGAATAATTTTCTATATTATTTCAAACTGTATATATTTTTATTTAAGATTTAGTAGATTCGCAAAATGAAATTAACAATTGAACTTGTACCAAAAACTTCTTGGTACTCAAACGTGCGTAGCAATGTTTCAAAAGAACAATGGGATAAAATAAGAAAAAAATCTTATTCACTGGCAAATCACAAATGTGAATTATGTGGTGATGTTGGAACCAACCAAGGTTATAAACATAAGGTTGAAGCTCATGAAATATGGCATTATGATGATATTAATAAAATCCAAAAATTAACTGGAATTATATCGTTATGCCCTTTTTGCCATAAAAGCAAACATGTTGGCCTGGCACAAATAAATAATGAGGAACATATTGTTATCAACCAATTAATGAAGGTTAATAATATTTCAAAAAATGACGCACTTAATTATATTAAAGAATCTTTTAATATATGGAGAGAAAGAAACAAACATAATTGGACGCTTGATATTTCATTTATTGATTCATATATCTAAATATCGTTCTCTATTATAGAGAACGAAAATTAATCATAAAGGTTGCTTATCTTTAAAATAAAAATTTTATATACACAAAAGTGTACATTTTTTAAAATTAATTATGTATATTTGCACTGTGATTAATTCATATATGTTCCATTAGTGAAGCGGTTAACACGCTGCCCTTTCACGGCAGAGGCACCAGTTCGAATCTGGTATGGAATGCAAAGTGCGGTCGAGTGAAACGGATATATCATTCTAGGCTCATAACCTAGAGATACCAGGTTCGACTCCTGGGACCGCTACAAAAAAAAAGAAAACGTTCTTTAAAATTAAAAACCTAATGATTAATACTAAATAATAATATATGACCTGATTTAACAGGACAAGTAGCGTAAACTACTTAGTATTTAAATACTATTATTATAACATAACCCTAAATATGTTTAATTTGGATTAATCTTACTATAAGTTGAATTCTTATGCTGTCGTTGAAAGCTGAACGGCGGTTGGTTAGACGTAATTGGTCTGCGAGTAAGTCGTTAGGAGACATTAGGTTTTTTATATTATCTTGACTAATAGTCCCAGTAGGTTAGTAGATATTAATAAAACAAAAAAGGAGAACGTGTCGACTTAAGAAACGGATAGTATCAACGAAGGGATTTTTATATTATTTAATATTATTATGGAAACAAATATTTCAGCAGTTGATTGGTTAGCAAAAACACTGGTTAGAAAAAATCTTCTAAAATTAAATAGTGAATCTTTAAAATCAATCAAACAAGCCAACCAAATGTTTGAACAACAAACTAAAGATGCTTATAATGAAGGTGTATATTTAGCAATGACTCCTAATGTATATAAAGATTTTGTATATGTATCAGACTCAAACGGGCCAGATTATGATATCAAAAACTTATAAAAAATAATAAATTATTAATATAGAGTTTATCAGTTATTAACCGTTGATATCATAACACTCAACCAAAATGCTTTTTATAGCTTCTTTTTTTAGTTTATTTGGACTATACAACCCGTCTTTTAAAACTAATAGTGATTTCCTTAGAACGTCCAAGTGTAATCTATCTTCTATCATTTTGGCTGAATGAGTGTCCGCGTTAGCTTTATTGCCACACGAAACACATTCAAAATTTTCTTGTGTTTTTCTATTATCATCATGTATACGACCACATTGGTCACAAGCTTTTGATGTATAATGAGGTTGAACAAAGGTAACCTGAATATTATGTTTATTTGCTATTGATTTAACAATGTTTTTTAAATCAGCAAGGTTTAATAGTCTAATTAATCTGGAATATTTGAACCCTTCGAATTCATTATTCCTTGCAAAAGATTTTGCCATATGTTGCAAATCTTCCATCACAATATGGTTTTTATTTAAAGATATTGCTTGTTTAACCAAAGCATTACATTTCCTCTTTAACATATCTTTAATAATAACCTTAAAATTATTGAATTTTATATTGTCTTTTTTTGATAAAATATTTGAATCTTTTCTTTTCTTTTTTTCGTCCATTCGTTTTAAGAATGAAATATAATCATTGAATATATCCCTATCATAATCAATGAAATTACCATATTTATCTGAAAATAAGTTGTGTTTAACGTTGACATCAACCCCATAATAATTTGATTTATTTTTAACTGTTTCATCAATACCTAACCTGGTTAATATAATTCTAATTCTTTTTTTATAAAAAGATATCTTATAAGATATAACTCGTTGACCTTTACTATTAAATGTTTTATAATAATCTTTTAAATTACCATGATGTTTTCTAGAATATTTGATAGGTATATATAATTTACCTTTTTCTCTGTTTTGTCCAGATAATGAAATAACGCAGTTAAATATGGATTGTTTATTTTTATTTTGGTTTATAATATTTTCTTTTTGTTCAGTGCATGATGTAAAAGTTAATGAAACAAATTTTATTGGATGTTTGGTTATTTTATCTATTGTGTTTTTTTGTTTTAATAATATTAAATCAATTAATCTATCACCATATTTTTCAACATAATATAATGCGTCAATTCTTAATGTATTATCATTTTTATTTTCTTTTAAGAATTCAATAAATTTATCATCATAAAATTTAGCAAGATAAGAAACGACTTTGGTTAATTTAGTTTCTTTAAATATTGGTTCAAATGATTTAATATCATCCTTTTTATAATGTTTACCGTTCTTTTTATATAATGTTTTTTTAAATCCGCTTTGTACTTTTGATTTTATTTTCCTATTAAATGTTGTTATCTTATTCTCATAAGCAACGTAAGTGTCAGATATTGCATTTGATATATCTTGATTATTACAGTTATCCATTCTTCGTCTAAATACATTTATCCAATCAAACTTAGATAAATTAAAAAACTTAATTGGGTTTTTGCAAACAAACTCAGATATTTCATTTTTATAATCTCTTATTTTTAATGCTTTATCATATAATAAATCGTATTTAACCTTATTAAGGTCATTTGAATAAAAGGAATATGATTTATTAATTTTTTGTTGCATTATTCAGATTTTAATTCTTTTATAATTAATTCAGTTTTTCTTTTACTTCTTCGCTTACCATAAATCCTTGAACAAAATGATGTTATAATTGAAACAAAATCTTGAATAATATCTTCTTCTGGTGAATTAATATTATTAACAACCTCAATTTCTTTATCCATTAATTTAGTAAATACATTAAAATAATTAAACCCAAACCTTGTTAATCTATCTTTATGTTCAACTACTATCTTAGTATAATCGTTTTCTTGTAATAATTTAGTTAGTTTAGGTCTTTCATCATTAACACCACTACCGACTTCCGTTATAACCTTATATACTTTATATCCTTTAGCATTACAATAGTTTATTAATCTTTCTTTTTGAGTTTCTAAATTACTTTTATTTTCAGATGATGATACTCTAGCATATATAACTACTTTTTCTTCTTTTGTTTCTTTAACCCCTAGTAATTTATTATATGTTTCAACTGAAACATAATTTAAGTTACCACTTTTAATGAAATTAATTTTACCTTCTCTTTTCCAATTATACAAGGTTACTTTAGATACGCCCAAGTCCTTAGCAAGTTTTGACAATTTTAACATAAATTAATTGTTTTTATATATAAATATGCGTAACTTTGCAAAAAGACAAAATTTAATTAAAATTTTATCATTTTTTATTAAAAAATATATATGAATAAGAATGGTTTTACTGTAAATAAAGATTCTATTTTAAACTCTTACCCACTAGAAAACATTAAATAACCTTTAAATCAAAATAATATGTCAAATTATAAAGTAGGTTGCTCACCTATAACGAGTGAAATTTATGCTGGTTCAGTTTCCAAAACTGGACTTTGGGGTAAAAAATATAATGTAACCGATACAGCAGTCGGAGCAGTTGCTCAACACCTTCTACAAAAAGATGAAGAATTAAGATTTGAATATCAAGGTAAAAAATATGCCTTGAGAGTAGTCGAAATTAAATAAACACACATATACACAAAAATGTACATATTTTAAATAACATGAATCTAAATAAAAATATACCCTATAAATGCGGACCAATAATATGCACAATTAAACATGTTGATGAACATAATAACTCTATCACCCTATACGAATTCTCAAACCATTTCATCTCAAATGAAAATAATATCGCAATCGTTGACCTAGATAACTTCATAATGTCTTTCTCACCCATTAATATTAAACATTTCGATATTTTTAATCCACAAAATTATTATAATCATAACGATGATGTATTTAACCAATTAGTACATGGAACATTTTGATATCGAAGATTATTATATGCTAATAATATACCTTATTATACTCTATTATATTATTTTTTGAAAAATTTTAATGAAAAATTAATTCACTTTGTGAAAAGGTC
>JACCEA010940135.1_pt1 | contig 12639 bp, 8 predicted proteins | sample 7449851 | NCBI WGS metagenome assembly JACCEA01 (sample SAMN15323453, study PRJNA562643) | freshwater metagenome | isolation source: river surface water | place: USA:Blue River Watershed | collected 2017-08-18 | reverse complement strand
GGCAGAAAAATGGCTTTCATCTAAAACAAGCCGCAGGGAAAAACATGTCGTCACAGCAAAAAAATATGGCCAATGCAATCCGTGCATTAGCAATGGATGCAGTTCAGCAAGCCAATTCTGGACATCCTGATATGCCGATGGGCATGGCAGAAATTGCGGTAGGTCTGTGGGGGCAGCATCTCAAACACAATCCTAAGAATCCGCTGTGGATGAATCGCGACCGTTTTGTTTTATCCAATGGTCACGGCTCGATGTTGTTGTACGCCTTATTGCATTTAACTGGTTACGACTTGCCGATGCAGGAGTTGAAAAACTTCCGTCAATTGCACAGCAAAACAGCAGGTCATCCTGAGTACGGCATCACACCAGGTGTAGAAACAACGACTGGTCCATTAGGCCAAGGTATTACCAATGCCGTAGGTATGGCGCTTGCTGAAAAACTTTTGGCAGAAGAATTTAATCGTCCTGGTTTAGATATTGTTGATCATCACACCTATGTGTTTTTAGGTGATGGTTGTTTGATGGAAGGTGTGAGTCATGAAGCGTGTTCATTGGCGGGCACTTTAAAGCTCAATAAGTTAATTGCTTTGTGGGATGACAACGGTATTTCAATTGATGGCAAAGTGGTCAATTGGTTTGCTGAAGACACGCCTAAGCGTTTTGAAGCGTATGGCTGGAATGTGATTCGAAGTGTTGATGGCCATGATGCTGATGCAGTGGCTGCTGCAATTGCCAAAGCTAAAAACAGTGACAAGCCAACTTTCATTTGTTGCAAAACTTCGATTGGTCAGGGTTCTCCTAATTTGGCGGGTACCGACAAGGTTCATGGTGCACCATTGGGCGCAGCAGAGATCGCAGCAACACGTGCGGCGATTGGTTGGAATCACGGACCCTTTGAAATACCTGCTGATGTTTATGCATCATGGGATGCCAAGATCAAAGGTGCTAATTTAGAAACAGAGTGGAACAGCAAGTTTGGTGCTTATCGCGCCAAATATTCAAAAGAGGCGCAAGAGTTTGTGCGCCGTATGTCAGGTGAGTTGCCTGGTGACTTTGATAAAACTGTCAGCGCTTATTTAGAGACTTGTGCGCAAAAAGCTGAAACGATTGCCACGCGTAAAGCCAGTCAAAATGCGATTGAGGCTTTGGCCCCAGCATTGCCAGAGTTCATGGGTGGTTCTGCTGATTTAACAGGTTCAAATTTAACCAACTGGTCAACTTGTAAAGCCGTTCGTGCAGACCAGTGGGGCAATCACATCAATTACGGTGTTCGCGAATTTGGTATGAGCGCGATCATGAACGGTATTGCTTTGCATGGCGGTTACATTCCATTTGGTGCAACTTTCTTGACCTTCTCAGATTACAGTCGCAATGCTTTGCGCATGGCAGCTTTGATGAAGTTGCGCAGTATTTTTGTGTTCACACATGACTCAATCGGTTTGGGTGAAGACGGTCCAACGCATCAATCAGTTGAGCATGTGGCCAGTTTACGTTTGATCCCGAATATGGATGTGTGGCGTCCTTGTGACACCTCTGAAAGCGCTGTGGCTTGGGCTCAAGCAGTGAAGCGTAAGAACGGGCCATCGAGTTTGATTTTCAGTCGTCAAAACTGTCCATTTGTGAAGCGTGATGCCAAGCAAACTGAAGCAATTCAGAAGGGTGCTTATGTGATGCGTGATGCCAAGAATGCTCAAGCAGTCTTGATGGCAACAGGCTCTGAAATAGCGATTGCTTTAGATGCGGCAGAACTATTAAAACAAGAAGGTATTGCGGTGCGCATTGTGTCAATGCCATCAACCACCGTGTTTGATCGCCAAAGCAAATCATATAAAGATTCAGTGTTACCAGCAGGTTTGCCACGCATTGCGATTGAAGCAGGTGTGACTGATTACTGGTGGAAGTATGCCTGCGCCGCAGTGCATGGTGTTGATACATTTGGTGAATCAGCTCCAGCAGGCGTGCTCTACAAACATTTTGGTTTGACGGCTGAGTCAGTGGCTAAAACAGTGCGTCAATGTATTTAAAAGAATTTAGATAAAGGGAGTTGTTATGACGATTAAAGTCGCAATCAATGGTTATGGTCGTATTGGTCGCATGGTCGTGCGCGCGATTTATGAAGAGAAGCGCGATGACATCAAGGTGGTAGCAATCAATGGTTTGGGTGGTATTGATATCAATGCTCACTTGACACAATATGACTCAGCCCACGGTCGTTTTCCAGGTACTGTGACGGTGGATGGTGATCACATGGTGATCAACGGTGACCGCATCAAGATTTTTTCAACACGCAATCCTTTAGAAACAACTTGGGGTGATTTGGGTGTTGATGTTGTTTTAGAGTGTTCTGGTGCTTTTACTTCTAAAGAAAAAGCCATGGTGCATATTCAGCAAGGTGCCAAGAAAGTTCTTATTTCTGCTCCTGGTGAAAAAGATGTGGATGCCACGATTGTTTATGGCGTGAATCATCAAGTGCTTAAAGCCGGTGATCAAGTAGTTTCAAACGCGAGCTGCACCACCAATTGTTTGGCACCAGTAGTAAAACCATTGTTGGACTCCATCGGTATTGAATCAGGTTTGATGACCACGATTCACGCGTATACCAATGACCAGGTTTTAACTGATGTGTATCACAAGGACATGCGTCGCGCCCGTTCAGCCACGATGAGCATGATTCCTACAAAGACAGGTGCTGCAAAAGCAGTTGGTTTGGTGTTGCCAGAGTTGCAAGGTAAGTTTGATGGTTTCGCGATGCGTGTGCCAACGATCAACGTGTCTGTGGTTGATTTGACATTCACACCAAGCAAAGCCACAACAGTTGAAGAAGTGAATGAACTCATCAAGAAGGCCAGCGAAAGCGGCCCATTGAAAGGCATCTTGGGTTATAACACCTTGCCTTTGGTGTCGATTGATTTCAATCATGATCCACGTCCAAGTATCTTTGATAGCACCCAAACGCGCGTGTCTAAAGATGGCAAATTGGTCAAAATCCTTTCTTGGTATGACAACGAGTGGGGTTATAGCTGCCAGATGTTGAATGCCACAAAGGCATTGATGGCTGCGAAGTAAGCTTTTTCTGGATTGCCTAAAAAGACCTGCTTGCAGGTCTTTTTTTTATGGCTAAGCCATCTAAATAAAGAATTTTTAAGCTTAAAACTATTTAAGTTATTGATTTATATAATCTTTATTACTTAATGAAGATTCGGTTGATTGATTGAAGCGATGGATTGCCAAGCGGCCTCGAAATGAGGTCAGCTAAAACATCAATCCTTAAAAGGACTCTAAATATTTGGGTATAAAGTCCTTCTCATAGCGGTAAAATCAACTCTCTATAAGATACGGCTTACTATGCAAATGTACTCAAACATCAGAAATACATCAGGCACTGCTTTTACTCTGGGCAAGTGGGTCTTATTGGCTTGTGCTTTAGTCGGCTTGACCGCTTGTAAAAGCATGACGACTTTTTCTGAAGACTCCAAAAGTAAATTGGGCAAAGTTTTGAAGCCATATCGTCCAGACATGGTTCAGGGTAACTTTATTTCTAAAGAGCAATTAGAAAGACTCAAACTTGGAATGGATCGAGAAGAAGTCAAAGTTATTTTGGGCACCCCATTGATCACGAGCGTGATGCATCCAAATCGTTGGGACTACGTGTTTGCATTTAAGCGTGGCGACACTCAATTAGTAGAGCAGCGTCAAGTGACTTTGATGTTTGAAAAAGATTTATTGCTAAAAATTAATGCCGATGATTTGCCAACTGAATACGAGTTGATTGCAGAGATTGATGGCATCAAAGCTTCTCGTCGAGTTCAGCGTAAAGCAGTTGCGCAAGAGCTAGAAAGTCAGCATGCTGCCCCAACAGTGCAAACGGTGCCAAACCCAACGCAAGGTGTTGGAATCCCGCGTGGCGATACCAGAAATTGATCAAGTATTGCTTTGTAACTAATGCATCAACAAAGAAATAAAAAGCGTAACAAAAACACAATAAAAATTAGCAGAGATAAAAAATGACAACTTTGAAATTTGCCATTGCAGGTGCTTCTGGTCGTATGGGGCGCATGTTGATTGAAACAGTTTTAAATACTCCTGATGCTCAATTGGTGGGTGCCTTGGATATTCCAGGCAGTGCGCAGCTCGGCCAAGATCCAGCTGCTTTTTTAGGAAAAAATACTGGTATCAAAATCACTGCAGATCTCAAAGAAGGTTTGAAGGACGCTGATTTTTTAATTGATTTCACAAGACCTGAAGGTACTTTGGCTCACCTAGAGGTGGCGCAAACTTTGGGCGTGAAGATGATCATTGGTACGACTGGATTTACAGATGTACAAAAAACAGCTCTCAAAAAAGCCAGTGAAAAAATCGCGATTGTTTTTGCACCAAACATGAGTGTGGGTGTTAATGCCACATTCAAATTATTGGAGGTCGCAGCAAAGATATTGAACTCAGGTTACGACATTGAGATCGTTGAAGCTCATCACAAGCACAAGGTGGATGCCCCATCAGGCACAGCAATTGGTATGGGCGAAGTGATTGCGAAGGCTTTGGGTAAAGAATTAAAGGATTGCGCTGTTTACGCTAGAGAAGGTCATACGGGCGAGCGTGAAGAGGGCACCATTGGTTTTGCCACCATCCGCGGCGGCGACATCGTGGGTGACCACACGGTGATGTTCTGTGGCGATGGTGAGCGCATTGAAGTCACTCACAAATCTGCCAGCAGAATGTCTTACGCACAGGGCTCTGTGCGAGCAGGGCGTTTTTTAGCCAATCAATCCAAAGGTCTTTTTGACATGCAAGATGTCTTGGGGCTGAAGCAAATCAAAATTTAATTGATTGCGAAATGATTTATTCGATTTACTCGATGTATTAAATATTTCATTCAATACATTTTTAAGCAATTTTCATTCTTAAGAAAAATACAAGGGTCTTGTTTTGAGTTCAGATGTAACAGCAGTGAGTAAAGATTACGATCACCGTGCCATTGAGGCTGCGGCGAATGCACAGTGGAAATCTGGCGATGTTTATCGCGTGGATGAGCAGGCCAAAGATCAAAAGGGCCAACTCAAGAAAAAATACTACGCTTGCTCAATGTTGCCTTACCCATCTGGAAAGTTGCACATGGGCCATGTGCGTAACTACACCATCAATGATGTGATGACTCGCCAGTTGCGCATGCAAGGCTATAACGTTTTGATGCCAATGGGTTGGGATGCTTTTGGTATGCCAGCTGAAAATGCTGCGCTCAATAACAATGTGCCACCTGCTGCTTGGACCTACGACAACATCGCTTATATGAAAAAGCAGATGGATGCGATGGGTCTGGCAATTGATTGGTCCAGAGAAATCACCACTTGCAAACCTGATTACTATCGCTGGAATCAATGGCTCTTTTTGAAGATGTTAGAAAAGGGTGTGGCCTATCGCAAGACTCAGGTTGTTAACTGGGATCCGATTGATCAAACAGTCTTGGCCAACGAACAAGTGATTGATGGTCGTGGTTGGCGTTCAGGTGCTTTGGTTGAAAAACGAGAAATCCCTGGTTACTACTTGAATATCACAGCCTATGCTGAAGAGTTGCTGACAGGTTTGGAAGGCTTGGGTTGGCCTGAGCGCGTCAAGTTGATGCAGCAAAACTGGATTGGTAAGAGTTTTGGTGTGCGTTTTGCCTTCACCCATCAAATCAAAGATGACGCTGGTCAGTTGATCCAAGATGGCAAGATGTTTGTCTTCACCACCCGCGCTGACACGGTGATGGGTGTGACTTTCTGTGCGGTGGCTGCAGAACATCCTTTGGCTTTGCACGCTTCAAAAAATAATCCTGCTTTGGCGGCCTTCATTGAGAAATGCAAACAAGGCAGTGTGATTGAGGCGGATTTAGCGACTCAAGAAAAAGAGGGTATGCCCACTGGCTTGAAAGTCACTCATCCTTTAACTGGTGAAGAGGTTGATGTTTGGGTGGGTAATTATGTTTTGATGAGCTATGGCGATGGCGCTGTGATGGGTGTGCCCGCTCATGATGAACGTGATTTTGCGTTCGCCTTAAAGTACAAAATTGCTATCAAGCCAGTGATGGCCATTGATGGTCAATCATTCAATGCCACTGCTTGGCAAGATTGGTACGCCGATAAAGAAACTGTTAAGGCTGTTAACAGTGGCAAATATGATGGCTTGAGCCATTCTGATGCAGTGCATGCGGTTGCCAAGGATTTGGCGGCCTTGAATTTAGGAGAATTGAAAACCACGTATCGCTTGCGCGATTGGGGTATTTCTCGTCAACGCTATTGGGGTACACCGATTCCAATCATTCATTGTGAATCATGCGGTGAAGTGCCTGTCCCTGAAAAAGATTTACCGGTGGTTTTGCCTGAAGATTGCGTTCCAGACGGATCAGGTAATCCGCTCAATAAGCGTGAAGATTTTTTAAAGTGTTCTTGTCCTAAGTGTGGCAAGGCGGCACGTCGTGAAACCGACACCATGGATACTTTTGTTGATTCAAGCTGGTATTTCATGCGCTATACATCACCAGGTGCAAATGCCATGGTGGATGAGCGCAATGATTACTGGATGCCGATGGATCAATACATTGGCGGTATTGAGCACGCGATTCTTCATTTGCTCTATGCGCGCTTCTGGACCAAAGTGATGCGTGATTTAGGTTTGGTGAAGTTTGATGAGCCATTCAGCAATTTGCTCACTCAAGGCATGGTCTTGAATGACACGTATTACATCGATGAGCCGAATGGCCGTAAAACTTGGATCAATCCAGACGATGTATTGGTTGAAACAGATGACAAAGGTCGTCCGGTATCAGCCAAACATAAAACATCTGGCAAGGCTGTGAATATTGGCGGCGTCGAGAAAATGGCCAAGAGTAAGAACAACGGTATTGATCCTCAGTCATTGATTGATCAATACGGTGCAGATACGGCTCGTTTGTTCACAATGTTTGCCGCTCCTCCTGAGCAGCAATTGGAGTGGTCCAGTTCTGGTGTTGAGGGAGCTTCGCGCTTCTTGCGTCGTTTATGGTCTTATGGGGCTGCTCATGCAGCAACGGTTCAGGCCAGCAGTGACAAGTTACCTGCGAACTTGACTGAAGCCGATCAAGCCTTGCGTCTTGAAATCCACAGCGTTCTCAAGCAGGCGAATTTTGACTACCAGCGCAAGCAGTACAACACAGTGGTGTCTGCCACCATGAAAATGCTCAATGCTTTGGAGCAGGCTAAAACCATCAGCCCTGAAGTGCGTCGTGAAACATTGGGTATTTTGTTAAGAGTTTTATACCCAGTTGTGCCGCATATTACTTTCACACTTTGGAATGCTGCTGGCTATGCTCAGCAATGGGGTGACTTATTGGATGCTCCATGGCCGGAGGTTGATGAGTCTGCTCTGGTTCAAAATGAAATCACGTTGATGATTCAGGTCAATGGCAAGTTAAGAGGCCAAGTATTGGTGCCAACCGAGGCTGATAAAGCCACCATTGAAGCCTTGGCTTTGGCCAGTGATGCGGCCATCAAGGCCATGGATGGTGCACCTGCTAAAAAGATCATCATCGTTCCTGGTCGATTGGTCAATATTGTTATTTAATGATGAATATCAGCCATTCATTTTGAAATAGAGCACAAATAGAGCAAAATGAGCACATCATGAAAAAAACCACCATCTCTTATTCAATTGGGCGCCGTCAGCTCTTGGGGAGTGGTTTATCAATTTTGGCCATGGGTGCTCTCAGTTCTTGCGGTTGGCGCTTGCGAGGCAAAATTGATTTGCCTTATAAAACTATTCTGATCAGTGGTAATTTGACGCAAGAATTGCGCGATGACTTGGACATGATGTTCCGAGTCAATGATATTCAGATTGTCAAAAGTGCTAAAGATGCAGAGTTAATTCTTGAAATCATTTCTGAACAAAATGCACGCCAAGTTTTATCTTATAACGGTGCCGGTCAAATCACAGCTTATCGAATCATCTCTAGGATTGTTTTCAGAGCGTTTGATCCGAATGGGATTGAATTAATGCCTGAGTCAGATATTTATCTCACGCGTGACATCGACTTTAATCAGGCGAACGTTCAAGCATTTGATCAGCAAGTGGCTGAGTTCGTGAAAACGATGCGGATAGATATTGTGAGTCAGTTGATGCGCCGTTTGGCATCGATCAAGAAGTTACCTTCTAAACAAACTCCATCGGAGTCACAGCCAAAGAGTCGTTAAGTATGCAAAAAGCAGATGCTTTTGGCGCACATTTAGCACAAGCTAAAAAATCAGGACCCCATCCTCTGTACGTGTTGTGTGGTGATGAGCCCTTGCTTGTGATGGAATTACAAGATCAATTGCGTGCCATGGTGATTGCTCACGGCCATACTGAGCGTGAAGTGATGATGCATGAAAAAGGCTTTGATTGGTCTGCACTCATGAACGCAGGTCAAACCATGTCTTTGTTTGGTGATAAGCGTTACGTTGAGTTGCGCATACCCACAGGCAAGCCTGGTCGCGATGGCTCTGATGCCATTAAACAGTTTTGTGCGCAAATAGATGCTCAAGTAAAAGAGAAAAGTCCGGTTGATACAGTGACCTGTATCTTTTTGCCAAGGGTGGATTTTCAAACGCAGAAATCCGCTTGGTTCACAGCCTTGGATGAATCTGCCATTGCGGTGCGCATAGACCCTATCGATAGAACTCACTTACCTAACTGGATTGCTGGTCGTTTGAAGCAGCAGAAGCAGCATGTTGAGGCCGGTGAAGCTGGACAACGAGCCTTGCAGTTCATGGCTAATCAGATTGAAGGTAATTTGATTGCGGCCCATCAAGAAGTTCAGAAGTTGGGTTTGTTATATCCCGAAGGAACCCTCACAGAAGAGAACATCCGTGACGCTGTTTTAAATGTTGCCAGATATGATGTTTTTCAACTGACTGAATCATTGTTGGCTGGCGATTTGGCACGCTTTAATCGGATGGTTGATGGCTTGGAGGGTGAGGGTGAACCTTTGGTCTTGATTCTTTGGACAGTGACTGAGGAAGTCCGATTGCTCAATCGACTCCGTCAAGCAGTTGATCGTGGTGATAATTTACAAATGCTGATGAAGATGAATCGTGTTTGGGGTAATAAAGAGCGTTTGATTCCACAAGCATTACAAAGACTCAGTGCGGATCGTTTACAAAAAGCTTTGATGGTGACCAGCGGTCTCGATCAACAGTCCAAGGGTTTACAAATCCGCAAGGGTGCAGGCCCGATTTTAGAAAAACTCCCGAGTGATCCATGGGATGGTTTGAGGATGCTGGGACGCTTGTTTGTTTAGTTCAAAAGGTGAAGGTGGTACTTTTCAGGTGATTTAAGCTATCTCTTTGAAAATCCTCAAGAATTCGTTCAAACCCCTGATTTCAGTTAAAGTAATGCCTATGAGCAATCAAAACAACACACATTCAGACGCGGTGACCCTGATGAAGGGCATTGGTCAAAAAGCCCGCACAGCTTCGCGTGCGATGGCTCGCGCTAGCACAGCTTCAAAAAATGAAGCTTTGATTCACTTGGCAGCTTTGGTTAGAAAAAATGCAGAAGCTTTGAAGGTGGTGAATGCCAAAGATGTTGAGCGTGCAAAAGCCAATGGCCAAGATGCTGCTTTCATTGATCGTTTGACTCTCATAGATAAAACTATCGCCACCATGGCTGAAGGTTTGGAGCAAATTGCCAAGTTATCAGATCCGATTGGTGAAATGAGCAATATTCGAAAAATGCCATCAGGTATTCAGGTGGGGCAAATGCGTGTGCCTTTGGGCGTGATTGGCATCATCTATGAGTCTCGTCCTAATGTGACGATTGATGCTGCGGCTCTTTGCTTGAAGTCAGGTAATGCCACCATTTTGCGTGGTGGTTCAGAAGCGATTGATTCAAACACGGCATTAGCAAAATTGATTCAAGAGAGTTTGTCTTTAGCAGGTTTACCATCAGACGCTGTTCAAGTGGTTGAAACAACCGATCGTGCTGCCGTGGGCGCCATGATCACGATGAATGAATACATTGACGTGATCGTGCCACGCGGTGGCAAGAGTTTGATTGAGCGCTTGATGGCTGATGCCAGAGTACCAATGATCAAGCACTTGGATGGTATTTGTCATACCTATATCGATGTCTTGGCTGATTCTGCCAAAGCCATCAAGGTGTGTGATAACGCTAAAACTCAGCGCTACGCACCATGCAACACCATGGAAACATTGTTGGTGCATGAAGCTGCGATCAAGGATTCTTTATTACCTTTGTGCAAGATTTATCAAGGCAAAGGTGTTGAGTTGCGTGTTTGTAAAAAGACCAAACAAGCTCTTGAAGCGGCTGGTGTGAAGAATTTAATCGATGCCACTGAGGAAGATTGGTCTACGGAGTATTTGGCCCCAATTTTATCGATTAAAACTGTCAGCAATATGGATGAGGCGATGGAGCACATCAATCAGTATGGTAGTCACCACACTGATTGCATCATCACTGAAGACTATTCAGCAGGCATGCGTTTTTTAAGAGAAGTTGATAGTGCCAGCGTGATGATCAATGCCAGCTCTCGTTTTGCAGATGGCTTTGAGTATGGCCTGGGTGCTGAGATTGGTATTTCTAATGACAAGTTACACGCTAGAGGACCAGTTGGTCTTGAAGGTTTGACCTCAATGAAATACATCGTGTTTGGACAGGGTGAGGTTAGAACTTAATTTAGAACTTGATAGTTAAAGTAGTAATGCTGGTAAAAGTTAATATCAGAAATGTAAACCTAAAGGGATGGTTGAGATGAGTGATTCAGTGAATGTGGTGATGGGCAGTGCGTATTTGTATGTGAAAGCATTTCATATCTTGTTTGTGGCTTCATGGTTTGCCGGCTTGTTTTATTTGCCGCGCATTTATGTGAACATGGCCCAAGAAACCAATCCTCAAGTTTTAGAGCGTCTTTTGGGTATGTCTTTTCGCTTGTATCGCTTCATGACAATCTTGATGGTCCCCGCAGTTGTCTTAGGTTTGATACTTTGGTTGTATTACGGTGTGGGCAAAGGTCCTGGCTCTGGTTGGATGCACGCCAAGCTATTCTTAGTGTTTATCTTGTTGGGTTATCACCACGCTTGTGGTTCGATTTATAAAAAATTCAAAGCAGGTGTCAATCAACGCTCACACGTTTGGTACCGTTGGTTCAACGAAGTACCTGTGATTATTTTCTTGATCGTGAGTATTTTGGTGGTGGTGAAACCTTTTTAAGCTTCTAGCTAAAAAGAATAAAACCAGCGTTTTCAAAATCAATCATCAAAATATTCAAGGTTAATCAATGAAGTTTTTTATTGTGTGTCCACGCGGGCTTGAGATTCCTTTGGCAGAAGAGCTAAAAGAAATTTCTGAGCGCTCTGAAGTCAAAGCTCTAGGTGCATGGGTCATTGATCCACCACCGTTAAATAACACCGGTGGCTTAGGTGTTGCAGGTCCGATGTCAGTAGCCTTGGCGATTAACTTACATTCTCGTATTGCCAGCCGTTGTTTATTACAAATGACGCATGTGGCGTATCGCAAAGAAGATGATATTTATAAAGCAGCCCGCTCTTTGTCTTGGGAAGATTGGATCACTCCCGATCAAACTATGCGGGTTGATTTGACGGCTCATCGTTCACCACTCACGAGCTTGAATTTTGTCACCCTCAGAATCAAAGATGCGGTGTGCGATCGACTACGTGAAGTGAAGGGCGCGCGTCCCAACATTGATACTGAATTGCCTGATGTTCGAGTGCAAGCCCATCTAACAGCTACTCATGCCACTATTTATTTAGATACCAGCGGTCAGTCTTTATTTAAGCGCGGTTGGCGTGATGACAAAGGTGCTGCACCTCTGAAAGAAAACTTAGCTGCTGGTATTTTGGCTTTGACAGGATGGAAGCCAGAACAACCTTTATTTGATCCTATGTGCGGTAGTGGTACTTTTTTAATTGAAGCTGCTTATAGAGGTTTAGGTATTCCGTCAGGCTCGATACGAGCAGGGTTGATGAATCCTCAACAAGATGCAGCTCAATCTGCGCAGGATCATAAGCAAGCTGCAAAGTCTGCAGATAAATCTGGGCCTTCTAAATTTACCCGTTATCGCCCAACGCGAGTTGATTTGGTGGGTGCTGATCAAGGGTTTGGGTTTCAGAGATTAAAGCCATTCAATACACCTGATTTAAAAAAGCAGTGGGATGGTTTGTGTGAGGTAGCCAAGAAAAACATTGAGCAAGGTTTGGCCAATGCCAATAAGCTCAAGATGGCTGCTTGTGACATCAATGAGAACATGATCACAATTGTTAAGAACAATTGGAAGCGTGCTGGTTTGCCAGCGCAATCAGGTGTTTTATCGAATGTTCGACAAATTGATGCTTTGGTGGCCAAGTCACCGTTTGCAGAGCCAGGCGTGATGCTCTTTAATCCACCGTATGGTGAGCGTTTAGAGATCAAGGGTGGTCGTGATGGCAGTGAGCGTGTCAAAGGTCGTGGCGCGCGTGATGCTTTGCCAAAGAACAATAACTCGCCAGAGTTCATGGAATTTCTGAATCAGTTCGGTAAGCATCTCAAAGATAATTTCCAAGGTTGGCAAGTGGATGTCTTAACAGCCGATATGGGTTTACCAGGTCAAGTGCGCATGAAAGAGTCTAAGCG
>JACCEA010343696.1_pt1 | contig 12640 bp, 7 predicted proteins | sample 7449851 | NCBI WGS metagenome assembly JACCEA01 (sample SAMN15323453, study PRJNA562643) | freshwater metagenome | isolation source: river surface water | place: USA:Blue River Watershed | collected 2017-08-18 | reverse complement strand
TTGCCCTGTTTGTCGATATGAAATAGAGACAAATAGCTATCACTACGAAAAAATTCGGAAAGAAAAAATGAAATCACGACGCGTTAGAGTCGGCATAGAAGAATTAAAACGAAAGACGGTTGGGCAATTAAAAACCTTCTGCCAAGATTGTCAAATCGATATTAGAGATTGTTATGACAAACATGAGATTATTGAAAAAATTGCAAATTCAAGCAACGTAACTGTTGTAGATGGCGTTCCACAAATAGAAATTACTGAATCTGAATTCCTACGAAAGCCTGTCGGAGAATTAAAGAAAATGTTGTTGTCATTCGGAATTTCAACTGATGGTGCTCTTGAGAAAGTGGACCTTCGTACCAAACTCATAGAAAGTGGAAGAATCCTTTTATTAGCTGATGAAAAAGAGGATATACCAGAGTTAGAAGTTGATTTACCTCGGCCAAAATTCCCCTTATCTACTTTACCATCATCCTCGTCTCATGAAAAAGCAGATGTTTTGTCATCTTCCGTTGATAACGTACCCAGTAATTCTTCAACACCGTCGTCAAGTGGTTCAGAAGTGTATACACTTGAAGAACTATCATTGATGCAACTTTCTTGTTTGCGCGAGTTGTGTAAGAGACATGGTATTAGCATTGTTGGTTGTATAGAAAAATGTGATGTGATTGACAGGATCAAACTCTCCCCATTTTCCGCAAATTTTGTACGCACTGTTAATGTTAATAGTTACTCATCTAATCCACTGCCATCACCCACTGCTTCTCATAATAGTGAAAATTTTCAGAAGCCTCTTACTTCTGTGAGTGAGGAAACTTCCTCAAAAGAAGATTTGCTTCGAAATATGTCACTGTCGAAACTCCGTGCATTTTGTAAGGAGAATACGATAGACATGATTGGTTGTCTTGACAGAGCTGATATTGTTGACCGTATTATGAAATCAAGTAGAATATCTGCTCAGTCTATTGCCGCCATGTATTATGATGCGTCCTCACCAAATCCTTCCTCATCTGCAGGTAAATAAAAATGCTCCTAACAATATTTGTGTAACCTTTCATGTTGACAGATTCACAAATGCTATCCTGCCCCAAACCTGCAACAAGTTCATTTCCATCGGAAAAGTTGACACTGTCTAGGAGTTTGCTCCAGGAATTAAGTTTCTATGAAATCCGATCTATTTTAGAAGCGAACCATGTTGACTCTTCAAGTTGTAGCAATCGAGGAGATCTCATACTGAAGCTGGAATGTTGCGAGAATGTATGCATTGTTGAGTGATGGCAATATTGATGCAATATTGTATTTCTTAAGTTGTAACCATGTGAATATGTGTCCATAATGTTGTGCTGTGTTATTTAGGGATTACAAGATATTGTGTATCCAGATCTATGCAATTGAATATAATGCTACGGAATAGACTATCACACTACCGTCGGTCTCGTCAAGTCAAGAACTTGCTTTGATCGGCGCTCACCTCTCCGTAATTCCTCTTGAAATAACCGCGCAACAGATCCTCGACAGTATTGAAACGTAAAAGAATGCTTACTCTGTCGAATAGAATCTAGCATCTCATCAAATTCTTCTAAATCACTAGAATTCATCAATTTAACTACTGTTAAGGCAAAATCCTTATAAAACAATAAGACTTCCTTCTCTCCTTTAACTTGAATCAACGCATTACGTTCATTCGAAAATAACGGAACATTACCAGTAGCCAATCTTATGCAATCATCTTCATAAGTGGCAGGATACAAGCTCAAGTAATTGTCACATATTCTAGCAAGCAATTGCATCGATTTTATTTCATTCTTCAAATTTATTGCTGTTTGAGCATCTCGAATACTTCGATAAAATGATGACGGAGAGCTGGCAATGAGCATTTCAAAGTCCTCGTTATCGGCCTCGATTAATCGGAGCATACCAAATAATAACTTTGCGCATTCATTATCACCAACACAAACTCTAATTCTGCGGTATGGTATCGATAAATCGCGACGGTAATATGAACATTTTACATCATATAATGGATCATTCTTGCGTAGTTCAACATAAATTGGTGTCTATGGAGACAATCTACATGAACATAAAAGCAATATTTCCAGTACATATTTCTCACCTCGTTGGGACAAAATCCGTCTGGCTCAATGTTATTTTCAACAGAAAATCCATAATTCAGCAAGAAGCGATGATTACACTTGCGTCCATAGCTGTCGTACACTTGAGCACCACAAGCAATGGATTGCAAGGATATTATGGTGAAGCCTTGTACTGAGTCATCAAATTGCCATTTAGTCTCTCGTGGACGATAGTGGTTTAACATGTCGGCATATGGAACCAATGCTGCCGTTTGGACACCATTTATGACCATGCCAAAATTACGACTGCAAACGCACATCCTCGCCCATTTAAACTCCTCGACGGTTGCAATGTGTACAAATTTTGGATAAAGCTCACAAATTGCTCGATAATCCTGTTCTATGGCTTCACTACGCTCTGCAATCTGTTCCAACAGGTAAGAGCCTTCTAAGTACTTTAATTCGTGGGGTTTCCAAAATATTGGCATGTTTGATAACGTCGGAGGTAAAATATCGTAATACGGTTTGAAGAAACTGGTCGGATTCTTGCGATCAATTAGCATATATATCATTAAGAAAATATGCTTTGGGGCATCTAATTCAAGATTTGCATCAAGTATCAGTTTGCCGATCTAAACATTATACGGTAAGTGATAAAAGAATGTAAATCAAACGAATAACTTTGTCCTACCTCAGTCTCCTTTCCCATTTCAACGGTTATTAAACATTTTAGTGGTACTTCGACAATTACTTCATCTTCAGCTATTTCAGTGGTGCTATGGCAACCTCTAACTTCATTTCCGTAGTCCTATTTGTGGGAGTTATCAGTATGGAACTCTCTCCAATAATATTAACGTACTCTTAGTTCTAATTTGGGCATTTTGGCGCCGTTCTCCAGCAACCACTGTTCAAAAATCTGAAACTTGTCACGTTCCGAGTCACTTACTGAAAGGAAAGTAACCTATGAGATCAATATGAATAATTTCAACGTTCTCACCTTTGCTAACAGTGGAGTGATCAAATTTATCTCTATCATTCCTAATTATGACGTCCGCTTCTGAACTCGACATCATCACATATAACAGTACGCTATCAATCTGGCACTCGAAGGAACGTTATTGAAACCGATATCTAGATGGTTCACAGATGATTGATCTTGTTTCTGATTTGGAGCAAAAATCTACCCAAACATAACCCACATTCAACCTGTATTATAGTTGAGAACCCCAAGCCTGGTGAGGTTTGTATTATAACAAGAATAGCAGCGACCAGTTGGTAATTTTTAAATGCGGTTGTCCAACAAGCGTCCAAGCCACCAATCCCAAATCTCAAATCGAGCCTAAATTCTCAAATTCTCAGATCCCAAATAGAATGGCAACGTCAGCACGATTTGCACCACACCCAACACCAAAATATTCAATACTTCACACCATTCCCTTTTGGTTTATGCTATGTAAAAGACTGTCCAGTGGAAGAAGTGAAAAATCCTACCAGTAGCGCCCTTTGTCTTTATAATACTTTACTGAAATTGTTGAGATTAGAGGTGTTTTGGTGGTGTTTTCCAATTTGATAATCTTGCCGAAAGTCCGCCACCCCATATAGAGAGTGTGCTGGAAAGGTTTTATCTTTATTTATTTTCCACAATCATTGTGTTTCAGAGCGAAACATAGTCTCTTCTCGCCAGATATTCGCTGTTAGAGATGCACAGACCAAACAGCATTTCAATACCTACTGATCCGTACACCATGGGGTATTCAGGAATAACTGCAAAGGATGATTGTGGCTCTGAGTCAGAATGGTCTGTTGTTTCTCCAACTTCGCTGGCGTTAAAGGGTGTCAACGGTACGACACGGTATGTTCGTGTTCATTCGCCAATTCTCTCACATCGCTACTATAAAACAGTTTGTCTGGTGGCGTTGTCAATATACTTCTTCATGTTCTTTGGTATCCAGTATGATCGTCTATATTCCCAGAATCCTATCTGCCCTTATCCTACTCCACGTGCTTCGTGGACGAGAGACTTCAATATTATTACCAGTGGTGGCATGATATATGCGGTCTGGTTGCAAATTAATCGCATAACCCTTTCTTCATTTCGTGAAGAAAACGATATCGGTACAACCTCAGCATACTATGCATCTTTAAGCGTCAATGTCATGGCTTTGATGTCCCACTTCTTCACAGTGGCGTGGGAATGGGGAGGGAATTGTCAAGATCCATTCGGTATAATTACTCCAGGTGCTCTCTGGCCGGAATGGATTGTTACTGTCCCGTTGTTGTTGTTTATAGCGTTAACTTGTGATGATCGCCCTCATCTTTCCAATGCTGACCAAAAAATTCTCCTTGCCTCGATTATTGCTATGTGCTGTGGCGGCTTACTACAATGTACACGTACGAAATTCATGGCTGCTGTGATCCTTGGAACGGGTTTCATGACTATCAGTGGATGTATAATTGCCTGGTATCAAGCAACTCAGGACAAAAAAGATTTGCTGATACAAAGCAAATCCAAAACAAGCAGAAGAGGAGCAGTTGAACGAAAGCTCTTATTAGCCTCCCGTAAGGCGACATTGACCTCGTGTCTCGCTATCCTCACACCTTTATTCCCCATGATCTACATTTCTAAGGTTTTAGGTTTCATTGATAATGACATTTTATTTGCTGCGTTTATGTTCTTTGGGTCCGCAACGAAGGTTTATTTTGCTTCACTGTGTATGGATGCTCATTTGGAAGTTTCTCACCCTGTTGTTGCTTTAATCGATGCAGAAAATATGTCAAACACCTCTCGTAGGGCGTTTCTTCGCTATGTCTTTCATGAGATTAGAGTGCCTCTAAACACCATTTCTCTCGGCTTACATGTTTTAACGAGTGGCGAAAGCTTGAATCGCAACGAATTGGAGACAGTTTCCATGATCAAAGACGCTGTGGGTTTTATGGGCGATACATTGAACGATGTTATGGCTCTTCAAAAAATAGAAGAAGGATCTTTGGCGTTAAATTATAAGGCATTTACAGTAAAAGAAGTATTGCACTCAGTAGAGGACACCTTCGTGGATCACTGTATTAAAGCAAATGTTCGATTGGAGGTGAGTATTGACAATAATGTGCCACGAAAGTTAATTGGTGACAAATTAAGAATCCGTCATGTTCTGGCAAATCTTGCTTCGAATGCTATCAAGTTCTCGTTTCCGAAAAGCACAGTTCATTTGAATGTTCATTGCGAGAAGATTCTTCCAAGTAAGGATACAGACCCTTCAAGTCAATTGCGACGACAATTAGAAACTGGCACAACAGCGATGATCCAATTTAAAGTTATTGACCATGGTAAAGGGATCACAGAAGAGGATCAAAATGCAGATATATTTCAGCCTTACCAACACCTGAAGTCCGGTGAATTAACAACAGGTCGTGGTGCTGGATTAGGACTGGCAATATGTCGCGAGCTGGTCCATCTTCATGGAGGGTTGATCAAATACACTTCGAAATGGGGAGAAGGCACTACGTTTGTAGTTTCCCTGCCATTGGAGGTACCGTTTGAAAGTATTCACGAAGCTGAAAATTTTGCGAAATCTTCTTTGATTGAAACTCATGTTGTCTTAAATGAAGCGAGCATTGAAAGTGCGGGGTCGCCTTCCGATCGAGTTGTTAGTAGCAAGGGCGAAATTCGTCAACGCATTAACAATGCCAATAATTCCTCCTCTATACCACGCGTGACTCGATCTATGGCCGCTGCAGTTTCCGACACTGAGGGTTGGCACACTGCAAGGCCAGCTCCTTCAGATCTGTCTGAATCGGAAAGTGACATTCGCAGCAGTAAACGGCATATCTCATCTGCCAAAAAAAAACTATCGACCAGATCGCCGAGAGCTGCCATTGTTGACGAACCTGACCCGAGTTTGATTGCGCGGGTCGCCACACCTGGTGGAAAATTTCGTAGAGATCTCGCCAAGATGGAAAATCGAGACTTGAAGGTACTTATAGTTGATGGTAAGTTACTATGATAAACCAGGTGTATGGTAATTAATTCGTCTCGATAGATGTTTTATCGAATCGTAAAATGCTTGCATTTTTACTCAACAAGAAAAAAGTTACTTCAGTAGACTTTGCTGAAGACGGTCAAAAGTGTATTGATCTTATTAAGTCCAACGGATTGAAGTTTTATCATATTATTTTCATGGATAACACAATGCCAGTAATGGTAAGTGCCTTTTCTATGAAAAATCATTTTTATCCTCATGGTTTAATTTCAGAATGGAATTGAAGCAACGAAAGTCCTTCGGTTAATGGGTTATAATCGATTGATAATTGGTATCACGGGAAATTCTATGGAAGAAGAGTTGGATTATTTTGTTAGCTCTGGCGCAGACTGTGTTTTCACGAAACCCATGAAACCAAATGTGCTAGATCGCATTTTATCCCTAACAACCAATCATGATTATGAAGCCCCACCTGGGAAGAAATTGGTAGTTCATGGTGACTTGATCGCGTGGGTAGATGCTCAAGATTTAAAAAATGCGTTATAAATAGGTCACAGGTTCTCTTGGAATTAGGGTTCGATATTTTGTACTAGTCGAAAACTTCAAATTATATTGTTCCATGGAAGTATTGTAGTTTGTCAAAAGCAAGTCTTTTCTGACCTCACTCCACTTAAACTCTCCTTATTAGTCAATCCCCACAGCCTGTTGTATATTTTAGATATTCTAGGTGTGAGTATTTTCATAGATATTGGTTGCTATTGTTTTTGGTGTGGTATTGGGTGGCACGTAATGGTTGTATTCAGAAGCAGTTTATATTGGTGTTTGTATTTATGTTCTCATCTGCCTTCTTTAGCATTTGTCTCGGACATCTGTGCTACGTTGTGGTTTTATTTTTGTGGTACATGTAACTCTTTTTCTCTCACTCCTTGTATGTAGATTGATTGTCCGGTTGCAATCGGTCTATTTCTCTTATAAGAATTGTCAATAATGTCCATGAATGAATGGCATTGTGTTTTAGGAACACTGCCAGAGTATTGATACATTACTGATATTGACAATTTTCATTCCCCGGGTATGGTTAAGCAACTATCATCAATCACTGTGGGAGTTTGGTGTGGTGATAAGTGGAATCACATTTGCATATTGTTATCACCCAACTTTCTCATTACTTCTCCTCCTGTTCAATTTCATTTTTCATCTGGCATCGTGGTGTCGAACTCTCAATCCGTCTTTCTGGATATCAATCGTCTGATTTTCCCATCAAAGCTGGTTAAGTCGCTTTATTTTTGGGTGATGAGACGATCGCAGGTGCGTGGACTGCTCGCAAAAGTTAATATTGCTGTATGCTTTCATCCGTTGGTATGAACGTTCTCTAATAAATCCAATGCTCAAGAATTTTGTACAAAAATAAGCGCAGCTCAAAAAGTGGAATTAACTTTATGTAGTTGTCAAGCTCTTGTCTATTGTCAGTTTTTTATCAATTGCCATGCTTATCGATTATTCTCGGTTCATTGATGCATTCCTGTCTTGAGCTCCGAGTTGATAATGTCTTAGCATTGATGAACTGTTTTTTATAGGAATGTGTTGGTGATGATCTGTCAAACTTATATATAGCAATAGATAGTAATGATGCATTAAATAATTAGTGTGAAACTTGTTGCTGTACTCCGCTGTTTGTTTGTGTACTATGATATATTTTTTAAATATTAACGAGAGGCACCTATGTGCGGTTTTGAGCATCACTATTTTACAACGACACGAAACGTGCTTTTCCTTGAATCACAATTGAAATATCGAGATTGCCAATCATCTTCCTGTGCGTGGGACCTATTATAAGTACGAGGTCATCGGATCCAATCCATTATTCACAACAGATTAAGCAAGTCCCATTAGAACTCGCTATATTCGGAGCGTTGTAGCTGGAGCATGGTTATTATTGTTGCCTATCACATGATTTTCGGTGCTGCCTTGTGCAGAAACTACGTGCCTCTCATAGGGTAAAAACGGCTCACATATTAGTCCAAACCTCAACAAATGATAGCTCACCTCCTTGTTAGTTATCCTCCAATCCAATTTAACTTTACTTGGGACTTTGAAATCACGTAACGATACACCAGGAAGTCCTTTTGATAGAGTTTCCTCCTGCTCTAACGCTAGCTGACCGATGAAATCTTGAGTCAAGCAGTCTACAGTCAATGCTAGTCCACGGAATTTGGAGCAATTAGGAATCAAAATAACTTGCACCAAGAAAGGTGTTCCGTCTTGCTGATGTAAAAATACAGTTGATTCAACGGGCTTTATTTGAGTTTTTAAGCCTTCAATCACTTCTTCATATGCTTCCATATTCGTCATATAGCCCCCAAGAAAATCTACGGTTCTTCCGACAATATCTTTTCGTAAATAACCAAACATTTTCTCCCAAGCATCATTTGCCGTAACAATGCGACCCCGTTTATCTGTGAGAAGAAATGACTCTTTGCTGCTATCCGAGATATAAGCCAGCAGATCAGACATTGGAATATTAGAAAACGTATCAACAAAATCCTTGAAAGATACATTCCCTTCGAGATCGTTATGAACACTCTGAATTCTGGGAGCCAAATGAGAGTTGAAAATAGTGAAAGAGGTAAGTTTTGGAGTGAAATGGAATAAACGAGGATCCAAATCTCCAACTGTCAAGGACAATTCAAGATGAGTCAGGTCCATTCCACAAGCACGAAGAATCTGCTCGACATCTCCAGACTGTAAGAATCGCAATGCAGATGAATCAATCATCATTTGTTGTTGTTGCAAATATTGTTGAACTTTTTGCTGATATCCAGGATACCATCGCACCGATGACGATGGACTTGATGGTTTTACAGCACTGGAAACGGAATCAGTTGATGGAGATCCGAGGCGTGTGAGCACTGGTGAAGTCGTTATCACCGTTGGTGCCCCTGATATAGTCATTTTTCGATGCTGCACATTAACGCTTTTTCCAGCGTTGCTAGGTCTTGCTCCTCTTCGTGGTGTAGACGGTGTGGTACCACGAGGCGTTGTTGGAATAACCGTTGGAGATGGTGGAGATAATATCTCTGGTGTTTCATCTGTCGTCGGATTTACTTCCTGAATTAAAGAAAACTTCTTGAAAACATCATTCACTTTAATGATACCTAATGAGAGCCTTTTTAATTTCCCTCCTAATGTTTGTAATATCATTAAGAGGTCAGCATCGACAACCACGTAATGCAAAGCTAGCTCAGTGATCGTTTTGGTTGTGCTTCTTATTGCGCGTAAGACGGTATCACTCGAGACAAACACATCTCTTGGACGAAAGTATCTAGACATACTTCCATAAAAGAATGTATCTGCAGCGTGGGGATGACTAGGTAAAGAGCTCCCACCTCGAGGGGATGTTACTGGATTTCCATCATAATCCAGCTCACGATCGCGCTGGCGCCGTGAAACCATCGCATAACGAGATTTTAGTTTGCGACGAACAAACTCTTCATTGAGGTAATAGTCGCGACTACTTATCCACAGTGAGGAATTCGCCTTCAAAGCATAACCTAGCACGGTATGCCAACGCTTGCAAACACATTGCAAGATCATGAAATCACTTATGTGTAGAAACGAGAGCGACTCTTGTAATAGATCATTATCGTTTTTAAACTTGGCGAATCCTTTCAAACCACCAAGTGCAATGACACGCTTCTTATTCTTATTAATCATGGAAAACCGGCTGATAATACGATGAGCTTGATTTGCCAAGGACGGTGAATTCAAATTTATGATGAGTTTTTGAAGAATTTCCTCGTCCTTTGTCAAAGAAGTACCGATGACATCGCCAACTAAAGTAGAAGACTTGCCATAGCGGCGAACGTAACAAGGTATTACTATATCAGGTTTACGATGAGTAAGGCTCACGGTTGCCTCATTTATCGATGGACCGGAATCTTTTACTTTGGTAGATGGGACACTGGAAGTGGCGGGACCAACCCCGGTAGCAGTTCCTGCCAATAGCGCTACACCTCGTTTTGCTTCTTTGATATCTATTGAGAATGATGGTTTAAGTGATACCGTCAAGCGGTCAACAAGATGCATGGCAGCTCGATAATTAAGCAATCCTTCAAAGATATATCCATAAGATGGACAATGCACATGAAGTTTATTGTATTCATGCATCAACAATTCTGTTTTCTCATGGTTTGATGGCTCATCAACTCTTTGAAAGACTACAGAAGCAGGAACATAGACATGTTCCGCCTCCGTAAAGTTGGAAGTATTGAAAGCTATTACCTCAATACTATCGGCATAGTCGTGGCGAATTACATGAACATGTAAATTCACCTTAGCTTGCCAATTATATTTGCGGCCTTTGTACAAAAGTTGTACTTCGTGGTGAAGTGGCCGTTCAGAGATAGAATGTGGCGTTGACAAAGCGGTGCTACTGCGCAGGGACGCGCTTTTTCTATTACTATTAGGACGCTGGTTAGCTGTTTGCGGGGGAGATGAAGTATTCGGCCTGGATTCCTCCTCAGTATCAGTGTGTATCAGCTCTCCATTTTCAGCATCTCCCTCGTCGTCACCATCTCGGGAGGGCATTCGACGAATTTGATCTTCCTCAAGGTCAAAATGACCCAAATAACTTGGGGTAGTACGATTGTCTTTGTCTATTTCTTCGATACTATCCCTTCGAATGAGTCCTCCCACCTCATTCGGCTGTTTAATTTTGATCTGAACATTTTGAGTGCTTTGGTGCTGATCAGCGGGCGAGGTTTCATTCAAAAGGGTGGAAGATGGTGACGGTGAGTGCAATGGGGTATAGGAATCTACCTCAGGTAGAAGGTATGCTGTATCCAAACCGCGGCCAGTGTGTTCCATCAGAACACCGTAGTGTCAATAATATCTTCCTGGTTCAAAAGGGAGATATATAAATAACCTATTCAAGAATCATGAATATTAATGTTATATGGGATAGGTTTACTGCTAGCTGCTGCTGGGCTGCTCTGCTGCTACGGCGTTGTCTGCTGTCACAGCAGCGCGCAGCAGCAAGGCGCGCCAGTACAGTAGTTGCCAGCAGTTGCGCCCTCTAACACATGATTAGCTAATTAAGCTTCATTATTATGTTAGGGAATAATAAAAATAGCTGAGGGCTTATTATTTAATAAGAAGCCATCGAATGGATGACATCCTTTTTGTCTTTATCTCTGCACTCCGTAGTATCTGAACTGTGATTTTATCGTTCAGTAGATGGCAAACAAAATTGAAGAAGATTACTTAAATGTGCTCAGCACACACGAACGGATTTTGTCATTACTAACAAATGAGAGCGCGGAGTTAAAGAAGATTCCTCATAGGCTTGCCATCTCTGAAAGGACGCCATATTTTGATGCGTTTGAACGATTTTCATTCGAGAAGGGGGAAATAACACCACTTGTTCAATCGGTATGCTTTTGGTATATCGCCTTTTTCGAATTTCTCTCTCTTACAAAATCCTAATAGACGCTGAATAATAAATGGGATCCAAAATCATTTGAAAATGTATTGCTGGAAAAAATTAAAGTAGCGACCTTAGAAGTACAACATTATGAAGATCGACTTCGAGATGAAAAGGTGAAATTTTGAGTATGTCTTGCAAAATTTAATGTGATGGTTCGACTTAGTTTGCGCTACGGAGACTTGTTGGCGAACAAGATCGCAGTCTTCGTAATGCTCATCATCAAAATGTCCCAGTCAGCTCAGTATCCAGTGAGAAGAAAGATGTGCATTCTGAGAAAGGAGATGATAATGTGTCCTCGACAAACCATTCATCGAGTTTGAACGCCCGAACGCAATGGCAGAAAGTTACCGGGAATGCACCTTTACCAAAGCATCTTCGCCATCTGATAAATAACGTTGATCAAGTTGAACAGAGTCCCTACTTCCTTTCTATCCCATTCAAGCCAGCCATTTGGCAAGATATTCTCAAATCGGAAGATGTTGAGCTCTTCAAGCAGCCAACTGAGGAAAAATTGGATGATATGAAGGGTGTTGATGATAAGCAAACTCCCAGTCACGCGGGACTATTGAGATACTGGAATAAAATGTCATTTAAGGAGTTTGTTCGAGCCATTCCTTGGTTCTCGTCATTTTCTAACCGCCAAATCACACTGCTGGAGTCCAAGATTCGAACAGAGAAGTTCTTTGATTCTCAAACAATTATTCGTCAGGGAGAACCGCTATCGTTCTGCATGATAAGGTAGTTTATTCCAAATTTACTATGCTGACGGAAGTTTTTCTTAACTCTCTAAAACTAATAGGCAAGGTGAAGTTGCAGTCACAAAAAAGGAAGCATTCAACAAACCGAGCGAGCGAATAAAGCGTCTATTTAGGTAAGTATTACCGCCAACAGTTCAGCTGACTTGCAGTTAGGTTCTAATTGAACCAAATTAATTCTAGTGGTGATGTCTTTGGATATGAATTGACTACATTGGAAGATAAGAAGCATGTGGACAGTTCCTTAGCCGACTTTTCATTTCTTGCCATTGGTGACGTTACAATCTTCTCGTGTTCATCACAGTGTATTCGTCAGATTATGTTTGATGACTTAGCACAAGAAGGGGATGATGG
>JACCEA012497646.1_pt1 | contig 12644 bp, 6 predicted proteins | sample 7449851 | NCBI WGS metagenome assembly JACCEA01 (sample SAMN15323453, study PRJNA562643) | freshwater metagenome | isolation source: river surface water | place: USA:Blue River Watershed | collected 2017-08-18 | reverse complement strand
GGCCGAGGATCGGCGTTTTCGCCCATGGTCACCCCAACCCAACCGCTGGTGCGCGTGAACGACGCGACGCACTCGTTCCAATTGTTGACGCAGGACCAAACATCGTTTCGATTATTGACGCGGAACCAAAACGCCGTCTGGTCGTTGTGCGACGAGCAAAAGCGAGAGCAAACGTCGTGGGCGACCTTGTTGGGCCGCAAGGGCGTCACGGCGGCGCGCATGTGGACGTGGGCCGCGTGGTTCGACGCCAACGTCGCCAAACACCCGTGGATCCAATGCTACGCAGACGCCTTCGAGTCTTTGCGCGCCTTCGTGCGCTCCATCGAGCACCAACCAGCGTCCTCGCCCTCGTCCAAGTCCAAACCCGTCAAACGCGCACGCACGCACCACGAGAAAGAAAGAGAAAAAGGACACGAAACAGAAAAAGAAAAAGAGGAAGAAGGAGAAAAAGAAGAGACAGAAGAAGAAGAAGAAGCGCCTCTGCGCAAACGAACCGCTCGTAGACGTACGCATTCGCTTAATTTGTTAACCAACGTGTGACGAAAAACACCACCTCTATTACTTTGCTACTCGCTAACTCGCTACTGCTTTTCGAAGACTCATCCATCCGAATGTCACCACGAGCAAGACCACGACGCTCGCCACCCACCGTCCAAAGCGCCGGCCCCAATACCGCACCACGACCTTCATGCGCGGCGACATGTATTTCAACCGCGACCAAAGCAAACGAAACGAAACTCCCTTCCCCTTCCCCCCCACGGTTTGAAAAAAAATGAAAAAAAAACAAAAAGAAGCTCAAAAGTCCAAGCTGTAGCAGGGGTCGTCGGTGCCGATGAACGCGCGGTCGGTTTGCGCGATGTTGCTCTGGATGGCGAATTTGTGGACGGTGGATTCGTCGCGGAGGTCGGGCATGGCCGCAGTGGACCGAGCGGGGTCGTCGTTGGTGGACGCGGGAAACAATTGTTTGGCGCGGTCCACGTCGACCAACACTTGGAACGAGGCGGTGCCGTAGTATCCTTCTTGGCCGCACATGATGTTGGCAGAGACGCCTTGCACGGGGTCGAGTTCGGCGTGCTCGGCGGCTTGCAAGAACATTTTGTTGGTTTCTTCAAAAGAGGCTTTCGCGACGGGGCCGGTGTCGTCGTTGTTGACGCCGTGGCGCTGGATCTTGATGAGGTTGTGGGACACCGTCATGCGGTCGACGAGGACGCTGTAATTGTGGTAGTTGATGTGCGCGCCGTCGAACTCGACGACTTCGATCAGTTCGTCGAGGATGGTTTGTCTCGCCGCCTCGATCCCGAACACGTCGAACATTTCGAGCACGTCGTTGCTCACTGTGCGCCGTTTGTCGATGAAGTCGAGCGCGAGCACGCCGAGCAAGTTCGACCCCACCGTGTCGAGCACCCATCCTTCGTGCGCTTTGAACACGCCGTCCTCGCGCGACAACAGGTCGGTGACTTTGCGCAGGCTGACGTTGGCGACGCGGTCGACGCCCCGCAACACGACCTTGCCGAGCAGTTGGTTCAGAAACGCCGCCAACGACGGTTTCACGACCGCCTCGCGCACCGCGCCCTCTGGGTCGTCGTCGTTTGCGCTCACCACCGTCGCGGACGCGGCCGAGGAGGAGGAGAACCCTCCCGCCCACAGGTCGGTGAGCCGCACCCGGAACACGAGCGCGTCGTCGTTGTAGTCGCTGTACACGCACTGCACCTGGTCGCCGTACACCGCGTCGATCGCGAGCGCCACGTCGTCCACGGTGATGTTGCGGTCGAGCATGATGACGGGGTCGAGCGTCAGGCGACACACGTACTTGCACACGTCGCGCGTGCAGTCGACGGGGGGCGGGGCGTGCTCGCGCCAAAAGAGGCGCTGGAACGCGTGGTAGCGCTCGATCAGCGGCCGGTCTTCGGGCAGGAGCGAGTGTGTGTCGTCGGGGTCGAGCAGGATTTGCGCGCACGACACCAGGTCGTTGAGCTTGGTGTGTTCGATCAGGTGCATGATCGTCATCGCGCGCTGTTTGTTGCGCTCGTCCTCCGGTTTCAAGTACACCGTGAGCGAGGGGTTTTTGATCTTGGCGGTGATCGAGAGCAGTTCCTCGATGCGCGCCACGCCGCGCAAGTTGCACTTGGTCGCCATGCCCGTGTAGTGGAACGTGTTGAGCGTCATCTGGGTGGACACCTCGCCCACCGACTGCGCGGCCACCATCCCGACCATGTCCCCGGGCGAGATCAGCGACTGCCGGTAGCGCAGCCCCACCGTGGCGAGCAGCAGCGCCAGCGCCTTCTTGTGGAAACGGTGGACGAGCAGCAGTTGTTTCGGGCACAGGTAAAAGTGGTAGAGCACCCAGAACAGTCGGCTCGGCGACGAGTGACGCAGGCGCTCCAAGTCGGCGTAGGCCTCGTCCACCATGGCGCGCGCCTCCGTGAGCGTCAGGTCGACCGTCGCGTCGGACACGATGCCCGCCTGCGCCTGCACGTTGCGCACGATCGGCGCGAAGGCCACCCCGCACTCGACGGTCGTCTTGTGGCGCCCGCGGAACACGTGCTCGACGATGTCGCTTTGCGCGGCGAGCATGCGCGGCAGCACGGTGCGCGCCACGTCGTCGTTGTACACCGCGGCGTCGCGCGTGGCGTTCGTGCCCGCGACGCGCACGATGGTGGACACCTCGTCCCACGTCGACGGGGTCACCAAGAAGTGGTGGTGCACGTCTTGCGCAGACATGAACACGAGGGGCAGCGACTGCTTCTCCACGCGCATGGTGTCGACGTTGTCGTCGCCGTAGCGGAACTGCACGATGCGCCGCTTGTGGTTGCGCACGGTGTGGTCGTACTCGACCTTCAGGTCCTCGAGCGCTTTGATCAAGCGGCGCTGGATGTAGCCCGTGGTCGAGGTTTTCACGGCCGTGTCGATGATGCCCACGCGGCCGCTCATCGCGTGCATGAAGAACTCTTGCGGGTTGAGGCCTTGGACGTACGAGTTGCGGATGAACCCGCGCGCCCGCGGGGAATGGTCGCCCTTGGTGAAGCTCGGCAGCGTGCGTCCGTCGAAGTTGCAGGGGATGCGCTGGCCGTCGACGTTTTGCTGGCCGAGGCACCCGATCATCTGCGAGAGGTTGATCTCCTTGCCCTTGGACCCGCACGCCGCCATCGCCACGAAGCGGTTCTCGGCCGTCAGCTCGCGGATGCCGATCTGCCCCGCTTCCCCCGTGGCCTCGTTCAGCAGGTTGGTGATCTGCAACTCCAGTTCCTCGCGGTTGCTCTTGCCCGAGTGGTTCGTGAGCAGCCCCAGCTGCACGCCGTGCAGCAGCTCGGCCACCTGCGTGGTCTTGGCGTCGATCACCTCCTGGATCTCGCGGTCGGTGCGCGCGTTGTACTCGAGGTCGCGCACGCCCACGCTGAAGCCGCGGTGGTACATGTAGGCCGTGACGATGTTCTGCAGGTCGTCGATGAACTGGACGGCTGCCGCCGACCCAAAGTCGTTGTGGATGCGGTGGATCAGCCCCGCCGAGCGGCCCCCGATCACGCTGTCGTACAACTGCCCGCGCACAAACGTCCCGTGCACGATCTCGAGCGCGTCGACCCGCCGCCCCTCCGCGTCCACGTCCCGCGCCGTCTTCTTCGCGTCGGTCGGCACGCGCATCGTCAGCGGCGGCAAGATCTGGCTCAGCAACGCGTGCCCCGTGACGCGCCGGCGCTTGCGTCCTCCGTTTGGTGCGTCGTCGTCGCCATCGTCGTCGTCTCGGCCGCGCGTTTTCCCGCGGAACACGCTCGGGTCGAGGTGTTCGACGCGGAACATGAGTTGCATGGCCTCGAGCGGGGAGAACGATTCGCGGTTGTGGGTGAACAGGAAACTCCCGAGCAGCGAGTCTTGGTAGACGGCGATGATGGGCGCGCTGTTGCCCGGGCTGACGATCTGGTGCTGCACGTTGGCCAGGTAGCGCAGTTCGGCGGCGGACTCTGGGTCTTGGGGCACGTGCAAGTTCATCTCGTCGCCGTCAAAGTCGGCGTTGTACGGCTTGGTCGTGCTCAGGTTGAACGAAAAGGTGCGGCCGTCCGAGGGCTTTTTGACGCGCACGAAATGCCCCATCAAGCTCATGCGGTGCAGCGACGGCTGGCGGTTGAACAGCACCACGTCGCCGTCCATCAGGTGCCGGTGCACCACGTCGCCGTCTTGGAGCACGATCGCGTCGCGCCGCGTGTGGTACTTGAGGTGGATGACGTCGCGGCCGTTGCCGCGCACCAGCTTGTTGGCGCCGGGGAACCGCTCGGCGCCCGACCGCACCAGCTGCGTGAGCCACACGCGGTTCGACGCGTTGACGGGTTCCGGCCACGTGACCTCCATGCAGATGTGCAGCGGCACGGCGACCTCGAGGATCGACAGCGTCGGGTCGGCGGTGATGACCGACCGCGCCGAAAAATTGACGCGCTTCGCCATCAGGTTGTTGCGCATGCGCCCGCCCTTGGAGCGCAAGCGGTCCGTGATCGCGAGGATGGGCCGCCCCGACCGGTGCGTGCTCACCGGCACCCCGGGCGTCTTGTTGCACACCAACGTCGCGCACCAAAACTGCAGCACCGTGCACCAGTCGTCGATCGTGTGCGGCAACGTCTTCGCCGCCATCTTCGCTTTGATCATCTCGTTGTTTTTGACGATGTGGAAGTACGTGTGCGTCAAGTCGTCCTCCGACCGCTGGTGCGAGTCCGCCTTCACCGACGGACGCACCTGCGGCGGCGCCACCAGCAACGTGTGGCACACCATGTCTTTCGGGTGCGAGAACTTCGGGTCGAACCCCATGAACCGCACGTCCTCGTCGCTGATCCGCGAAAACAACCAATACACCATCTCCGGCTTGAGCACGAACACGTTGTGCTCCGGCAACGACGCCGTAGCCGCGGTCGCCGTCGCCGTCGCGGTCGCGGTCGCCGGAGCGGGGTCGTCCGACGAGGCAGCGGCCGCGAGACGTTTCTTGGCCGCCGTCGCCGCCGTGGGTTGCGGGGTAAATTCGAGGGTCAGCGTCGCGAGACCCGTGTGCACGATTTTCGCCGGCTGCAACACCCCGCATCCGTTGTCGATGCTCGTGCCGCAGCGACGGTTTTTCTTGTCTTTCGTCAACCGGTGCACGTAGTCCCACCGGTCCTCGTTCGACATCGCCCACACTTCCTTGTGCGTGCTTTTCTTGATCAACAACTGCCCGCACTGGAAACACACGCACCGCAACACTTTCTTGATCGTGTCGAGGTGGTGCACGTGGAAAATGGGGCGCGCCAACTTCACGTGGCCGCTGTACCCCGGCGTCTGCATGCAGTCGAGGCCGTCGGTGGGGCAAATGTACCCCGGCTCCAACACCCCCATCCGCGGGTCGAACAAGCCCCCGATCACCGGCGTATTCGCCTCGTACGTCTCCCGGTTGCTCACTTCCACCATCGACGACCGCTCGATTTCCTCGGACGACAACAACCCGTACTGGATGCCCACGATCTTCGCCGGCGCCCCCGGCTGCAACAACCGACCGCTGCCGCCGCCGCACGACATTTTTTTGTGTGGTGCGACAAACAAGCAGTAGTTTCAACAATTTGTTTGCACAAACCTCGCCAAACACGAGAAAAAGAATGAGAATGACCCGACTCCGAAGAAAAAACAAGACACCACCGAAAACGGAAAACAACGGGAAAAAAAAGAAAAAAAAAGGAAAAGAAGGAACGGGAAAAAGAGAAAAAAAAGAAGAAGGGGGGGGGAATGGATTTTTTTTGTTGGATGGCGAGGGGTTGATTAAAGCATTGTGTTTACATCGAGGGTTGGGCAACATGTTACATGCGAAGCGACACTTTGCGACGTTTGGCGTTTGGGCAACTCGGTTGTTGCGTCGGTAGCACGAACCGTTTGATCTGCGTTGGGACAGTGTTCTGGTGATGCCGACACACGTAACCTCCGTAGATACACTTTTTACACCGTTTTACAAACCGGTGATTCAATACCTCGTCACGGCATTGTCTGCACCATTTTCGCAGACAACATTCAGACACTTCTTCGGTGACGCGGTCGCACACTCCACACGCGCGCGCAAACACCGGCGCATCGGGTTCTTCTTCTTCCTCTTCTTCTTTTTTTGTTTTTTCTTCTTCTTCTTCTTTTTCTTCTTTTTTTGTTTTTTCTTCTTCTTTTGTTTCTTTTCTTTTCGCGCTTCTCGCATCTTCTTTCGTGTCTCCTTCTTCTTCCTCCGTTCTTTCGTCGTGTGCGTTTTCTTCGGTTTGCGCGTGCACCTCTTCTGCAGGTCTTTCGTCGGTCGCGACTTCTTCTCGCGGTTGTTCGTTCGCTACGCGTTCGTGTTCTTCGACGGGCACGATTGCGTCCACGGAGGTGGTTGCGTCCACAAACAAGGACTCGTCGACGAGGTGAATGAACAAATCGTTGTTCATGATGGTTGTTGTTTTTGTGGCAAACGGCAAGGAGGGTCCAAAACGCACTTAAATGGGTCGGATGCTAGACCCCAAGGAACAACGAACAATCAAAACGAACAAGAACACTGGACCAGCTTTTGTGTTTTTTTTGTTCGCAGACGTGGAAATTTTGTGACCTTTCTTTCCTTTTCTCTTTTTTTTCACGGTTTCTCTTTTTTTTCCACCCCACCCCACCCCCCCCACTCCATGGCGTGTTTCAAACGCGCGCACAAAAGCGGCCGCGACCGCGACCGTGACCGTGACCGCGACCCGCAACCCCAACACAAGGACCGAGACAGAGACCGAGACAGAGACCGCGCCAAACCCGCCAAAACGACCCGCGCGCCGAACCGTCGCCGCGCGTATCCGCCCCCGCGACGATATTTGCCTTCGCGCACGTGCAGCCATCGCCACTCGTCGTCCTCTTCGTCTTCTTCTTCCTCGTCGTACGACGACGAAGACTCGGACGAAGACGATTGGTCCGAGGAAGAGGATGAAGACGACGGAGAAGGAGAGGAAGACGAAGACGACGAGGAATTGAGCGCGGAAGAATGTCAGGCCGTGCTCGATATGTTGGAGCAGTTGGAGAAGGAAGACGCGCGCCAACACCGCCGCTCGGGTGGCCAAGGCAAACGCCGCAAGAACAACACTGTGCAATTGCTGCTCGTGGAGCCGTCCCGCGACGGCGACGACGAAGGCGATTGGATCGACATGGACGATGACGAGGACGAGGACGACGAAGACGAGGACGAAGAGGCGTCCGTGACCGAAGACGAAGACGTGCCGCCGTCGTGTTCGTCGCGGTCGTCGGCGAGCACGTGGACGGACGCCGACGAGTCGAAGTTGTCTGCGTCCCCCGGGTGGCAGCAGTTGAAAGCGTTGGCGGCGCAACACCCCGACGACCGGGCGCTGGCCACAATGCTCCGAGAGTACCGCCGCAACTGGTCGACGCTGCGCCAACGCGACGCGCGCCGCGAGAAGAAGCAGCGCGCCAAGTACTTGCGCATTTTCCGACGGCTCGTGCAGGACAAGGGGGCGTTGGGCGAAATGGCGTATTACCAAACTTTGCCGCTCGAGAAGCAAAAGGCGTACATCAAGGACGTCCGCGCGATCAACCGCCTCACGCGCCACGAAAAGCCCTACCGCATGTTGCTGCTCGACGCGGACATCCCCGTCGAGCACAAGGCCGCGGCGTACCGCAAGTTCAGCAGCCTGAAGGGCATGACCGACGTCGGCGGCGACAGCTACCAGAAACTCAAGCAGTGGGGGGACAACTTCCTCAAACTGCCGTTCAACAAGTGGGTGTCGCTGCCGGTGAATTTGGCCGAGCACGGCCAGGGCGCGTGTCTCTCCTTTCTGAGCCAGGCGCGCAAGCAGTTGGACCAGGCGGTCTACGGCATGTCCGACGCCAAGTCGCAGACGCTGCAGATGCTCGGGCAGTTGCTGGCCAACCCCAAGGCGGTGGGGCAGACGATCGCGATCCACGGGCCCCCGGGCACAGGTAAAACGAGCTTGGTGAAAGAAGGCATCGCGAAGATCCTCGGGCGGCCCACGGCGTTTGTGGCGCTGGGGGGCGCGTCCGACGGCAGTTTCCTCGAAGGCCACGGATTTGCATACGAGGGCAGCATGTGCGGCAAGATCGCGCAGATCCTGATCGACTGCCAATGCATGAACCCGGTGATTTTCTTCGACGAACTCGACAAAGTCAGCAACACCCCGAAGGGCGACGAAATCGTCGGCATCTTGACGCACTTGACCGACACGACGCAGAACACGCACTTCCACGACAAGTACTTCGCCGAAATCGACCTCGACGTGAGCAAGTGCATGTTCGTCTTCAGCTACAACGACGAGTCGCGCATCAACCCCATCTTGCGCGACCGCATGTACCGCATCCGCACGCAGGGCTACTCGGGCAAGGACAAGACGACCATCGCGCGCCAATACCTGCTCCCCAAAATCCGAGAGCAGGTCGGGTTCGACGAAGCGCACATCGTCGTCGACGACGCCGTGTTGCAGTACATCCACGAACATCACTGCGAGCGAGAAGACGGCGTGCGCAACTTGAAACGGTGCCTCGAAACCATCCACGCCAAACTCAACTTGTACCGCTTCCTCGCGCCAGGCGACTCCCCCAGCACGTTGTTCGGGCCCAACCCCGACATGGCCTTGTTGACGCAACCCGTCTCCTTCCCGTTCAAAGTCACGCGCGACGCGGTCGACCAACTCCTCAAAACCAAAGTCCCCGAAAACCCGTCCGCCTTGTTGTCCATGTACTGCTAAAACACACACACTGTCTATCGGAGAAACAAGAAACGAAAGAAACGAAAGAAACGAGAAAAAACTTTTTTTTAACCGTTTAACCCAACACACAACCCCTCTCCCCCGAACACTAACGCTTTTGTCGTTCTTTTCTTCTACTTTTTTTCCCCCCCCCCTTTCTCTTGTTCGTTTCCTCTTTTTTTTGTCCAGATGAAGGAGAAAGTCGTGGCGTTTGTGTACGGGGTGGGGTATTTCGCCGAGTTTGTGGCGGCAACGATCGCGGCGTACTGGTTGTGGCTGGACGGCGCGCCGGCGACGGTGTGGGCGATCTGCGTCTCCGCGATGATCGTCTCTGTCTGGGCCAACCATCGGTGGAAACGCGCAGTGCAAAGCGCTCGCCCGACGCATCCGGTTGCGTTCTTGGCGATCGACCGGTTTGCGAAGACGCACAGCGTCCACGGCATGCCGTCGGGCCATGCCCAGTTCACCGCGATGTACATGGGGTTATTGGCGGGCTACACGTCCATTGGCCAAGGCCAAGGCCAAGGCCAAGACAACGGACGAGGACGGGTGCACGCGATCGTGGCGACCGCCGTCGTGTTGCTGGCCGCCATCGTCCAGCGGTACGTGTACCGCAACCACACGGCCGCGCAACTCGCGGTGGGCACGGTGGTGGGGCTGGCGAGCGGCCTGGGCACGGGGTACGTTGCTTATAGCGCGAGGGAGAGCCGGACGTCGTTGACGGTGTAATTGTCGAACGATTTGTGCACGGAGGCCACGTTGGCCCAACGCGAGTCGCCCGACTTGCCCAGCGTCACCAAGTGTTTGTACGCGCGGCGGTCGAGGTTTTCCGCGGCCGCGCGGTACACTTGCCGAGTGACGCAGTCTCCCTGGGTCCGGTCGACGAACCGAGAAACGACCTCGAATTGACCCGCTTCGACCGCGGCCAGCGTCAAATCGCGCGCCACCGCATCGCGCCTGCTTCGGGACGTGCTGTCTGTCGCAAACGTTTTCGCCCACATCTCGACCACGCGGACGTCGCCCATGGTCGCCAGCGCTTTGACCACGGCGGTCCACCAGCAGTCCGTGCTGAGCAGCGGTTCGAAAACGTACGGGGGCGCGGCAACGGCCTCGGTGCTCAGCAGCGACACGCCGCGCACCAAACGGACTGCTTCGGCGGTCCGCGCGTGGATGGACTCGCTCAGTTCCCGGCGGCGCTGTTGCACCGTCATGTGTTTGGCGCTCTTGTACCGCGGGTGGGCGGCGTGCATCACGGGCAGCCACGACAAGGTCACCGCCGAGTACCCCCGCATGGCGCGTCGGATCTTCGCCTCGGAAAACGCCGACGACTCGAACGAGTGCAGCACCGCGGCGATCTCGTCGGAGGACGCGGACGGCGGCCCGCGTCCGTCCTCGTGGTCCGAGTCGTCGTAGTCGTCGGACCCGAACGATTGGTTGTCGTCGTCGTCGTCGTCGAACACTTCCCCGTCTTCCAACTCCTCGTCGTGATGGCCGCCGGACAGCAGGTTGGCCTCGGTGTGCTGGAACAACGTGACGACGTTGGCGGTTTTCACGCTCGCGCGACGATCTTCGAAGAAGACGCGGTCGTCCGTCCGGAGATCGAGATTGAACGGCGCTTTGCGCTCTAGACAGTCGTTCAGCATGTCGTCGTAGGTGTCGTACTCGCACGGAAAATCGTTGTCTGCGAGCCACTTGTCGAGCACGTGGAGCCAGCGGCGGTCGTCGACGTGCAACGGGTGGAAGCTCAGCACGAGCTCGGGCACGACGACGTGCGCGAACGCGTGTTGCAACGACCCGAGGCACTTGGCGTAGGCGCGCTCCATGCGCGCCCGGTCGGTGTGCAGCATGGCGGCGACGGTCAAATGCTCGCGCAACAACTGCAAGAAGGATTCGCGCGTGCCCAAGAAATTGAGGAATTCGTACGGGTCGCTCAACCCGGCGTAAAACTCGTGGAGGATCGCCAGGGTCCACTCGTTGACGTGGGACGCCTTGAACAGGTGCTTGTACTCGTCGAAGAGCCCCATGAAATCCACCAAGAGAGGGATCGACAGCACGCGCTGGAAATACTCTTCCGGTTTCAACGGCACGTAGTTCTGCAAAAACTTGTCGCTGGCGCTCGCGAGGTCCAGTTGGCGCAGCCGGTGCTGCATGTGCGCCCACGTGCACGTGTCTGCGCGCATGCGCGCCCACGTCTCGAACGCGAGGCGCACGTCGCGCACCGTAAACACGTCCCGGCCCCGCGCATCTTTGGCGCGACGATGTCCACGTCCACCTTCTTCTTCCTCTTCTTCCTCTTCTTCCTCTTCTTCTTCCGAGACCCATTCGCGCAAGTAAGACGAGGTTTGCAGCAACTCCGGGGCTGGCGCGTCTTCCTCATCGTCGGTGTCCGACTGCACGTCCTCGTCCGACGCGTCGGCGTCGGTGCGCGCCATCTCGTAGAGCGGAAACACGCCTTGGCATCCGCTTTCCTTTTCGCTTTCGCTTTCGCGTTTACGGGTGCTTTCGCGTTTGCGGGTGCTTTCGCTTTCGCTTTCGCGTTTGCGGGTGCTTTCGCGTTTGCGGGTGCTTTCGTCGATGCTTTCGTTGATGCCCATGGTTGTTGGTGGTGCGAACGGTGCGTGTGTGTGTTCTTTGCTCTCGTTTAAGTGGCGACATCACGTGGTGGCGGACCGCCCGACCGCGAAAAACAGCCCCACGCGAGGACCCGCGATCCACGCGTCGAAACGGTCCTCGTACTCGAGCGACAAGCCGGCGTAGGCGCGGATGGTTGTGTTGGCGCATTGCAGGTAGCTTTGTGCGTACGGCAAGTCGCTGTCGGCGTCGAACCACTCGAACGGCGTGGTGGGCAACATGCCCTCGAACAACGTGCCGTTCTCGGACCACCGCGCGTACACCGGAACCCCGTCGTGCAGCGTCACGACGATGCACCCGCGCCGGAACGACAAGTAGCAATGCACTACGTCGGATCCCTCGTAGACATAGTCGACGGGAAAGGGCGTGCACGGACGAATGTACCGAAGCACCGCGGGTTCGTGCAACGCGTCGTCCTCGAGGCGTTGTGTGTGGGTGCAGCGTCGGCGTGAAATAGGTCGACGGGCCAACCGCGGCATTGTGTCGTTTGTCAGCCCCCCAAACAAACAGGGGAAAAAAAAGGTGTTGTTGTTTGTTTTTGTGGTTCGTGTGGTTCGTCGGGGGGTTCATTCGTCGGGGGGGGTTGTTTTTTTGTTCACCAAACGGTGTTGGTGTTGTGCCACCACATGCCGTCGCGGGGGCGCACGTTGTAGATGGCGCGGAACATTTCGGAGCGCGACAGGGGCACGTTGCAGCGGTATTTGTCGAGGGGGTGGGGGTTGGTTTTGAGTTGCGCCGCGAGGGCGCGTTTGCCGACGAACTGGCGTTGCTGGAAAGCAAAGTAGGTGTAGAACGCCTGGAAGCCCAAGGCTTTGATCGGCACGATGTCGCCGTTGCGCATTTGGAAATCGCGCAAGTACTCGTCGCACACGGCGAGACTTTGAATGTCCGCGAGATCCTCGCCGATGCCGATTTCCGCGTCGAACTCGATGCCGTCGCGTTGCGCGAACGTCGTGTACTGCCGGACCACGTCGTGCTGGATCGCCTTGTAGCGCTTGCGGTCCGTCGGCGTCCACCAGTCGTACAGGTTGCCGTCCGCGCCGTACTGGCTGCCCCAGTCGTCGAACCCGTGCCCCAGTTCGTGCGCGATCGTGAACCCGAGGTGCGCGAGGTTGTACTCGATGCCGCGCTCGTGCAGGTCGACGAAGGGCTCCTGCAAGTACCCGAGGTTGATGTAGATGCGGTTTTTGGTCGGCGTGTACGACGCGTTGACGATGTAGGCCTGGTCGCCCGCCAGTTTGGCCGGGTACGAGACCCAGTCGACCATCGGCACGTCGACCGGCGGAAGTCCCTCGC
>JACCEA012250065.1_pt1 | contig 12645 bp, 5 predicted proteins | sample 7449851 | NCBI WGS metagenome assembly JACCEA01 (sample SAMN15323453, study PRJNA562643) | freshwater metagenome | isolation source: river surface water | place: USA:Blue River Watershed | collected 2017-08-18 | reverse complement strand
CTTCAACAACACGCCGCAATCCACCAACACAATAATAAACGGAGTCCATATTCTAAAAATGGTGGGTTATTTTCAATTGATCTACATCCCGTATTTCATAACCCCAGATGTGCAAAGAAGATGCCCAAATCAATCCAGTGTCGTGCGTTTATATTTGAGTACTGTACATTTGTGCATGTTCTTTCAATAATATATTTTTTAATTATCTTGAGTTAAATCCACCCCACGCCAATCGAAAATTTAGTACTTAAATTTAATATTTAAAAGGGACTACAAATAAAAATTAGGATATTAGCACACAAAATGGTTTCTTATTTTGATTGGATCACAAAAGATATTATGTCAATAATAATGCACTCACACAAATGACTCTGATAACTAATTAGGTCGTCATATACGCAACAATATTCAGATTTTTGTAAATAGACCGAATCGATTCATCATATCATGGATTGTCATATCCAAACGAGTAAGCGGTACAACGGTGACAGTACTACAGTCGAAAATATTATTCCTAACAATATTTTCGTATGCGATGTAATTAGCTCCAACTACTTGGCTGGTACAGAGCGGAGACGATTGGAACCACTATGAGAGTCTCCCATGTGAACAAAATCTTCCAACTCTTTCTGATTGCGATGATAATTTTCCAATGAAGCGGACAATTGAGAATGGGATTCATACAACTTTTCCAAGACTTTTTCTAGCCGCAATAAATCGTTTGACTTCTCATTCTCCTTCAATTCTGCCTCACCGACAGCCTGGTCATGAGTTAGACTTTGCTTTATAGGAATCATCTTTACAAATGCCTATATATAAACAATAAACTATACATCCACATTCAAAATAACTAAATAAATTACCTGATTATCTTTCATACACTTGTAAGCATAATTCTCAGTACTTGAGTAACTCAATGGATCCTTGAGATCCAAATAAATTTTGAACCAAGCATAATGCCACATATTATGCTCTTCTTTGATATGAGTCTTGAAGTTAATCCCTACTTGATCAAAGCTATCTCTTGGAATGGAGCAAATAAAGCATTTGTCTCCAATATCTTCTAAAACGGATTCCTTCTCTTCACGCATTGATTGAAAAGAATCAATAATCAAACCGGAAATAATTGCTTGCAAGACAAGATTAATTAAGATAACATATGTTAAATTATAAAAAGTTCCGACCAAGTCTTCGGTGACATTAGCGTATGGAAACTTCCAACCGAATTGAGGGCTAATAAAACCATCTCCATTCCATGATGGTGCATTTGCCAATCCGTAATCCAAATGGAGCTTGAAACAGGACCCTGCATCTTGGCAATTAACCTTATCGTTCAAACTGTACTGATCTCCAATGAACAAATATGCGCAAATAGCATAGAAATATAGGCAGAGGAAAGACAACAACAATGTAAATCCAACTCTTGACATGTTTCTAGCGATGGCGAGGTACAAGAAGTACATTGCATCAAACTGGAAAATTACGTCTGCAAGAAGAGGAACATACAACCAGTAATTGTGAACAACGGCAAAAAATCCGAGAACAACTAGAACAATTGGCCAAGCGCAATCTGATATTACTAATCCAAAGACAAATGGAACATTTGCAAACATAGCCAGGATTTTTACCACAGGTCGTTCTCCATCATACTTGACCACCACTGAATCCAACGACTCACTGTTCAAGATAGTTCTCAATGCAAAAGAAGCCAATAACAGCAAATGACCATATTGGGTGAATCTAACAACATAATCACGTGTTGTCCATTTTCCATATTGAAAGATTCCATGTAGATCATAAAACTCATGTGGATACGTGTTGTAATAAACAAAGTACACATTCAAACCGAATGTTAAAGCCAATGAAAATGCTCGCTGTCCAGGCATGTATTCCAAAACACGAAAACTCTTTCCACCGAACAAAGCGTGCACTGGATAGGTCAATAAAAATTTCAATCGCTCCTGGCGTTTCATAACAAGACTAATCCGATTCATTTGATCCAAAAAATCCGCAATTTTTTCTTCAGGACTGCTACGATTTACCTCTACAACAATTGCATCTTTTGTTTTCTGAACTTCGGGATATTTCCAATAAGTAGCCACATATGAAGGAACTGGAAAATACAAACGACGCAAGCGTCTATCTTGACCAACAATCTCGACGCAACCATAAACATCCTTTGGTCGAAGACCTTTCTTGTTATTATCTCTATCCCAAGCATCCAGCAACGAATTAGTCTCTGGATATATTAAACCAATCGCTTCAATTAATGAAATATACGAGACCGTTGTAGCAACAACTGTATCCTTTACATGAGAAGGCACTGTGTTCATTTTGTGAAACAAGTTTCCCATATTCTGGATTAGTATTCCATCGTGGAACGATGACAAAATGATTTTATTCTGCTCCGTATTGGTAAACTCTAGACACGACAAAATAACACGTAGACAACTGTACTCAGCTTTCCGAACAAATTCCAAAAATAACTCATAAGATAAACCGAAAATATTGCGAAACTCTTTGTTGTATGCATGAAGATGATTTAGTTTCCCAGCTTTCTTGGTAGCATTGGGGTTCACACCAGCTGCACTGTTGGTTGGATTTCCTTTTAAAATAGTACGCCCCATTGATTGGTTCTCTACCATTCCACCTCCAAACATGTTGGGACCACTTCTCTTTTTCTTCGCCAATTGGTTCCATAATGCAATTGCGCGTAGAATATTATTTTGTTCAGGATCAGTTTTAAATAATCCTATTGCATTCATTTCACGAATATAGGTAGAATAATACCGAAAAGGATCTCCACCCTTCCAATAAACTTTACGAGCTGATGACAATGAAAAAACACTGCTCGCTGGTACTTTGTGAAATGCAGTGAGTTGCATTAAACCCAAAAATTCCAAAAGTGCTGGGGTCTTAGGCAAAGCGCTGACAATACCACTAACAGACTGTGCACAACACAAACTGATGCAATTATCGAAGGCTATCGATACTGTGTGAATATATTCTACAATCAAAGTGATGTTAAATGTATGTTGATGCCATGCAAAAAATCGTCTTTTGCTGTTATCTTTTTGTAAATTAACAAAAGGACCAAGTTTGTCGTAGAACTGGTCATATTCAATGTAGGTAAGAGTATCAATTAATCTAAAAAGGATTGAGTTTGTAAGTGTCGCTGCCTCCAAGCAAATATTCAATCCTGCTGATTCCCCACCATTTGAACCACTGGAAGTATCTGTGGCAACAGCAATTTCGTAGTTGCGGCGATAAATACCGGAAAGGAACTGCTGGGTCTTATTATTATCACCTTGACACAATCCTCCAAGAAAAGAAAACAACTGCACAGCTGCTCGCAACACCCTCAATTGCATTTGCTGGTGCTGACCTGTTGATGATCCAGACCATTCAGCATCATCTGCCTCTGTAGATTTCATTGCTCGATTTGATGGTGCGGCAATAATATCACCACTATATTTCCGAATTAAAAATTGCAACCCATTAACGCAATCAAGCTCAGGTGGTTTTTGCACAGCCATTTTTTCCAAAACAATGTCTACAAAAGAATTTTGCAATTCAATATTCTGCCAAGAGACCAGTTCACTACCCATCCTTAAAATCAACGGGGCATAGAACAGAGTGTAGTCATGGTTCCTAATCGAATAACATCGGCCCAACACCTTAATAACCGATTCCATACCACCTAACAAGTATAGTGCACGTTGCAATGAACGTAATTTAACGGTTTCCGCTTCAACATAAGCCATCTTGATATTTAAACTCATGAAAGGATTGTTTCGAATGCTTTCAATCTTATTGTTGGTAAGTTTACATATTAAATGGATAAGATTGTACTCTGTGGTGGATGGGGAGGTAACCTCTGACAAGTAAGTCAACAAATTAGATAAATAGCGACCATTTCCCTTCGACCAGATATCGAAAGTTGAATAACTGGAAAACTTATTACAATAGGCTTTTGTCCGAATAACGGGTGAAAAAGAGTCAGTGAACATCAGCATACCTTCAAGTTCGATGAATTGTTGAGAACTAGCTAGACAATTCGTCAAAAAGCGAAAATTTGCTGTAGATAAGAAGAATTCATCTGAAAATGAAGATTGAATGCCAATTGACTGGAGAAACTCTTTCCTTTCATCTTGAACCTCAGACGATAAAAAGCGATTCATTAGTTTCGAACGGATGCTCTTGGGGTGACCTAATGCTTGTAGCTGACATTGCAAGAAATACTTAACTTCTTTTGTGAAAAATTCTTCCAAATGACGTTGAGTTTCTATCGCTATACGATCCAAAAGTAGTCCAGTAAGAAGTTCATGCAAACGCAACCGAACAACTTCATAGTCCTGCAAATCGATTGGGGCATCTTTTGCATAATCATACAAATAATCCCCCCTTGTCAACAGAATCAATTCAAGTGCTCCAACTATCCAAATAAGTAGAATTATATGCTTATGTTCCAAAGAACGATAAATTTCACCCTCCTTGTTCGCAATAATATTGAAAAGAATCATCACAATATTGATACATGCAGAAGGCAAAGGTTGTACAGCGTTAAAATTATTCCCGGGATGGAGATGAGAGTCATTTTCATGATTTTCAATCCCAACAAAACCCATTTCTTCTTCGAATTCTTTTTTCAAATGTGATAATACATGCTTCGCAACAATCTTATTTACCATTTTATCGTCTTGTTGAGCGATTTCAGCAAATATGTAGCCATTCACATTCGACATAGACAGAATATTTGTCTCGAGAATACGATGTTTCATACCTGGCAGGAGACCATCAAAAACAAACCTTTGAAATACATTATCCTGCATATTCTCTCCGGTAAACAACGATTTTCCATTGTCAGCACTAATAGAGAAATAAGTTCGCAATGAACGTACTTCACGGAGTACCAAATCCTCCATTACTCCAGAAATAAACATAGTTGTTGACAAATACTGCAAATCATACAAGCGGGAAGCAACGAAGTATGTCATTCCTTTGTTTTCCAAAGAAACCAATGGGTTTTCCAATGTAGAAACACAGAATTCCAAGTTACACAGCATTTTAAGAGCACTCATCGATGCTTTCGGGAGAGAGAGGCGACCGGTGTGTTTACCAATACTTTTTCTCAAGTGGGAATTATTTGCCAAACAAAGATGGACTGGCTTAAGGAATATACTTAATTTCGTATTCATCATATCTGGACTAACCGAGCTTCCTGTGAATGAAACATTTGAAAGCTCAAAGAAATCTTCGTAGTTATTTGTCATCAAATGCAGTCCAAACATATTCAATGAAGAAGAATGGCTTTCCAACAAGGCGAGCAAGAAATCAGCTGATATTTGAGATTTATCCCACTGATACGTAGACACACTACCTGCGCTTGCTGTAGATGGAATCTTATCAATCTTCCGTAGCAACACTTCCGCTATCGCATGATCAAAAATTATTCGTGAATTGCATTGGCGCAGCAAAGTATGCACTAGAGCTATAGCTCCCAAGCTAAATGGATAAAATGGTAGCAGTAATGAAATGGCTGCTGGAAAAATTTGTTCACAAAACTCAGCCGATTTATCTCCTAAAATTGCAAATAAGCTAAAAATTTTGTCATATAAAAATTGCATAGTAATAGTCATTTCGTTCCAACGGACAGCACCGCGACTACTGAATTCCAGATTGCGGCTAGTGCGCTGATGAACATCAAACATCTCAAGTAATCGCAGGGCCATATTCGCGAGAGTTTCCACACCATTGACTTTCCATTCCTTGGTATTGCGGTGACGATTGAGAATATTGTTCGCTTTGGCAAGTTGGATAGTGATTGGTCTTTGATGATCAATGGAGTATCTCTCTGCATATGTTGCCATTTCGTCTGGATTACTTTTAATAGATTTTAAGTCCATCGCAAAAAAGTCGTCTTCTCCGATCGGACATGGAATATCCACTGAAGTCAAGTAGAACCACACGACTTTATGTCTGTCGGATTCAAAACGATTGACAACACCATCATCTACTTCTTGCAGTTCCTCTTCATAAACCGGAGGACTATTAACCTTGTCTAAAAAAGATTCAAATAGAAGCCCGAACAAATTCTCAGCTGTAAAATCAATTAGCTGTAGAAGATGAGGCCGTAAGGAATCTTCATCAAAGAAGACGTCACTCACATAGCGACAAATTTGGTTGGCATAATTTTGAATCAATCTACGCAAAAATGCATCATGAGCAGTGGGACAAAATGTTATATCATCCAGCAATTTTGCAACTCGGAAAGGAAGATTTAGTCGGCGATCCAATATATCATAGCATCGCTTCTGCAAAACAGGATCTGAATGCAACGTTGCCGTGAAAACGGCACTCACGTATGAAAAATCATCTTGCGTAGCATCTTTAAATAAAGGATCAATAATCTTTCGGAAATAAGCCTCTTCACATATCACATGCAAACTGGAAACGTCAGCACCATATGCAACAACGCTGTATTTGTTAATTGCACGAGGACACTCATTCCAAATAGATTGAACTCGTAGCATTTGTGAGATGTCTTGTAACTCAAATAAGATGCTCATAACCGTATTAATAATTGAATTATAAAGATTATCCGAAAAAATTTCATCGAATCCACATAAGTCCTTCACGATCCCATCGAAGGACTTTCGATTGGATCCTAATCCTTTTGTCGATGTCTTCGTTATCACTAATGAAGATCTAGCCATATCGCCAAAAGATAAGTTATTACGGTTTTCGTCTTGTAAGCTTTCCTCACCAAATCGGTGAATTTTGATTGCTTCATCTAATTTTTCTAACAATAAAGTTTGGAGCATCTTAAAATTTGAAATTGACGGTTTCACATTTTCGTCATCCGCTTCTCCATCCACATTATTAGAATTTTGGAATGGAAATTGAAAAGCCATCCCATTCGATTCTGTGTCAATAATAAAAAATCGAAATTCTGGTTCTCCGAAAAATCCGACACGCAGAAGATGGAGAAACACTTGCAGTAATGAGTTAGCGTAAAGCATTTCATCTCGTTTGGCAGAAAATGCCCGCACAGCACTAATCTCTTCCGTCAAGAACTGATGCAGATACATCCTAAGCTTCGATCCTTCCTCAAAACCTTCACCGAAAAACTTAACACGACTCAACGGGTTGAAAACTTTACCAACCGAAATATTGGGATTTTCAATCTCTTCTTTGTATCCACAGAATGCCTTTACTGGATTAAGTGGTATGGACCGTGTGGGAAAGACAAAATCGTGTTCAATATAGAGGGATTTCAACAAATCACACATAATATGACGATTTTCATGGCTCAAAGACGGATTTCTCAACGATTGCAAAAGCAATTCTGCAGGCAGAAGGGTTCCAACAATGCGCTGACAATAAACATTCTTATCCAAGCATAAGACCTGCAACAGCATCAAGCTACTCCGAAACCAAGAATGATCGGTGGTACTCGACGAGAATGCTTGCTCCACATTCATCCAAGATGAGGAAAACTCGGTAGAGATGGCAGCCTTGATCCCTCTAGAAGTAGACCCACGCCGCATCATCTTATTGATACTATGCGACCGATTGGAAGCAGAATAAGATGCTGAATCGTCATCAACCGTTATCGAATTGCTAGACTTCATTACCAAATTGAAACCTGGGATGCGGGAACTGATAATACCTTGAAAACGTAACGACTGAACAATTGTTTCGCGGTCAATCCGATTCCTTTTTAATTCAGCATCTAGGTCATCCTTTGTCACCGTTCGGCCCATCAACTTCATTGCTTGCATTGGCGAAATTTGACTCTGCGAAACAGAAGTAGAAGGGTAGAAAAATGATGCCCGTCTGCACCACCAATTGAGAAAACCCCACATGCTAGAACCCATAAGATAGCCAATTTCTTCATAAATAAATGGTCCACCAAAACCCAAGTCTTCTAGAAGACAAAAGCACTCTTCAATATCTAACAATTCCTCCGAATCATCCACTGTATTGTAAGACGCGAAAAGATTCTTCAAGCACTCCGCTTCTCGAGAAAGCTGTCGAGCGTATGCATGCACACTACGAGCATCTTGAGGAGGAAGACTGTATGGACTACGAAATTGGATTTTCCATTCTTCTTCAACAAAGCGGGTAGTGAAAAGTAAGCACGAATGGGAGCGATCAAACGGTTCCCCTGACGCAAAATTGCCACCAGGGAGGAAATCGGTCACTGATTTGTCACCGCATGTTATCAGTAACTTAACTAATATATTTTGAAAGTATTGCTTCGCGCGACCGGATTGGCATAGGAGAGTCAAGAGATTCAAAATATTTTCTGAACTTTTGTGGTCATTCAAATACATCTCTTGCATCTGCTCCAAAATCTGGCGAATGTCATTTCCTGTTATAGATCGCATTAATACTTCATCTAATTCCGTTATTTTAGTTTCTTCAGAGGGACTGCCATTAGTTGTGTTTACCATGAAGCTCTCAAAAGCTACTTTCATTATTGTCTCAATTGGCGGATTCCAACCTTTTACTTTTTGAGAAATAAGGGATAGGAAAGATCCTTGAACAGATAGCATCTTCAAAGCGTTTCTTTCATTTTTATACACGCAAGCATGCAACAACATTTGTGTAGCTATGCAACAACGTTCAATTAGCTTTGGAATATTCGCGTACTCGCTGAGAACGGATTCATCCAATGTGTTGGATATAGATCGCTGCAATATGAAGAATGCATTAAGGAAATGCATAAGTTGCTCAATCATTTTTGTATCTAGCAAAATTATTTGGCGTCTCATTATAATTGCATCCAAAGGTATTTCCTTGTCTTTCAAATTATGCAGGACTTGTTCCACGTAGGTATCCAATTCTGTAATATGGCTGTCATCAGTGTTGGAAGATTCAACACTTCTTCCAAGCCATGGAGAGTACGATGAATGGCGAATAGTTTTCTCCAGTTGAATATGAGAATGATCGACTGTAAACGCTTGGGGAGCGGAGCCATGATACTTATCCACTCGAGGCATTTCATTATGTTCGATCCCCTCATCTTCCAATTCATCATCGGAGTCCATTCCATCTTCGTTATCACCAGACAAATGAAACTCACTGTCGAGAATAGGTTCCCCAGCGTTCGCGTCAACAAAGTAGGATTCTGGAAGCAAAAGGCCGTCGATATCGGTCAACCCCAGTGTCCATAGAGTTAAAGTATTTAAAGCATTCTTGAAATGACGAAACAGTGGAGAATAGAGTTTTGCTGAACTAGGAGTTAATTGCAATGTCGCCGTGGCGGCACGGGCTAAAGGAAGCATCCGAACAGCATAAACAGCATCTTGAACTTCAACATCAGGCACTACACCAAATCGAAATACATGCGAACCGAAATTTTCTTTTGAAGACGCCGAGGATGGTTTAACAGGAGCATCTTGGCGATATTCCCACCATTTGCTGTAGTCGGAGTAATTGGAAGGATTATCTCCAATGGCGATTTTGCACTTAGAAAGAACATGTTCCAACACGATATTATCGCCAAATTTAATTTCACCAACAGATTTCGGATCATCTACAAGTATCACTCTAAAAAGAGTACTAGCATGTGGAGCAGCACTCGTTGCCACTGAAACTCTGTGAGGTACATTATTTTTATGCTTCGCATTTGAGGACTCTCCCATTCCAATTCCTTCTTCAACCATAGAGTCATTCTTTTTGACATCATACTTAATGCTGTGTGAAATCGCAGAGTGGTTTTGTTTTATAGATGTGCTTCCAATCAATGAATCAATAATTCCCATGCCTTCCGATTTTCGTTCAGCGATAATGTCGAAAGATAATGTACCAGCTTCTTTGCCCTTTTTATCTTGTAACTTAATAGTTGTTTCAAATCGAGTGTAGTTATCCATTTTTAGTTGAGAACCAATGGAAATTCCACCGTTCCCAATTAAGGTGTCTTGAAATACGTTGTGCTTCGCTAATACAGAAACTCGAAGCATTTCATTCTTCAGGGCATCAAGAGTTCCTTGAAATACAAATTCATCAGCACAACTTTTGTCCGAAAATACCCATGATGCTTCTCTTGAGCTGCTTTGTTCAACAGATTCCGACTGTACCTTCAAGATCTTTCCAAAACTAATCATCAAGTAAGGATTGCTGCGTCCAATCCAATCCACATTCTTTAAGTTTTTCACTGTAGCTGAGATTATCTTCACCTTGATTACCCGATTGGCCAAAGAAACAGGGTCTGTATCGGAATTTTGTTCATCTTCATTGGAACTAGCCTGGTGACTAACAACGGAAACATGGTCATCCTCTTGAGCTTCATGTTCTGGCGCAACTTTGCTGGAGTATTTGCGACTCCGGGCAGTATGCATTTCACAAGGAATATCATAATAGCACTCCTTGATCTTAGCGGAGTCTCCATGCTCGATCGGCCGGACAGACAAATATTGGCCACTGATAAGGTGACGCAAACGAATGGTTGACCCACTGCGTACAACATTCTGCAAAGTACTGTCAACGCCATCTCCCTCAACAATAATTTGCCAAATTCCTACAGCAGAAAGTGAAGCAAAAAAGTCGTACTTTGCTTTAGGTTGTTGTATAGCGGTGGAACGGATAAAAATTGCATGAGTTCGATCTCGTTCGCCTGTTTGCTTCCTGCAAACAGAACCAAGAGGAGCTACTACAGATGATATTTCTTTCTCATCATCTACACGGCAAATCAAATTTCCGTTAAACTCCAAGTGAGTCAAACGAATAAAGTCATTTCCAAATACAGTTGTTTTCATCTTGCCAAAGTCTTGTCTCAACAAATGCTCACCGCTGTAATTATTTTGAGATGGGAGAACCTTGATCAATTTTAGACAAGATTTCTTAATGGCAATTTCGTAATTGACCAAGGCTGCTAAATGCTCTCCGGTTGATCCCTCCGGCGTTTCAAAAGAACTTAATGCCAATTGGCCAAATTGAACGCTTCGAAGGACTACATGATCACTAACTCGAACAGCATTTCCTTCTTCGCGATATTTATATCTTGGGAGAACCATCCATTTTTGAGCTAGTTCAAGATTTTGATCGATTTTGCTTCGAAGTTGAACAGGATACATTGAATCTCCCCCAATATAGTTACAATCTGTCTGGCCTTGGCAGACTAAAGTCATGTTGGTAGGGACATGTATCAACTTCACAATGGATCCATATTTAATACAAGTTTTCTGAGCAAAAAAGGTAAGCTCGTAAAATTGATTCGAAACGGAGAAATTACCTGTACACCATCCAATTCAATCCTAAACATACTTCTCGTAAAATCTAAATTTATTACATCGGTTGATCCTGTACAACGGAGATGAGTGACCATTTCCTCGTTCTCTGGTATCGGTTCAAACATGGACGGTATAGCCAAATATCCAAGGTTATCCATGAAGAAGCTGATGATATCACCAGACAAAATTACTTGCTCATTTTCCAGTTCACTTTCCATGGCCATCCAACATTGCGCAATCCAGTACAGATTGATAGCTGAAGTTATATTGATAATCTTTTAATTTAATCAGGATGTGGGATGCGGAAAATCAAACCAACAGAACCAACAATCGGGAATCTGGAATCTCAACAACAAGCTAAATTTGACGGGTATTTCGGTATTTCCATATTGCTTGTTTTGCACATGCTTTGGTCTGCCTTGATCCCAAATACAATACGAATATTATTATATTTGGTGTTGTGGAATATGGAAAACTGTTCAGTGTTGGGGGATACCAAACGGGATGGAAGTTTTGTGCTTGTATAGTATAGTATATTGAATATTAGCGTCTCCCCATACTGACGATGAATATTTACAATAAGTGTGATACTTCTTCATTATCAAATTTTCGAGACGTTACTGTGACGCATATCAACATCACATGGAATATTGACTTTGTTTGCAATACTTTGAGTGGGTGCGTTGATCATTCCATCAAAGTATTAGTTGACGGGACGCGAGAGGTTCATTTTGACAGCTCGAAGATACATCTCGATGAATCAAACCCTGTATTGATCAACCATTCGCTTATTGCCTCATTCCGCAAAGAAGATCCACATGAAGTATTGGGTAGTCGCATCATAGTGGAAGTTCCTGAAAGTCTGTGTCATTGCGGTTCAACATTCACCATCACTTTCCGCTATTCCGTTGATCAGCAAGCTTCTGCTGTTCAGTGGCTACCGGCAACTGCGACACAAGGGAGTTTGTTTCCATTTGTATTCACACAATGCCAGGCAATCCATGCAAGGAGTTTGTTGCCATGCATGGACTCTCCTGCGGTTAAAGCGACTTATACTGCAGCTGTTACTGCACCTAATTGGTGCACAATTTTGATGAGCGCGTTACATGTGGATAGTAATGTGTAAGAAGATTTCGCGACTTTCTACTGGAGTCAACCCGTACCAATATCTAGTTATTTGATCGCACTGGCAGGAGGTAGGCTAGCATTAAAAGATATTAGTGATAGAGTCCGCATATGGGCGGAACCAGAAGTTATTGAAGCTGCGCATTTCGAATTTAGCGAAACTGAGGCATTTCTGCAAATTGCGGAGGAAATTACAGGATGTAAATATCAATGGACTAGGTATGACGTACTGTGCATGCCGCCATCTTTCCCTTACGGTGGAACGGAAAATGCTTGTATT
>JACCEA011734379.1_pt1 | contig 12650 bp, 9 predicted proteins | sample 7449851 | NCBI WGS metagenome assembly JACCEA01 (sample SAMN15323453, study PRJNA562643) | freshwater metagenome | isolation source: river surface water | place: USA:Blue River Watershed | collected 2017-08-18 | reverse complement strand
TACCAAATCGGCGCGGGCGCGACAAAAAATAATATTTACTATTCTCAACTAATCTGGCAATATGTCGGGTTTTGTCTATGTAGGTATAATTTTTATCCGTAGCACGAATTTCTGATAACGTAGAGATCCCGATTGGTAATTTTTTCATTTAACTAATATCCTGTTTATTGATAGTATTCTTCGCAGCAAACTGCAGCCTGAACTCAATTTACATATTGATAACACATCTAGTCACTATTCTGACAAACGTTTAAAACCATCACATAATCATCTTTATATCTAATAAAATTATTTGTATATCTTTTTTATAACATCTGTATTACAAAAATACTGTTGAAGATAAGATTGTCCATTATACACCAATTTATGCGCAAAATTACGATCATACATTAACTGTAAAATAGCTTTAGCAAAAGAGGCATGATCATCAGACACTAAACAGTGAACCTCATTTTTTAACCCCGTACCCTCAACACCGATAGATGTAGATACCAACGGCATACCATTTTTTAAAGCATCAAGGGTTTTTATTTTAACTCCAGCACCATTTTGCATAGGATTAATAAAAACTATGGATTGTTGGTAAAAATCACTAAGAGATTCTACATTTTCATATAGAACAACCCGTTCATCTTCTTTTATCATATTTTTAAGCCGGTTAATTTCAAATCCAGCAGAATTACCAACTATACAAAAAATATATTCTTTAGAGGCTTCTTTTAATATCGGATGAACATTTTCTAAATACCAGTACAACCCATGTAAATTATAACCCGTAAATAAATTACCTACAAATAGTATCTGCCCAAATTTGTGTTTACTTGAATCAAACGAAGAAATACTGACATCATTCTGATATGTGGGAAGAAAATATGACTTGCTACCAAAACCAGCATTAAAAAACAAATATTCTTTGTATGAAATAAATAAAATTGAATGCACAAATCGTAATAATTTAAGCTCTCTAAATTTTATTTTATATGCATCGAGTAAACGTACTGCCTTATTAAGAAGACCAACTTCAAATTTTATTTTTTTGCGCGAATAATAGAATTCATAATTATGCATTCTATAAATAAATTTAGCTTCAGAAAGATGTGGATTTGATATTATGCTATCAGCATGAAAGCCATGAATCAATACATAGTCATATTTTTTAGTGAAAGAAAAATCCTTCAAGCTGCGATACAACATGCAATAATTTGGCTTTAAACGAAATAAATACACTAAACTTAAGACTTTATTTTTTTTAATCGGTAAATAGTAAATATTCGCTAAATTTAACTCTTTTTTGAGTAACTCATCTACGCCATCGCAATGGCTTCTATAATCACAGTACAATAAATCAATCGTTAAATCTATGTTAGCATGAGAAATTTGCAACAATGAATTATAAATATCAATTTTACCCCCATGATTATGCGGGTAAATATTACATGGTGTAACAATTAGCAAACGTTTCATTTTAACCTCTTTAAGCAAATATTTAACTGATGAAAGCAATTAAAATTTAGCTTTAATAATCTAATCATTACGTAACGCTTATAATTTAATAACCATCGCGATGAAAAAATTTCTATATTTTTAATAAAAAACTCTTTAGCTTTTACCACATCTGACTCTAACATCAAATATTTATACGCAACGTCAGCAACATACACAGCAAACTCATCATCATGCTGCCATAGCTGCAATTTATACCAAGTAATTAAACTTGTATAAATAATAGGAAAATGCTTAATATGTAGTGTGTTACCACTTGTTATTGAAGTCTGATTTCGTTTTTCATAAAAATAATAGGCGTCATCAATGTAGCCAATTGAGTTAGCTATAGACAATACCCGAGGAATTAACTCCATATCTTCATGTAATAATCCGTCATAGAATGCAAAACAATGTGTCAACCAAAACTCACGTCGATAAATTTTATTCCAAGCAATTAAATTACCTAAATAACGATTACCCATATTATGCTGAGGATCTACCAAATATATCTTATCAAACCCAACATGTTTGGCAACATAGTTACAGGAAACTATCGAATACTCATAAGACAACGCCACATTATACATGCTTTTATATAATTCCAGATCAACCCAATCATCACTATCAACAAAAGCAATATAATCACCTGTGGCAAATTTAACACCATAATTACGTGCATCACTCAAACCACCATTGAGTTTCAAATAAGCTCGTATTTTATGTGGATAATTCAAGACATATGAATCAATTATCACTTGGCTATGATCAGTAGAGCCATCATTTACCAAAATAATTTCTATATCCTCAAGCGTTTGATGGAGTAAAGACTCAATGCATCTCACCAGATAATTTGCGGTATTATAAATAGGAACTACTACACTAAGCACAGGCATAATTTACGGAACTAAACTTGGTTCAATTTGATTAAGCCCATGAATAAGATTACTTAAGTATTGCTTAAACTCGACGGAAACTTCAGGATGCTTTAATCCATAACCAATTGTAGCTTGCAAATAGCCTAGTTTACTTCCACAATCATAACGAGTCCCACTGATAGTGTGAGCAAAAATAGCTTCATAATGAAGTAAGTCAAAAATAGCATCGGTTAATTGAATTTCCCCACCAACACCACTCGTCGTATTCCGCAATAAATTAAAAATTCGTGGGGTTAAAATGTACCTACCGACAACAGCTAAGTTAGAAGGGGCATTATCTACCTTGGGTTTTTCGACTATTGACTCCACTTTCATAAAATCACTAACTTTATTAGCCGCTAATTTCACTATGCCATATGCAGAAACATCTTGATCAGCAACTTCACTTACACCCAACACAGAAGACCCAGTTTGTTCATAAACTTCAATCATCTGGGCAAGCGCGCCTGGAGTACAATCCATCAATTCATCGGCAAGAATAACGGCAAAAGGCTCATCACCAACTATGGAAATAGCCGTTAACACCGCATGCCCAAGACCTAAGGCCTCTGCTTGACGAATATAAATACAGTTAACATTGTTAGGTAAAATATTTTGTACTATATCGAGTAATTTAGTTTTATTTTTTAACTCTAATTCAGTCTCTAATTCATATGCTTTATCAAAGTGATCTTCAATTGATCGTTTATTCCGACCAGTAATAAAAATCAGCTCTGTAATACCAGCAGCGATAGCTTCTTCAACGGCATACTGGATAAGTGGTTTATCAACAATAGGCAACATCTCCTTTGGCGAGGCTTTGGTTGCAGGTAAAAATCTAGTTCCCATCCCTGCTACAGGAAATACCGCTTTAGTAATTTTTTGCATAATCTCAATTCTTCTATTTGCTTGCTTCTATTTTAGGCTTAAATAACAATGCTTTTAAGTATGACCGAATCAGTCCCCAACTATATTTTAAACTAACTTGCTCTTGGTGCATTACTTTGAGTTGGCGTAAAATAAATACACACCAAGCTACAACACCTTTATTATGATAAACTACCCACGCAGAATTCCTGGCTCCATAATAATACTTCCAAGAATTCATAGCATTTATTGCAGATAAACTAAATTTTTGATTTTCTGGACAATCATGCCTAACAACACTGTCAAGTACGAGATAGCTTGGAAATTGGCTAGAAATTCGCTGTGTATATTCAGTATCATCATACCAAATAAAAAAATCTGCAATTGGAAAACCAACTCTTTCAATCGCGGTTCGAGAAACTAAACATGAAACAAACGAGCATGATTGTAACTTTATTAACGACGATGAAATATTATTACCTTCAAGCCAATCATCGCTTACTACTGGTTGATTCAAATAACAAGAGTTACCATCGCGCCAAATAATTTTTGAACATAAAAATCCAGAAATAACCTGCTGTTTATGCAACATATCATTTGCACGAATAAGAGCACCAAGGCTATCTACGTGCACATAAGCATCGTCATCTGAAACCCAAACATAATCAGCTCCAAGTTCATAAGCAGTTTTTATACCAACGTTAAAACCACCTGCACCGCCCAAATTCTGCCCAAGATTAACTACCAATAAAGACGGTAGAATATCCTGCTGCTCCAACAGCCACGAACTTGTCAAATCAGTAGAACAGTTATTGACTACTATTACTCTATCTGGTTGATATTGAGATTTAAATAGAGCATTTAATGCAATTCTTAATTGATCTAAACGATTATATGTGACAATTACGGCGATCAGCATCTCAAACTTTCATAACATTTAACATTGTAATTCTTTTTGAGCAGTATTTAATGCACTTTCAAATACCTGATGCATATCATAATATTTGTATTCAGCTAAACGCCCGCCAAAAATAACTTTATTTTGCCCATCTGCCATTAGCTTATATTTTTGATAAAGAGCCTGATTATGAGCGTCATTAATAGGATAGTATGGCTCTTCGCCACGTTTCCAATCAGAAGAATATTCTTTTGTTACTACTGTTTTCTCTTGTGTACCAAATTCAAAATGTTTATGCTCTATGATACGCGTATATGGAACTTCACGTTCTGTATAATTTACAACTGCATTACCCTGATAATTATCTGTATTCATAATTTCATGCTCGAAACGCAGCCCACGATACTGTAACTCGCCATGACAGTAATCAAAGTACTGATCAATTGGACCAGTATAGACCACTTTGTCCGCTAATGATTCCAACTCCTCTTTATTAGCAAAGAAATCTGTATTTAGACGTACTTCAATATCATCCAAAAGCTTCTTGATAATCACATTATAACCGTCAATAGGAATACCTTGGTATTTATCATTAAAATAGTTATTATCATAGGTAAACCTAACAGGTAAACGCTTAATAATAAACGCTGGTATCTCAGTCGCATCTCGTCCCCATTGCTTTTCTGTATAGCCTTTGATAAGTTTATAATAAATATCCTTACCTACTAGTTTTAGAGCCTGCTCTTCCAAATTTTTGGGCTCTATAATATCCAAATCTGCAATTTGTTTAGCAATTTCAGCTTTGGCTTCAGATGGTGTTTTAATATTCCACATTTTACTAAATGTATTCATGTTGAAAGGGAGATTATACAGTTCATCTTTATAAATAGCTACAGGTGAATTAGTATAACGATTAAACTCAGCAAATTGATTAACAAAATCCCAAACTTCTTTATTACTAGTGTGAAAAATATGTGCACCATATTTATGTACATTGATACCTTCAACATTTTCACAGTAAACATTTCCACCAATATGATCACGCTTATCAATCACTAAACATCTTTTGCCTGCTTTTTTTACAAAGTGTGCAAATGTTGCTCCAAATGGACCTGCACCTACTATTAGATAGTCATACTTCAACTTCTAACCCTTCCTTAAAATTTTCTTAATTTTAGCCTTTGCCTTATGCTTTGACATGTGATAAATCTGTACAGCCTTAAGGATTTGCTTTTTATATAACTTATTGCGCCAAGGTGACATAGATAAAAAATTAAAATACTCTTGCCATAAAGGATTTAAACATCCTGATTGCCATGGCTTAATAGCACCAGAAAAATGAATAATAGCAGGATTTACACGGGCTACTTCAATTTCTTCACTGGAATACCTAGTAGAGCCAGTATCAAAAAATGCAGTTTGCTGTAAATTCCATTTCACAGGAAGTAATTTTACTTTATCTTCCAAAACTAAATTTAATACATCCTGATCTTGATATTTCATAGTATTATTTATACGTGCCGAACATTCAAACAATGTACTTTTGAGCTTATCAATCCTCATTTGTGCTAAGTTGAGTAATAATACACCAGCATTAAAGTAAAAACTTTTCTCTTTTAACCCTAGCTCCAACTTCCAATCAAACACAGGATATGCCCACGTATCCTCACATGCAGCAGCATAATTACTCTCAAGAGGCATATTCCACAATTCTGATAGAGATTGTTTTACAACCAGATCACAATCTAAATATATTGCTTTATCTAATTCTGGTTTTAATTCAGGTATCAAGTACCGATAGTAAGTGTGTTTAGTTGTATGCTTCATTGTTTCAGTTATAGACAATTTATCAAATAACTTATCATTTATCCAAATAAATTCAATATTACCATTAACTAATTTACTCAGTATGCGCTTATGTTTACTTGATATACCGCCATCCATAATATGAAAATAATATTTATCATTAGCACTGGCAGAATGTAAAATTGAAGTAAGTGCTACGCCAAGATGTTGCGAAAACTTATCGTCAGCCGCAAAAAAAACATGTATTGCATTTTCATCTGGAACTATTTGTTTAGAATCAATAAATACTCGCTGTAACTCTTTAATTTTTAACTGACGCGTAGTTTTTATATATGTCACAAATATACCAAACAACCATTCTGAAATATACCCAAATACTCGTGCTTCCTGAACATCATAGCTGGAAATATCCAGTTCAGCCTCAAGCGTAAATAATATATCAAATAACACCGTCGAATATTCATTAAACAAATCTTTTTTTAAAACAAACATATTATTAAAAAATCCAGTAGTGGAATTATGATAAATTTCAACAGCGTTTTGATATTGTGGATATTTTTCAAGTAAAATGTCTATCGCTCTTAAATAATCTTTTATATGTAATTTTGGATCAGATGATTTATAATGATCAAGCATATCAACCGAATTTACGTGAGTTACACTCCACTGTTTAGCTACAATCACATCATATTCAGTTACAACTTTATTTAGATTATTATCGGTTAATCCATATTTCTCAAAAATATTTGTTACATCATGCTCTACTACACAACCCCAGCGATCTTCAGGATATATATTATCCGTAAAATTAAATAGTCTTCGATAATGCATAAATCCAATATAATCAGAATTGCAATTTTTCCATGCCCAGTACTGTGCGGTTAATTCACAAAAATTAGGATTTTTTGCTGAAATATTCTCACCATCCGAATCTAGTATCATATTTAGCTTATTATCAACAAGAGCACTACCCACATGAATTGGCTTTAAAATATTATTTTTAAATAAATGGTAATTTTTATGATATGAAATAAATATTGATATTGTTCTTTGCATGCGTAACTCTTTCTATAATAGCTCAAAATAATTATAAATAATGTGTACTAAAAATTACATCTTCTTAATTATTTTACTAATAAATCTTAGTGGTGTTGTTATCTTCCAACTTTTAGAATTTAATAAATTGTCTACTTCTATTTTTTTATATGAAATTATATTATTAGCTACTGTTAATTTATACTCCATCTCTAATAATCTAGATTCTGATTCTGCTAACTCAAGTTTTAATTTATGAAATTTATTAATAACCTCTTTTAATATACTATAATCACCTAGTTTCATTAAAACCATATTTAATAAACGTTCATTTTCAGGAGTGTGCTGGTACCACATAGATAATTCATATAATTTCTTAAAAATAAGCTCGCTTTGATGAGGCGAAATATCAAATATTTCTAAAACGTAATCATATAGGTCTAGAAGCTCCCCAAATAATTCAGGTTTTTGATAATTGCTTATATATGCGCTATTTTCATGCCTAACATAATAATTTAACTTGTTGGAGTTATAGCTTATCCGATTATCTTTAAAAGAGCTTAATACCAAAAGATAAAACATCCAATCACCTGCCTTGTTATAGCGGCTAACCAATTGGATTTTAGTAGGACTAATCTTTTTTTTATTAAATACAACGGCACTAACATTAGGAATTGTATTTATAACCACTAGAAAGTTTTCAATTTCATTTATACCCAGATTAACATAGCTACTTTCCCATTTCTTAGAGTCAAACATCTGAGACTTATAATCAGACTCATTCGCAATAATTTTTCCATCTGTATTAATAAAATTTGATTGACAGTAACTTATAGCTACATCTTTATCATCAAAAGCAGGTAACAATGTCTCTAAGAAATTTAACTCACAATAGTCATCGGCTTCGGTAATCCAAAAATAATCATGCTGTGTTAATTCAATACCTTTTAACCACTGTTTAAACACTCCTTGATTAACTTTATTTGGAATAATACGATAAGGTATATTAGTTTTGCTTAGTATATCTTCCGCAACTTCCAAACTATTGTCTGTAGAGCAATCATCAAGAAAAATAATCTCAGCAGGTTTGATTGTTTGATTAACAATACAATCTATCCGCCGCTGCAGAAATCTAGCATAGTTGTAATTGGGTATTATTACTGAAATTTTTTTATTAATGTATATCATCATGAAAATACCACAGTAGATAAAGATCTATGATAATAGTCATTTTCAAAATCTATCCCTAATGTTTTCAAAAATGGTTTAATTATGGTTATATCTATTTCATCAAATGGAAAACCTTTTGAGACTATCTTCATCTTACTTTTCTTTCTTATTACATCTTCAACGACATTAATAAAATCTACAATTGATATATTATGTGAATTAGCTATATTTACAATTTGATTATTATTCAAATTATTTACTAGAATGTAATCAATAATTTTATAGACATCATCCAAGGCAATCAAATTACGAGTGGCACGCTCCCATACATCAAACTCTTTATCATAAATAATATTATTTACAATAAAATTAACTAATGTAGGATTATTAGCACGACCTATTACCTGAGAAATTCTAAATATATTATATGATTTACAATTTTCAATAACATATTGCTCCATAGCTAATTTATGTAATACATATGGCGAATTGCGAGCCATTGGATCATACATGCTACTAGTACCAAAATAAACAAAATGTTTTTCTGAATTATTAGTAATTGTTTCATGCAATAAAGTAAATTCACGCTCAAATTCACTAACCTGAGTTTCTTTAGAATTAGATACACCACTGGCAAAAATCAACACATCGTTATTATCTTTATATTTGGCAAATTGTTTTGCCATCATTCCATTGCCGATTAACATAATACTTTCCTAACTTCTGTGCAATACTTCACAAGTAAAAACTTAACAAGCGGTTTAAGTATCCTTAATTCAAAATACGTGTAGATTAGATTACTAACGTAAAAACTTACTATTATAGATATACAAGCAATTATATAGTAATTATAAAATTTAAAATATGTAAATGAAATATAATTTATCCACTGCAATACAACAAAGTGAAATAAATATAATTCATAAGAAATATCACCAGCCTTCACCAATGCTCTAGATAAAAATCCATTTGAAAAAAATAAATAAAATGCAAGCAATAAAAATACAGTCTGTATCAATAAAAATTGAACTTTGATTCCATTATAATGAAAAGTTATAAACCGCCATACATTATCAAAATGAGGCATAATTAAATAACATGAAACAAGCAACAATAACATATAAATAACTTTATAAACCACATGTACAGATGACTTAATGTAAAAATAACCTATGAGTGTACCTAGTAAAAAGTATAAATTAATCTCATTAGTCATTAATCTTAGATATGTAAAATTACCTATATAATGTGATACAAAAAAAACCATTGCGACAAAGTAAGCAGACAACAGCAATATTCTCTGTTTACTAAAAAGAATGAATAAGTTAAAAATTAGATAAAAATAAACTTCATAGTTCAATGTCCAACCAGGCCATAAAACAGGAAATCCTAACTGAGGCGCAGATTGTACAATTTTCATAGCTGGCATAAACAAAATAGATTTAACAAAATAGATCAAATCAATATTAACTGCAACATAGGGATTCAATGCAAAAAGAATGGTTGCTAAAATATAAAGTGGATATATTCTAAAAAACCTCTTAATTATAAATTTTTTAATTGAAGCAAACGAGGCAGTATAATCTACTGTAGAATAATATATAATAAATCCACTTATTATAAAAAAAACCTGAACACCTACGCTTCCAAACGAGAAATAATCATGGCTTAATTTCAAATAATCTTTGATATATCCATAATAATGGAACAAGATAACGCCTATCACTGCAGTGCCTCTTATTTTCTGTATAATTTTATTCACGAAAATACCAGTTCAATAAAATCTTGTACTGGATTTTCTGACTGAAATTTTAATACTGAATCTCGAGCTTTCAATCCAATTTTCTGCCAACTATGTCTATTTTGCCATACCCTTTCTAATGCCTCATCAATTAACTCGGCAGTAGGAGCTTTTGCAAGAAAGCCTGAAACATTATCTTCAACTAATTCACGGTGTCCACCAACATCTGTTAAAACAGGAACTCTTGCACATAACATCGCCCCCAAAAGTACAATTGGCACACCTTCCATATGACTAGGCATTATTATCCCATGATTTTTACGCCAAATATCCTTGACATCACGTGAATAACCACAAAAATTAATATTTTTAACTTGATAATATGTTTTTAATTGTTCTAATTGCCGTTTATTTGGACCATTACCATAAAGATTAATGATCAACTTACGTTGTTTCCATTTATCTTGTTTAAGAACTTCAAATAATAAATCTTGCCCTTTATGAATAGTAATAAGCCGAGATGGGCACGCAAGATGATACTCATCATCAAACACCTCTGGAAATGGTAAATTAACATCACGGTCAACCCCAGCAACAGGATTACAATGACGTTCCGCATTATCTAATTTTAGACCGATTTGGCGTTCCATTAATAAACGGTTATTTTCACAAGTAAAAAATGTTTTATACGCATATTTGTAACCATTACGTATTAACTCGGATTGATCATCATCAACCCAAAAACCTTCTTTGGTTAGCTGATTAACGATTGTATATGGAATTTTTTTAGTATAACAACGTTTGAACCACTCACCGCCCTCATTGTGATCACCCTGTATAAATACTACAATATCATAACTATTTTTTTCTAATATACTATAACCATCTTCACTAAAATAGCTAATCTTAGCTCCAGAATTAGCTAAGCCATTTACTTTATTCGAAAGATTATTTCTACTGTGTACTACTAAACTTGGCTCTAAGCCCAGTGTAACTAAATAATTAACCGTATCAACCCAAAGAACATCAGCGCCACCCCCCTCTTGCGCACTAGGATTAAGGGCGACAAATAAATATTTAAGACTAGTATTAAACTTAGACTGAACATATAATTTTCTATACGAATCAATCATTGATTGGATAGAAAAGTTATTTATTGAACGTGTTTGATTAAATTTACTAATCTCATCAAGACGTTTTGCAGCGTTCCACAAATTATTACAAATAGTTGCTAAACCAACTGCATCACCTGTTTTAGCCAACAATGAATCATTAGCGATTATTTCAGATAAAGCGCCAGTATCATAAGCAATAACAGGCATACCAATACTCATAGCAAATGGTGTAACCTGTCCAAAACTCTCATCGAACACAGGAGCCATAAATATACGCATTTTGCGATATAAGCTAGGTAATTGAGCGTAAGGAACATAACCAGTAAATAAGAATCTACCTTCAAAACCAGCATCAATAACAGCTTGTTTATAAATCGGTAATAAGACACCATCCCCTACAATCATACATTTTACCTGTGAGTTTATTTTACATAGTTCAATAAAAGGTAAAATTGACTTCTCATTAACCTTATCAACATCTAAGCGATAAACCATACCAACATATTCTGCATCTAATAATTCACTTAACTTTCTAGCTGAAAAAAAACTAAAGTCGGAACCAGGATAAATTACACTTTCTAACTTTTGATTGTCTGATTTGAATATCTGTTTAACATAGTTACTTACATATACATAAGACGTATTAACTTTACTAATTAATGGATTTACTGGTACATTAATATTTTGTATGACTGGTATTTGATATTGCTCTAATACCGAATAAATATTGTTATACCAATGAGCATCACCGCGTCCCCAGTAGTGAACATGAATAATTGAAGGTCTGATTTTATTTATTAAATATTTAAGTTCTTCCAAGTCATTATCAATTTGCCAAATTTCTACGCCTAGATATTTTTGAGGATGTGGAACATACTGAGTTACTACAAAATGTTTAAACTCATATAATTTCTCTATCAAGTCAACAACTAATTGAGAAGAACCTCCAACATTAAAATTTCCAATAATATGTAGTATCTTGTTACTTATTGATAGTTGGCTAGATTTGACAATATATGGTTTAAAATCTATCAAACTATACCCTATTAACAAACTATTAACATATTTATCAAATTTATAATCTTTAATAATTTCCAATGATTTATGAGAAATTGTTTTATATAATTCATTATCCGTTACTAATTGAATTACCTTACTTGCAAAATCATTAGTATCCAAATAATCTGCGACTAACACTTTATTAATGGTATTTAAGACTTCAGGTGCTCCACCGCATTTATCAAACGCAATCATTGGCAACCCATGTGCTAAAGAATCTAACATAACATTTGGAAATGGATCTTCCCGACTTGTCAGCGCAAATACATCACTACCCTCTAAATATAAAGAATAATCACTAGCAAAATCATCAAAAATAATATTTGGATTCTTATCAAAGTCTTCGCCCAATAATTCGACTAATTCAGGTGCAGTTTTATCACACAGATAAATAAAATAAATATGTTTATTAGCTAGTGTAACTTGTTGAGCTATTTGGTAAAACAAATCAACACCTTTACGTGGCAAATCTCGCCCACCATTAAAAATAATTTTGCTATCTAATGGCAAATTATATCTTTGCCGAAGTCTTATTTGAGAATCCTTATTAATAATATAAC
>JACCEA011527194.1_pt1 | contig 12653 bp, 9 predicted proteins | sample 7449851 | NCBI WGS metagenome assembly JACCEA01 (sample SAMN15323453, study PRJNA562643) | freshwater metagenome | isolation source: river surface water | place: USA:Blue River Watershed | collected 2017-08-18 | reverse complement strand
TGCGCACCGGTGAAACCCTGGCAAATTACTTTGGTGTCTTTGTTAATTAAAACGCTCATGTTCTTCGCCCCTTATTGATTCGCAGCAGCTGCAACAACTTTCTTGGCGGCGCCAGTCAAGTCGGTATCGGCAATGATGTTCAGGCCGCTTTCGCCCAGCACTTTAGCGCCCAGCTCAGCATTGTTACCTTGCAGACGAACAACAACAGGTACTTTTACACCTACTTCTTTAACTGCACCGATTACGCCTTCTGCGATCATGTCGCAACGTACGATACCGCCGAAGATGTTGATGAATACGGCTTTTACTGCGTCATCAGACAGAATGATTTTGAACGCTTCAACTACGCGTTCTTTAGTTGCACCACCACCTACGTCGAGGAAGTTGGCAGGTTGACCGCCGTGCAGTTTAACGATGTCCATGGTGCCCATCGCCAAACCAGCGCCGTTAACCATACAACCGATGTCACCACCCAGAGCAACGTAGTTCAGTTCCCAAGCAGCAGCATGAGCTTCACGCGCATCTTCTTGTGATGGATCTTGCATTGCTTTTAATTCTGGATGACGGTACAGAGCGTTGCCGTCGATTACCAACTTGGCATCCAGGCAGTGCAAGTCGCCTGCTGGAGTGATAACCAATGGGTTAACTTCCAACAGCGCCAAATCTTTCTCTTTAAACAATTGCGCAAGACCCAAGAATATCTTCACGAATTGGTTAATTTGTTTGCCTTCCAAACCGAGTTTGAAAGCCAAGTCACGACCCTGGAATGGCTGTGCACCAACCAGCGGATCAACAGCAACTTTCAGAATTTTTTCTGGAGTGTCGTGTGCAACTTTTTCAATTTCCACACCACCTTCGGTAGATGCCATGAACACGATACGACGTGAAGAGCGATCTACTACTGCACCCAAATATAATTCTTTGGCGATGTCAGTACAGGTTTCAACCAGGATACGACTAACTGGCTGACCTTTTTCGTCTGTTTGGTAGGTCACCAGATTCTTGCCCAACCACTTTTCAGCGAAGGCTTTGATTTCGTCTTTGCTTTTAACCAGTTTTACGCCGCCCGCTTTACCGCGACCACCAGCGTGAACCTGAGCTTTAACGACGAACATATCGCCGCCGATTTGATCAGCAGCAGCAACAGCTTCTTCAACAGTTGCAGCAGCAATGCCTTTAGAAACAGGCAAACCATATTGGGCAAACAGTTGCTTACCCTGATACTCGTGCAAATTCATGGTGTAGTTCCATTTGACGATGGTTGGATTAGCGTTTTAGTACACAGTCCAACTTGGGTTATCGATGGAGGCAAACCTTATGAGCTTGCCCCCGCCTAAAAAACGAGGACTCTATGGTTCTCTTAACGCTTCTTCTTATTGGCAATGTGGATGGCATGGCCATGCACTGCCAGGGCTGCTTCGTGGATTGCTTCAGACAGGGTTGGGTGACCAAACACCATCATACCCAGATCTTCCGCACTCGAACCGAATTCCATTGCAATCGCTACTTGTTGAACCAGATCCGCAGCGCTTGGGCCAACAATATGGGCACCAAGAATACGATCAGTTACGGCGTGAGCAATAATTTTTACCAAACCGTGGCTTTCGTTAGCTGCCATTGCACGACCACTGGCCGCGAATGGGAAAGTACCCACATTGTAAGGCTCGCCAGACGCTTTTACTTGCTCTTCGGTTTTACCAACAGCGGCAACTTCCGGGTGAGTGTAAATAACGCTTGGAATAATATCGTAATTGATTTGTGATTTCTGGCCAGCGATGCGCTCAGCAACCATTACGCCTTCTTCAGAACCTTTGTGCGCTAGCATTGGGCCACGCACCACGTCACCAATTGCCCAAACACCTGGCGCATTGGTTTCACATTGTTCATTTACAAAGATGAAACCGCGCTCATCTAGATTCACACCTGAATCGGCAGCCAACAGATTTTCAGTGTAAGGACGACGACCTACACACACGATTAATTTGTCGAAAGTTTCTTGTTGCTCTTTACCATCTTTGTCCTGATATGTAACAACGACTTCTTTACCATCTACTTTTGAGCCAGTAACGCGTGAACTAGTGCGAATATCCAAGCCTTGCTTGCCCAGGATTTTTTGCGCTTCTTTCGCGATTTGTTGATCCATCATGCCAAGGAAAGAATCCATGGCTTCCAGCACAACCACTTTAGAGCCCAAACGGTTCCATACAGAACCCAATTCCAGACCGATTACACCGCCACCAATTACACCCAAACGCGCCGGTACAGATTGGAACTCCAAAGCGCCAGTTGAATTCACGATTACGTCATTATCAACAGGAGCAACAGGGATATTAATCGGGTAAGAACCTGAAGCCAGAATGACATGATTTGCTTCAAGCACAGTGACTTTACCTTCGTGGTCAGTCACTTCAACTTTTTTGCCCGCCAACAATTTACCGGTACCAAATACGCTGGTAACACCGTTAGCTTTAAACAAACCAGCAATACCGCCAGTCAGATTTTTGATGATTTGGTTTTTACGCGCAATCATCGAAGGAACATTGATTTCAACACCTGATGTAGTAATACCGTGCACTGCGAAATCATCTTTTGCTTCGTGGTATTTGTAAGAACTGTCGAGCAGCGCTTTGGAAGGGATACAGCCTACGTTCAAGCAGGTACCGCCATTAACACCCTTGCCTTCTTCATTGCGCCACTTTTCGATACACGCAGTTTTCAGGCCGAGCTGTGCTGCGCGAATCGCGGCAACGTATCCCGCCGGGCCGGAACCTATAACGACCACATCAAATTTTTCAGACATAACAATGTTCCTAAATTATTAACAGTCGGCTACAACCTTGTGAGCAGTAACCCTTTACATGAAAAACGCTCTTAGTTTGCCAAGAGCGTTTCAAAACAGCAGATTAAAGTTCTAACACCTTATATTTCTAAAAGGATGCGTGCTGGATCTTCGAGCAGATCTTTAATAGTTACGAGGAATTGCACAGCCTCTTTACCGTCTAACAAACGGTGATCGTATGACAGCGCCAGATACATCATTGGCAGAATTTCCACTTTGCCATTAACTGCCATTGGACGCTCTTGAATTTTGTGCATACCCAAAATTGCAGATTGAGGAAGGTTCAGGATTGGAGTGGAGAGCAATGAACCAAACACACCGCCGTTGGTGATAGTAAAAGTACCACCGGACATTTCCTCAATGCCCAACTTGCCATCGCGCGCGCGCAGACCGAAATCACGAATGGTGTTTTCGATAGTTGCCAGGCTCATATTTTCCGCGTTACGCAATACAGGAACTACCAGACCTTTGTCGGTAGAAACCGCAACACCAATGTCCTGATAACCGTGGTAAACAACATCGTTATTGTCGATAGAGGCATTCACAACCGGGAAACGACGCAGCGCTTCAGCAGCCGCTTTTACAAAGAAACTCATAAAGCCCAAACGCGAACCATTATGCGCTTTTTCAAATTGATCTTTGTATTTTGCGCGCAGTGCCATTACTGGAGCCATGTTCACTTCGTTAAAGGTAGTGAGCATTGCAGTAGTATTAGATGCTTCAAGCAAACGCTCGGCAATACGCTTACGCAGACGAGTCATTGGCACACGTTTTTCAACGCGGTCACCAACTGCTTCAATTGTTGCAGCAGGCGATCCTGCAACTGGAGAGGCAGCGGCCGGAGTTGATTTGATGTGGTTGGCAACATCTTCTTTTAATACGCGACCGTCTTTGCCAGAACCAGCAACAGACGCCGTGTTTACATTATTTTCTTCCGCCAACTTGCGCGCAGCAGGGTTTACAGCAGCTGTCTTGGCTACTTCAGCCGCTGGAGCGGCAGCGGCAGGTGCACTAGCGGCCGCCGGAGCACTTGCCACAGCACCTTCAACAAATTTCGCAATTACTTCATTGCTCAGGATAGTTTCACCTTCGCCTTTCAGAATTTCGGAGATGCTACCGTCAGCCGGTGCAACAACCTCCAATACAACTTTGTCAGTTTCAATATCAACAATCAGTTCATCGCGCTTGACAGCTTCGCCAGGTTTTTTATGCCAGGTTGCTACCGTGCCATCTGCAACGGATTCAGGGAATGTAGGGGCTTTGATTTCGATACTCATGCTATTCCATCTCTCTGTAGCGCTAGGATTATTTGATCAACTCAATCAGTTAAAAAGCTCTCACACAGTGAGAGCTTTGTTTACAAAACGTTTTTCTTCTTCGATATGCGCAGACATATAACCGCCTGCTGGTGCAGCTGAAGGCTCACGCCCCACGTAATCAAGGTGCAGAGCCTTACCGTATACATCAGCAACTACATGACGCATATGATGCTGACTGCTGTACCAAGCACCTTGGTTCATCGGTTCTTCCTGGCACCAGAATATATCTTTGATATTTTTGAAAGGTGCCAAGGCAGCCTTCAATTCTGCCTCAGGGAATGGATACAGCTGCTCCAAACGAATTAATGCAACGTTATCCAGATTGCGCGCGGTACGCTCTTTTAACAAAGTGTAATAGACCTTGCCGCTACACAATATAACGCGTTGAACTTTTGCCGGATCAACATTTACATCGGTGATTACATTTTGGAAGCTGCCGTTTGCTAACTCTTCCAATGTTGATGTTGCCAATTCATGGCGCAATAACGATTTCGGGCTCATCACAATCAACGGGCGACGCATTGGGCGAATTGCCTGACGACGCAACATGTGGAAAACCTGGGCGGGTGTTGAAGGCACACACACCTGAATATTGTGTTCGGCACACAACTGCATAAAACGCTCCAAGCGTGCAGATGAATGCTCAGGTCCTTGCCCCTCGTAACCATGCGGCAACAACATAGTCAAACCGCACAGACGTCCCCACTTGTGTTCGCCGGAAGTGATGAATTGATCGATAACCACTTGAGCACCATTGGCGAAATCACCAAATTGCGCTTCCCAAATCACCAGACCTTTTGGTGCTGTAGTTGCGTAGCCATATTCAAAAGCCAACACAGCTTCTTCCGACAGGTAGGAATCGTAGAGATCAAAATCTACCGCAGCATTAACGCTCTTTAATGGGGTTGCAGAATTGCCATCCTTTTGGCTGTGGACGACTGCGTGGCGGTGCGAGAAAGTACCGCGTCCAACATCTTGGCCGGTCATACGGACAGAATATCCTTGCTCAAGCAAGGTGGCATAAGCCAGGGTTTCAGCCATTCCCCAATTCAGTGGTAATGCGCCCCCTGCCATTTTGCGGCGATCTTCGTACACTTTCTCAACTTGTTTCTGCACCACTATACCTTCAGGAATAGTGAGCATTTTACTCGCAACAGCTTGCAACGATTTTAAATCCATCCCAGTGTCAGCGGGAGTCAACCAATCGTGGCCAATGTAAGGAGTCCAATCTACAAACAAACTACGATCAGGCTCACTTACCAAACCGCTGGCAACATGGTCACCACGATCCAGAGCCGCGCGATAATTAGTCGTTAAATCGTCTGCCGCCGCTTGAGTTAACAGATTTTCCGCAACGAGTTTATCCGCGTAAAGCGTACGAGTAGTTTTTAGGGCACGGATAACTTGATACATCAGCGGCTGAGTTGCGGACGGCTCATCCGTTTCGTTGTGACCACGGCGACGATAACAAACCAAATCGATCACCACGTCTTTTTTGAACTCGTAACGATAATCCATCGCCAACTGCGCAATGAACAATACTGCTTCCGGATCATCACCATTTACGTGAAAAATCGGGCACTCAATCATTTTGGCAACGTCAGTGCAGTATTCTGTCGAACGCGCGTCTTCACGCTTGTTGGTCGTAAATCCAACCTGGTTATTGATGACGATGTGCAAAGTACCACCAGTACCGTAAGCACGGGTTTGAGACATTTGGAATGTCTCCATCACCACACCCTGGCCTGCAAATGCAGCATCACCGTGTACGTTAATAGGCACAACTTTTGCGCCGGTTGCATCTTTACGTCGATCCTGACGGGCGCGAACAGAACCTTCCACAACGGGAGAAACAATTTCCAAATGCGATGGGTTAAACGCCATCGCCATATGCAATTCACCACCGGGAGTCATCACATTGGATGAAAAACCCGAGTGGTACTTAACGTCACCTGAAGTGTTCAGCGAGCGCTTGCCGTCAAACTCCGCAAACAACTCTGCCGGGTTTTTACCGAACACATTGATTAGTGTATTCAGGCGGCCACGGTGAGCCATGCCTAATACAATTTCTTTCGCGCCGTAGGTACCGGCTCGCTTTACGAGCGCATCGACCAGTGGAATGAAGCTCTCACCACCCTCCAAACCAAAACGCTTGGTACCCGGATATTTGCTATCAAGGTGACGCTCAAGACCTTCAGCGGCAGTCAAACGCTCTAATAAAGCCAAACGTTGCTCTTTCGTGAATTCCGGGTTTGAACGAACACTCTCGAGACGTTGCTGCAACCATTGCTTTTCAGCTAACGGAGTGATGTGCATGATTTCCGCACCGATATGACCACAATAGGTCTTCTCTAATGCTTCGATAATTTCACGCAGAGTCGCTTGTTCCTTGCCAATAAACAAACTCCCAGTGCTAAACACTGTATCCAAGTCTGCATTGGTTAAACCGTGGAATTGCAAATCAAGATCTGCAACGGGTTCACGCACCATCAACCCCAGCGGATCGAGCTGTGCTTTTTGATGACCGCGAAAACGGTAAGAGCTAATTAGTTGCAGAACTTTAATTTGCTTTTGTTCGTGCTCTGCGCTAACTGAACCACCAGCAACAGTAACGGTGCGAACTCTGGATTTACCCAGTTGCTCAAACTGAGAGCGAATGACCGAATGGGGAGTATCTTGCGTCAGTACGCCGTTTACGCGCGGCAACTGATCGAAGTAATTACGCCATTCTTCAGGAACGGCATTAGGATTGTGTAAATACGTGTCGTAGAGCTCTTCGACATAAGCAGCGTTCCCACCGGAAATATGAGACGTACTCCAAAATTGCTCCATAATGCTGTCTTGCATTCCACCCACCTTAATCTTTGGGGATCTATCCCCTGCTATCAACTAGCGGTTAGCTACCAAACGCTTTCAACTTGTGATTAAAAGCGCCGCTTTTAAGTCGCTATCACCCAAGGCGACAGCGGACAGTTTTTGATTAAACGAGCGCAAATCGCTCATCAAATCATCAAATTTTGCCGGCTTCAGATACGCAAAAGCGCCACCTTAGGTAGCGCTCTGTAATAACATATTGCGAATATGGCCGATTGCTCGTGTTGGGTTTAACCCTTTGGGGCAAACCGCTACGCAGTTTTGGATACCGTGACAGCGGAATACACTGAATGGATCATCCAAATTGGCAAGTCGTTTCTGGGTCGCTAAATCGCGGCTGTCAGCCAGGAAACGATAAGCCTGCAACAAACCAGCTGGCCCGATGAATTTATCCGGGTTCCACCAGAAAGATGGACAACTGGTTGAACAACAGGCGCAGAGTATACACTCATAAAGACCATCGAGCTTCTCGCGATCCGCAGGAGATTGCAGACGTTCGATTGCTGGCGCCGGGGTATCGTTTTGCAGGTAAGGCTCAATCTTTTTGTATTGATCGTAGAACTGGGTCATATCAACCACCAGATCACGAATCACTGGTAAGCCCGGCAGTGGACGCAAAATGAGAGTGTTATTTTTCACACACTCGGAAATTGGCTTGATGCACGCCAACCCATTTTTCCCGTTAATGTTCATACCATCAGATCCGCACACGCCCTCACGGCAAGAGCGACGATAAGCAAGACTTTCATCCTGAGCCTTCAACAGCTCGAGAACGTCCAGCACCATCAAGTCTTTACCCTGAGTATCAATCTCATAGGTCTTCATGTATGGAGCATTATCGACATCAGGGTTGTAGCGATAAACTTGTACTTTCAACATGATTTCAGCTCCGGATATTAGTAAGTGCGTTTCTTGGGTTGGAAGGCTTCCATAGTGCGCGGCTTGAAATTCACCGCACGTTTACCAACACGCTTTTCGCCGGGGAAATACATGGAGTGACACAACCAATTAGTGTCATCACGATCTTCGTAATCTTCACGTGCGTGGGCACCACGCGATTCTTTGCGCTCTTCCGCTGCGATCGCAGTTGCTTCGGCAACTTCTAGCAAGTTTTGCAACTCCAGCGCCTCAATACGAGCAGTATTGAATGCGTTGCTTTTATCAGTAATTGCAACGTTTTCAATGCGCTTGCGCAGCTCAGCCAATTGCTGGATACCCTTCTGCATAAACTCGCCCTTGCGGAATACACCGAAGTAGTTTTGCATAATGGTTTGCAGCTCTTTACGTAGAACAGACGCACTCTCACCACTGGAAGAGTTGTTAATTTTGTTCAGACGCGCCATAGCCTTGTCGATGTCAGCTTGGGTTGCATCGCGATGCTCAATGCCTTCACGCAACGCTTTTTCAATGTACAAACCTGCAGCACGACCAAACACTACTAGGTCAAGCAGTGAGTTACCACCCAAACGGTTGGCACCGTGTACCGATACACAAGCCACCTCACCGCAAGCAAACAGACCATCAATTACAACGTCACTACCATTTGCATCAACGGTAAGCGCCTGGCCATTCACGTTGGTAGGAATACCGCCCATCATGTAATGGCAGGTTGGAACCACAGGAATTGGAGCGTAAACAGGGTCAACATGCGCGAAGGTGCGGGACAATTCACAGATGCCCGGCAGTTTGCTCTCGAGAACCTCTTCACCGAGGTGATCCAGCTTGAGCAATACGTGATCTTTGTTAGGACCAACACCACGACCCGCAATAATTTCCTGAATCATGGAGCGAGCTACTACATCGCGACCAGCAAGGTCTTTCGCGTTGGGAGCATAACGCTCCATGAAGCGTTCGCCATCGGCGTTGATCAGGTAACCACCTTCACCGCGACAGCCTTCAGTTACCAGTACACCAGCACCAGCAATACCAGTCGGGTGGAACTGCCACATTTCAATATCTTGCACCGGGAAGCCTGCACGCAGAGCCATACCAACACCATCACCGGTGTTGATGTGCGCGTTAGTAGTGGAAGCGTAGATACGTCCTGCACCACCAGTAGCCAATACAGTTGCCTTGGCTTTTACATAAACGGTTTCGCCATCTTCAATATTGATCGCGATAACACCAACCACAGCACCATCGGCATTCTTAACCAGATCAACCGCAAACCACTCATTCAGGAATACAGTTTTGTTTTTCAGGTTGCCTTGATACAGGGTGTGAAGCAGCGCATGGCCAGTGCGGTCCGCAGCAGCGCAAGTACGCGCAGCCTGACCACCTTCGCCGAAGTTTTTAGATTGACCACCGAATGGACGCTGATAGATACGACCTTCATCAGTACGAGAGAAAGGCAAACCCATATGTTCTAGTTCGAACACAGCCTCTGGACCAACGGAGCACATATACTCAATCGCATCCTGGTCACCGATATAATCTGAACCTTTTACGGTGTCATACATGTGCCAACGCCAATCATCATTCGGGTCAGCACTGGCAATCGCACAAGTAATACCGCCCTGGGCGGATACGGTGTGCGAGCGAGTCGGAAATACTTTGGTAATTACGGCAGTTTTGTAACCGGATTGGGCCAACTGTAACGCTGCGCGCATACCGGCGCCGCCGCCGCCAATCACAATACCGTCAAAAGAAATCGTGCGCATATTAGACATTAGTTAATTCCCCAAATCACTTGAACACCCCAGACGAGATAGGTAACAGCAACTGCACCCAAAACGATCTGCGCAAATATGCGTAAGAAGGTGGCTTTTGCACCCAACAGGCGAACCGTTAAATAATCCGTGAGCACCGCCCACAAACCGATCCACGCATGGGAAATAAAGGAAAGCAAAGTTACGAGGGTAAATACACGCATCCACAATTGACTATAAAGTGACTGCCATTGTTCGTATGTCAATTCAGGATTCAATACAAGATAAGCTACGATAAAAATGGTGTAAGCCGCCATTACAGCCCCACCGACGCGTTGAATCAGCCAATCGTAAAGGCCGCTGCGTCCGAAACTGGTTACTGAAGTTACCATACCCAAACTCCCGCCAAAACGATCAACACAATGGCCACTACCAGCGCAAGCTTGGCACCAGTTTGACCACCCTTTAATGATTCGCCAACGCCGAAATCCATGATCAAATGGCGAATGCCCATTACCATGTGATAAGCCAAACCAGCCAGAACAACCCAGAGGATAATTTGGCAAACCGGACTCGCGGCAAGATCGCGAATACTGCTGAAGCCTTCTTGCGAATCCAGACTGGCATCAAGCATCCACAACAGGACAGCTACACCAGCAAAAAGGAAAACACCGGAAACACGATGAAGGATGGAAACGTAAGCAGTGATGGGAAGTTTTATTGTTGCTATATCAAGATTGACAGGTCTTTTCTTGTTCACGGTCTATCTCACCTGGATGCCCATCGCGGGCAGGTTTAAGAATAAGCGCTTCATTTTTTATCACCCAAAAGTGACCTCAAATGAAACACGCCCTGCAAGTCGCGCCGCATTATAGAGATTGACCTCTCGAAACACAAACAAAAACCGGCAAGCAAATCCTCTTGGTGAAAACAGTGAAAACACCTTCAGATATTTAACGGGGTTTTTACACAAATTACTGATTTATATAAAATATTTTCATGAAAATGCACTTCGTGAGGGCATTTTTTTCTTGCTCGCCCCACCCCAGTGCAAAGAAATAATCACGACTATTGGCATCTCCTATTTCCAGATTAATGCGCCACCGCATTTTCAAAAAAAGATAAAAGAATTTGCCCCAGAGATGTGCCAAAAACTTTCGCCTTAACAAACAAGTCATCTATAATGCCGCTCGCTAACGGCAGCGTCAGCGAACCACGCACAGCTGACTAGTCCATAAAAAGTAGCCGGCCCATAACGCCACTTGTAGAAAGTAGATACGTACCTGGCTTTATTTACCCAGCCAATTACAGCAGACTACCTACAGTTTATATTCGATGAGCAGAGCGAAACATGCTTCTCTCAAGCCTTAAGTCCAATCAGTAAGCACAGGAGTCAGTAATGACTGACAAGAAAGCACATCTCAAGATTGATGGCATTGATACGACGATTGAATTACCTATTTATTCAAGCACTATCGGCCCTGATGTTATCGACGTTACCAGTATTACCAAGAATGGCTTTTTCACGTTTGACCCGGGCTTCATGTCCACCGCCTCATGCGAATCCAAAATTACATTTATTGATGGCGATGAAGGTGTGTTACTCCACCGCGGTTACCCGATCGAACAACTGGCTGTCTCCTCTGATTACATCGAAACCTGCTACCTCCTTCTGAATGGCGAATTGCCAACCCCGGCGCAAAAAGACGAATTCACTGCCGAAGTTAAAAAGCACTCTGTTGTAGACCCCTCTGTTGCCAGCATCATCAAAAGTTTCAAGCGCGACTCCCACCCAATGGCGATCCTGTGTAGCGCCGTTGCTGCATTAGCTGCGGTATACAACGATGAAATCGACATTACCGATGCCGATAGCCGCAAGCTCACTGCATATCGTTTGATTGGCCAAATATCCACACTCTCGTCGATGGTGTACAAACACCGCAAAGGTGAAGAATTTGTAGCTACTGACAGCAACCTGGATTACGCCGAAAACTTCCTGAACATGACCTTCGGCACCGCAGGCAAACCCTCAAGCGTGAGCAAAACTATTGCCAAAGCAATGGACAGAATCTTTATTCTGCACGCAGATCATGAACAAAACGCATCAACATCAACTGTGCGCCTGTCTGGCTCATCTGGCACCAATCCTTTCGCTGCAATCGCAGCAGGTATTTCAACACTCTGGGGCCCAGCTCACGGCGGCGCCAACGAAGCTGTTTTGGAAATGCTGGAAGAAATCGGCACTGTTGAAAACATTGAAGCATGTGTTGCACGCGCTAAAGATAAAACCTCTGGTTTCCGCCTGATGGGTTTCGGTCATCGCGTATACAAAAACTTTGACCCACGCGCGAAAGTAATGAAGCAAACCTGCGACGAAGTATTGTCTGAACTTGGCTTGGAAAACGAGCCACTGCTCGCAATTGCTAAACGCCTCGAACAAATTGCACTTGAAGATCCTTACTTTATTTCCAAGAAGCTTTACCCGAACGTTGACTTCTACTCGGGCATCATCATGAAAGCTATTGGCATTCCAACCGAAATGTTTACTGTGATTTTCGCCCTGGGTCGCGCAGTAGGTTGGTACTCGCACTGGAACGAAATGGTGAGCGGTCCCTACAAAATTGGTCGCCCGCGTCAGCAATATACTGGCAGCCCAAAACGCGACTACCCTGCAAAGTAATCTTTTAAAACAATTACTCGCAGAAAAAAGGCCGCAATTGTGTGGCCTTTTTTATTTTGACAATTTTTTTGCAACTAGCACTCAGGTTATCGCGAGCAGGAGCGCAACTACCCGCCACACAGAATTGATCGAGCAGCATTTTAACAGCGATTAGCAGGGAAGATTAAACCAACCCAAAAAACGCCCCCAACCTTTAGAGCGAAAAAAAGCGAATACCTTTCGGATATTCGCTTTTCTGATCCTGCAATAGCAGACTGTACTCAGGCCACCATTGAATACTATTATTCTGGACG
>JACCEA012336350.1_pt1 | contig 12654 bp, 12 predicted proteins | sample 7449851 | NCBI WGS metagenome assembly JACCEA01 (sample SAMN15323453, study PRJNA562643) | freshwater metagenome | isolation source: river surface water | place: USA:Blue River Watershed | collected 2017-08-18 | reverse complement strand
GAAGGCACGGTGAAGAATCGCATGATGACGTGGGGCAGACCGGCTGTACCAATCATGAGCGACAGGGTGTACATGAACATGTTCAGCATGCTGCCGGGCATGGACGTGGTGTACTTGCCAAAGCCCAAGTCGGAGACCACTTGGTCCAGCTTGGCCAACAAAGTCATGTCGGTGCCGGAGTAGTTACCACCCAGACCCAGCTGGGGCAGGAAGTTACCCGTCAACTGCAAGGAGATGAAGATCGCAGGCACGGTGTAAGCCAAGATCAGCACGATGTATTGCGCCACCTGGGTGTAGGTGATGCCTTTCATACCGCCGAACACAGCGTAGGCGAACACAATGGCCATACCAATGTAGATGCCCATGTCACTGCTCACGCCCAAGAAGCGCGAGAAGGCCACGCCCACACCGGTCATCTGACCGATGATGTACGTCAAGGAAGCGACCAGCAAGCAGATCACAGCCACAGTGGAAGCCGACTTCGAATAGAAGCGGTCACCAATGAACTGGGGCACAGTGAACTTGCCGAACTTGCGCAGGTAGGGTGCCAGCAGCATGGCCAGCAACACGTAGCCGCCTGTCCAGCCCATCAGGAACAGCGCGCCGCCGTAACCCATGCCGGAGATCAGACCGGCCATGGAGATGAAGGACGCAGCCGACATCCAGTCGGCCGCAGTGGCCATACCGTTCATTTTGGGGCCGACGTTACCGCCTGCCGCGTAAAACTCGCTGGTCGAACCGGCACGAGCCCAGATGGCGATACCGATGTACAGCGCAAAGCTGAGACCGACCACCAGGTAAATGGTTGTTTGTAAATCCATATTCAGCCTCTTTTATTCTTCGTGAACGTTGAATTCACGATCGATCTCGTTCATACGCTTGGCGTAATAGAAAATCTGAACAATGAAAATGTAGATGGAGCCTTGCTGGGCAAACCAGAAGCCCACGGGGTAACCGCCCAACTTGAAGTTGTTCAGTTGTTCAGCGAACAAGATACCGGCACCGAAAGAAACCACAAACCAAACAATCAGGATGTTGGTGAGCAGTTTGATGGTGGCTTTCCAGTAGGCTTGACTGTTGTCGTCCTTCATGAATGACCTCTCAAAATCGTTATGACTCCCAGCAAAAATTTGCTGGACCGACACACGCTGTGGCCAAAAGTCCACATCGGTGGGCGGACTGTGCGGGGGCATCCTTACGGATTTCTGATGAAAACGGCCGAATCTTGATTTAAGTTCACTTTCAAGGGAAAACACTTAGGCGTCAGGCTCTGTTTTTCTCCTTATTCTTTCAACCTGCGCGTTTTGACCACCTTGGCATGAACAACAACACCTTTGACTACATCATCGTGGGCGGTGGCACCGCAGGTTGCCTGCTGGCCAACCGCCTGAGTGCCGATGCCAGCAAGCGGGTGCTGTTGATCGAAGCGGGTAAAAAAGACGATTACCACTGGATCCACATTCCCGTGGGTTACCTGTACTGCATTGGTAATCCGCGTACCGATTGGATGTACCAAACGCAAGCCACCGAAGGCCTGAATGGGCGCAGTCTGCGTTACCCCCGTGGCAAGGTGTTGGGTGGCTGCTCCAGCATCAACGGCATGATTTACATGCGAGGTCAAGCTCGCGATTACGACCAGTGGGCGCAAATCACAGGCAACGATGCGTGGCGATGGGACCAGGCGCTGCCTTATTTCAAACTGCACGAAGACCACTACAACGGCGCCAACGAATTTCACGGGGCCAAAGGGGCAAAGTCTGAATTGCTCGCCCCCACCGATTTGCCCAAAGGGGGCTACCTGCACACCTTGCGTGGACGCAACACGGGGGGTGAATGGCGCATCGAAAAGCAACGCCTGCGCTGGGACGTGCTGGACGCGTTTTCGCAAGCCGCCCAACAAGCAGGCATTCCAGCCACCGAGGACTTCAACCGGGGCAACAACGAGGGCGTGTCTTACTTCGATGTGAACCAGCGCAGTGGTTGGCGCTGGAACACGGCCAAAGCCTTTTTACGCCCCACCTGTTATTCACGTCCCAACTTTGAGTTGTGGAACAAAGCCCAGGTGAGCCAGCTCTTGATGGAGACCCAGCCCAATGGCGAAAAGCGTTGCACAGGCGCCCAAGTCTGGACGGGGCTGGAGATGGTCGAAGTCAAGGCCACACAAGAAGTCATTTTGAGTGCGGGCAGCATCGGGTCTGCGCAAATTTTGCAGCTCTCGGGCATCGGGCCTGCCGCTGTGTTGCACGGTGCTGGCGTTGAAGTGAAACACGACTTGCCCGGCGTCGGAGCCAACCTGCAAGACCATTTGCAGATCCGTTCGGTCTACAAGGTCAAAAATGCCAAGACCCTGAACACCCTGGCCAACAGCCTGTGGGGCAAGGCCCTGATCGGCATGGAATACGCCTTCCAACGCACAGGTCCCATGAGCATGGCGCCGAGTCAGCTGGGCGCGTTCACCAAGAGCGATCCGGCGCAGCCTCACGCCAACATCCAGTACCACGTTCAGCCTTTGAGTCTGGATGCTTTTGGCGAGCCGCTGCACAGCTTCCCGGCCATCACGGCCAGTGTGTGCAACCTCAACCCGACCAGCAGGGGCACCGTGAACATCACCAGTGCGCGTTTTGAGGACGCACCCGCCATTGCGCCCAATTACCTGGCCACTGCAGAAGACCGCAAGGTGGCCGCCGACAGTTTGCGCGTGACGCGCCGCATCATGTCGCAAGACGCCATGAAGCCTTTCCAGCCCGAAGAATTCAAGCCCGGCGTACAGTACCAAACCGATGAAGAGCTGGCCAAATTGGCCGGTGACATTGCCAGCACCATCTTTCACCCAGTGGGCACCACCCGCATGGGGCGCGATGATGACCCGATGGCGGTGGTCAATGGCCGCTTGCAGGTCCGCGGCATCGCGGGTTTGCGTGTGGTCGATGCCGGGGTCATGCCCACCATCACCAGCGGTAACACCAACAGCCCGACACTCATGATTGCAGAGAAAGCGGCCCAGTGGATTGGTGAAGCTTTCGTCAAAAATTAACGCGGCCAGACGCCATGGCTTTCATTCACAAAAAACGTATTTTGACCTCGGTGCTTTTGCTGGCTTGGCTGTTGATCAGCTTTGGCCCCAGTTTTTTTGCGCGTGATCTTTCTGTGATGGTTGGGGGCTGGCCCATGCATTTTTGGATGGCAGCGCAAGGCTCCATCCTTCTTTTCATCTGCATCGTGGTGGTCTACGCATGGCTGATGAACCGCTGGGAAGCACAAGAGACCGCTGCAGGCAGGCCCATACCCAAAGGCTGGTGAGCAGCTTTGATGGCACAAGCCCTCAAGGGGCTGCCCCTCGGAAATGGCTCAGCTCATGAGCGCTTGACACCCACCTCACACCCCACCGGGGCAAGCCAGTCGGGCCCCTCGAACCAAGGGTCCCCTTGCAGATAGGCCCGCAGCATGGGCAGCGCATCTTGCCCCCAGAAAACTCGGCCATCGACGACCCACGAGGGCACACCAAACACCTCCAGCGCCAGCGCCTCTTGCGTGTGCATTCGCAGGGTCTGCTTGACCTGCGCACTGCCGGGGTCTTGCGCCGGTGCAAGCTCCGCCGTCAGGGCTGCCAGGCGCTCGGGGTCGGCCGCGTCCTTCCCGTTGCACCAAACGTGACGAAAAATTTTCTCGCACACATAACGGCTAGGTGCGCCGTCGGCATCACACGCCGTGGCCAAGCGCAACAAGCCCAGCGGGTTGAAGGGGTGCATGGCCGGCAACTGCAAAGGCGTGCCCTGCTGGCGCGCCAGCCACAGCACCTGCCGATAAGTCCAGTCGCGCTTGCTGGGTATTTCTGCCGGGCCCAGTTGCCCGTGGTGCTTGAGCATGGCCGCAAACAGCACCGGCTTGTGCACCACGCGGTGGCTGATGCCTTCCAAAGCCCGTGGCAGGGCATCAAAACCCAGCCATGCGTAAGGGGAGATGAAATCGCAATAAAAGTGGATGGTTTTCATGGGTGTCTGCCTGTGTGTGGTGACGCGCTTTGCACCCAAGTCTATAGGGTCAACACCAACTTGCGTTGGCGGTCTTGTCCGTAGAATGAATTGCATGAACAAGTGACCACAACGCTCACACCGGGCCAGAGTCACCGACCACACATCAAGGAGACGCCATGTACAAGCACATCATCCTGGCCTATGACGGCTCGGGCAGTGGTCAAAAGGCCATGCTGGAACTCAAGGAGCTGGCGCATTGGGGCCAACCCCGCCTGACCTTGGTGGCGGTGGCCCCCAACCCGCTGGATGTGGGTTCGATGGAGATGGGCTACTACACGTCGGCCGACAATGGTCCGCTCGAAGAAACCCTGAAAGAGCAACTGGCTCAGGGCGTGCAAACCCTGCAAGCCATGGGTTACGCGGTACAAGGCGAGGTGCTCAAAGGTGAAGTGATCCGGGAGCTGTCAAGTTTTGCCGAACGTGCAGGGGCCGACCTGATCGTGGTTGGACACAAACACGAACCGAACCTGCTGCGCCGCTGGTGGAGCGGCTCCACCGCCAAATCGCTGGTCGAAGAGTCGCCATGTAATGTGCTGATTGTGGTGGACCGCAGTGCAGCAACAGCCCCCTAAGTCACTGGCCACACGCACTGTCACCGTGCTAACACCACACCGTCCCTGACGCTGGCGCGCATCAAGCCTCGCCAAGCCCCTTCAGGCGCTGCTGAATCCGGTGCCAGACTTGGCGCTTGGTCTCATCGGGCATGCGGCTCCAGGCACCGATTTCTTCCAGGCTGCGCCAGCAGCCTGCGCACATGTCGGTCTGCAGATCCATCACACACACCGACAAGCACGGCGAGGGCACATGGGGCACAGGCTCGGCCAGCACCTGGGCCGCCCGTTGCGCCAACAGCTTGTTGCGCGCATTCATGGGGCCACCCCAGCCACGGGAGCTTGGAGCTTGGCCGTCTGCATGGCGGCGCTGGGGCCGTCCTGCACCACATCGGCAGCGCTGGCCCCGGTCAAGCCGGGCAGATCTTGGGGACACAAACGAAACACCTCATGGGGATGCCCCGCTGCGGCCCAGACTTCGTCAAAACGCCACAGATCTTGATCGAGCACAGTCACAGGCGGGTTCAGGTGCGCCACGGGGGACACACCACCAATCGTGAAGCCGGTGTGGGCCTTGACGAAATCGGCATCGGCACGGCCGACCTTGCCCACCAAAGCTGCCACTTTCTTTTCATCCACACGCCGCACCCCCTCGGGCAATCCCGGATGTTCGCCATCACGCATCTGTTTTAGCCTGTACTCAGGCCCCATGTGTTTCTTATCGAATCGTATATTTTGCGTCGAAGCCAAAAAGCATGCCCAACCTGGGCGAAAGCACCCGCTGCATCACTGCCCTGCCAAAGCTGATAACACCCTCCAAGCTTGCCGGCAAACCGTTTAATTGTTCATTTTGTGCAAATAAAGGGTTTCTACTGTCAACCAATTATATTTGAACAAATATAATAATCCTGCCTTTTCAACGCCAGAACAAGGCTTCAGGGAGGCTTGCCTCCCTTTTTTTTCGCACCGGCTGGCGTATGCTTGACGCACTCTTTGCCTGTGCCGTCATGCCCACCCCCCCTGCCCCGACACCCCCAATTTCCGCCCGCCGCACCCAGCCGAAGGGTGCTGCCAGCACCGACCAAGCGGCCCAGGTCTTGCGGCAATTTCGCCTGATTTTCAGCACTGTGCGCAAGCACTTCCAAACCATGGAAAAGCAAGCCGGTATAGGCGGCGCGCAGGTCTGGGCACTCAGCTTGGTGGCACAACACCCGGGCGTGGGCGTGACACAACTGGCCGAGCACATGGACATCCACCAATCGACCACCAGCAATTTGGTCCGCACCCTGATCAACAGCGGCTTGGTGCACAGCGAAAAGTCCAGCCTCGACCGCCGTGTGGTCGAGTTGTACGCCCTGCCCGAAGGCCTGAAACTGCTGAAGAAAATCCCCGGCCCTTTTGCTGGTGTGCTGCCTCACGCCCTGCAGCGCCTGGACCCCACCACTTTGGTCCAGCTGGAAAAAAACCTGACCGAACTGATCGACCGTTTGGAAGTTGACGAAAAAGCCGCACACACCCCAATTTCCATGATGTGAGCCGCGGCAGTGCGCCTGCGCCAACTGCGCGCTCAACCACAGATAAGCACCACACCAGCACCCCTGCAAAGCAGGCTTGCAAGTTGCCCGGGGTGCATCGGGATCCCCCTTGTGGCACCCCCACGACACGCCTTGCCAGCCTCTATAAATCCCTGCTGGACCAATGCATTTGTTCAAATGTAAAATGGCTCAACGATTTCACACTGCAATCACGCGTCACCCCGACGTGACGCACTTCGCACTTGCTGCCAGCAGGTTTTGGGGCCCACCCCTGAACACCCCCGCCACCCCCTGATTCGGCCACGCCGCCCAGGGCCTTTGGCACCCGGGCCTGAGCTCGACAAGCTGTCGGGCATCCGGTTCGGTGCACACACTCCTTCTGAAAGGTGAACACGTCATGAACCTTTGGCACCGCATCTGGCGTTGGCTGACCCGCCGCTGGTCGGCACTGCGAAACCTGCAAACTCCGCATAGAGCCCCGGCTAAGCCGCCAGCGCAAGCCCCATTGGCGTTGCCCGCACCCTTGCGGCCCTGCGTCAGCGTAGTCATCCCTGCGCTGAACGAGCAAAAACGCATCGCCGACGTGGTGCGCTACGCCCTGAGCGATCCGGCCACGGCCGAGGTGATCGTGGTAGACGACAGCTCGACCGACGACACCGTAGCCTTGGCCAAGGCAGCGGGGGCACAGGTCATCACCAGCAGTTTGCTGGGCAAAGGCGCCTCCATGGCCGATGGTGCACGGGTGGCACAAAGTGAAATTCTGGTCTATCTGGATGGCGACCTGAAAGGCCTGCGCAGCGGCATCATCAGCGACCTGGCCCGCCCCCTGATTGCGGATCAGGCCGAATTTGTGAAAGCGCGGTTTGGCCGAGGCGGAGGGCGCGTGACCGAACTGACGGCCAAACCCATGCTCAAGGTGTTTTTCCCGGAATTGGCGCACTTCAACCAACCTCTGGGCGGCATCATCGGAGCGCGCAAAACGCTGCTCAAGCAACTGACTTTTGAAGACGGTTACGGCGTGGACATCGGGCTGCTGATCGATGCCTGGCGCGCCCATGCGCGCGTAGCCGAGGTCGACATTGGCCACCTGGAGCACGACAGCCAGCCGCTCTTGGACCTGACCTCCATGGCCAACGAAGTCTCGCGCGTCATCTATAGCCGGGCACGTGAATCCGGGCGCTTGCACGTAGAGCAGATCACCGCCATGTACGAAAGCCAGCGCCAGGCCACCGCCTCGTGGGACTACGCCATCACGCGTCAGAAAAACCGCACGAAACTGCTGCTGCTGGACATGGATGGCACCGTCACCACCAGCCGCTTTGCCACCTTGCTGGCGCAAGCCACAGGCCAGGTCGACGAGCTGAACAAGCACCTGGACGGCAGCAACCCCGATGTGCTGACGCGCAGCGCCAACATTGCGCAAATTTTCCGTTTTGTGCACCGCCAAAAATTTGAAGCTGTGGCCAAGGCCATGCCGATTCGCCCTGGGGTGATCGAATGCGTCAAGGCCTTCAAGCGTGCAGGCTTCATGGTGGGCGTGGTGTCCGACAGTTATTTTGTCGCCACCGAAGTGCTGCGCAAACGCATCTTTGCCGACTTCGCACTGGCGCACACGGTGCAGTTTCAAGGCGATGTGTGCACGGGCGAATTGAGCATCAACAGCGCCTTTTTGCCCAACCCCAACGCACCAGACCCAGCCGACGGCCGCATCGGCATTTCCAAGCACCATGTGCTGGCGCAGTTTCGCCGCGAAGACATCCAACCGCGCTTTGACACCATCTGGGCCGTAGGCGACAACGACAACGACGTGGACATGCTCAACCAGGCCGACCGGGCCTGGGTAATCGAGCCCAAATCACCCCGCCTCAAGACCATCTCAGACGTGACCGAAATCACGCACTTTGACGAACTGACGGCAGCCTTGGCCCTGGCCGTGCAAGAGGAAGCGGCCAAAGCCGATGGTGATCCGCCGGTGGGCAATGGATCTTGATGGAGCCCCTGTAAAACCCCGCTTAACCCACCCGCTTGTTGAGGATAGCTTTGGCCACGTTCGAGTTGGGTTTTCGGCCCAGAAAGTCGCTGATGAAGGCACCGGCATCAACCAATTTGTCCAAGTCAATGCCCGTGGCAATGCCCATGCCGTGCAGCATGTACACCACGTCTTCGGTGGCCACGTTGCCCGTGGCGCCCTTGGCATAAGGGCAGCCGCCCAGACCCGCCACGGACGATTGGAAGTTCCACACCCCCATTTGCAGCGCAGCCAGCGTGTTGGCCAGTGCCTGACCGTACGTGTCGTGAAAGTGGCCGCAGATGTGGTCGACGTCGAAGTGCTGCAGCGTGGCTTCAATGGCCTTTTGTACCTTGAGCGGTGTGCCGGTGCCGATGGTGTCGGCCACATCCACGCGCTGCACGCCAATCTGCTTCATCAAACCCGCCAAGTGGGCCACGCTGGCCGGTGGGACTTCACCCTCATAAGGGCAGCCCACCGTGCAGCTCATGGCCCCGCGCACCGCAATACCCGCCGCCAAGGCCGCTTGCACCACAGGCGCAAAGCGCTCCATGCTTTCTTCGATCGAGCAGTTGATGTTCTTTTGGCTGAAGGCCTGGCTGGCGGCACCAAAGACCACAATTTCGTCGGGGCGCGATGCCACCGCCGCTTGGTAACCCACCATGTTGGGCGTGAGCACCGAGTAGCGCACGCCCGCTTGGCGCTCAATGCCCGCCATCACAACCGCGTTGTCGGCCATCTGCGGCACCCACTTCGGGGACACAAAACTGGTGACCTCGATCTCGGTCAGGCCCGCAGCCTGCAGGCGGTGCACCAAACCGATTTTGACCTCGGCAGGCACGGGTTGCTTTTCGTTTTGCAGGCCATCGCGGGGGCCGACGTCGATGAGTTGAACTTTGGAAGGCATGGACATGGAAGACTCTTTCGGTTCAGTAGCCGCGCTGGTGGTCCACCACGCCATTGATGGACTCGCCGCGCTGCAGCGCCTGCATTTTGCCCACGATTTGCGCGATGCTTTCTTCGCGCAGCGTACGGGCCGAGGTGTGGGGTGTCACGGTGATTTTCGGGTGTTGCCAGAACGAGTGCCCAGCGGGCAGCGGCTCGGTGCGGAACACGTCGAGTGTGGCACCTGCGAGGTGGCCCTGGTCGATGAGGGTGATCAGGTCATCTTCGACCAAGTGCTTGCCGCGGGCCACGTTGATCACATAGCCGCCTTGTTGCAGCTGCGAGAGCGTGTCTTGGTTCAGGATGTTTTCGGTCTCGGCGGTGAGCGGCATCAGGTTGACCAGCACACGCGTGGCAGCCAGGAATTCGGGCAGGCTCTGCGCCCCGCTGAAACAGCGGATGCCGGGCAGGTCTTTGGGGCTGCGGCTGTAGCCGTTGACCGGAAACTCAAACACCTGCAGCGCTTTGGCCACGCGTTCACCCAACACACCCAAGCCCATCACGCCGACGGCAAAGTCGGCGCGGCTGCGCGGCTTGCGGTACGACCATTTGCCCAATTGGGTGTCGGTGTCGTAGACGTCGAACTCGCGAAAATGCCGGATCACCGCATGGCACACGTACTCGGCCATCTGCACCGACATGCCCGCATCGTCCAGACGCACGACTTTCAAACTGGGCGGCAGTTTCAGCTGCAGCAAGGCATCCACACCTGCGCCGATGTTGAAGAGGGTCTGCAAGCCCAGCTGCTCATCGATGAACTGCTGAGGCGGTGCCCAAACAATGGCATGGTCGGCAGGGGGCGCACCGGGTGTCCAAGCGGACACCGAGGCCTGTGGGAAGGCTTGTTGCAGGCCCTGCACCCAAGGCGCAGGGTCGAGCTTGTCAAAGCAGATGGAGATGTTCATGGGTCGATTTTGTCAGCCCAACTTGAGCAACTCTGCCCCATCGGCGACTTGGTCACCCGGCGCGTAGAGCAATTCGGCCACGGTGCCGTCTTTGGGCGCACTGATGGTGTGCTCCATTTTCATGGCTTCCATGACGGCCAGAGGCTGCCCAGCTTTGACCTTGTCGCCCACCTTGACCGCAAACGACACCACCTTGCCCGGCATAGGGGCCGTGAGGCGGCCGCCTTCTTGCGCGGCTTCGCCCGCGTGGGCCAGCGGGTCCAGCACGGTGATGCGGGTCGCGCCCTGGGGCGTGAAGAGGTGCGCGGTTTCGCCTTGCCAGTCGAGCTGACTGAACACGCGTGGGGTGTTGCCCCACTGGACCCACAGGCCTGCGCCGTGGGCGGCAAATGTCAACACGCCAGCGCTGACGTCATCGCCTTCCAACGACAAGCTCACAGCACCGTCGTGTAAATAGTTCAGACGGGCCGAGCGGGGTTGGTCATGCCAGACAAATTCAAAGCGGCGCTGCGCCAAGCCGTGCGACTGCCAGCCATCGCGGCGGCTGAAGGGGTCTGCGCCCTGCAGGGCTTTTTCGGCGTGCAGTGTATGCGCCACCACCGCAGCCACGGCTGCAGACAAGCCCACGGTTTCTTGTTTGAACAGTACAGCGGCTTCGCGCTGGATGAGCGCGGTGTCGAGCTTGGCGGTGGCAAAGGCCTCGCTGCGCACCACATGGCGCAAGAACTGCACGTTGGTGTTCAGGCCCACGATATGGGTTTGTGCCAAAGCGCTGTCCAGCCGCGCCAGCGCTTGCTCGCGGGTGTCGCCGTGCACGATGAGCTTGGCCACCATGGAGTCGTAAAACGGGCTGATGGTGTCGCCCTCGCGCACGCCGTCGTCGATGCGCACCGTGCTTCTTTCAAAGCTTGCGGCTTGCGGCTTGCGGTACACCTGCAAGGTGCCGGTGGCAGGCAAGAAGTTGTTGTCGGGGTTCTCGGCGCAGATGCGGGCTTCGATGGCATGGCCCTGAATGCGCAACTGGTCCTGGCGCAAAGGCAGTGGCTCGCCACTGGCCACACGCAATTGCCACTCCACGAGGTCGAGACCGGTGATGGCCTCGGTCACCGGGTGCTCGACCTGCAAGCGGGTGTTCATTTCCATGAAAAAGAATTTCATGGATTCTGGCTGGTCATAAGCGGTCTGCTCAACGATGAATTCGACCGTGCCTGCGCCCACGTAGTTCACCGCTTTGGCGGCGGCCACAGCCGCCGCACCCATTTGCGCACGCAGGGCTTCGGTCATGCCAGGAGCAGGGGCTTCTTCGAGCACCTTTTGGTGGCGCCGCTGCACCGAGCAGTCGCGTTCGAACAGATAAACGCAGTTGCCTTGTGTGTCGCCAAACACCTGGATCTCGATGTGGCGTGGGCGCTGCACATACTTTTCAATCAGCACCGCATCGCTGCCAAAGCTGTTGATCGCTTCTCGCTGGCAGCTGGCCAATGCCGCCGCAAAGTCTTCGGACTTTTCCACCACGCGCATGCCCTTGCCACCGCCGCCCGCGCTGGCTTTGATGAGTGCGGGATAACCGATGCGGTCAGCCTCGCGCTGCAGCAGCGCCGGGTCTTGGTCGGCGCCGTGGTAACCGGGGACCAGCGGCACACCCGCTTGCGCCATCAAGCGCTTGGACTCGGCCTTGAGACCCATCGCCAAGATCGCTGAGGCAGGCGGTCCAATGAACACCAGACCGGCTGCGGCGCAGGCCTTGGCGAAGTCTTCGTTCTCGCTCAAAAAGCCGTAGCCGGGGTGAACCGCCTCGGCCCCGGTGGCCTTGGCGGCATCCAGAATGCGTTGCCACTGCAGGTAACTGTCCCTGGGTGCGGAGCCACCCACATGCACCGCTTCGTCGCAGGCTTGCACATGCTTGGCCCCAGCGTCGGCGTCCGAATACACGGCCACGGTTTGGATGCCCATGCGGCGGGCAGTGGCCGCAACACGGCAGGCGATTTCGCCACGGTTGGCGATCAGTATTTTCTTGAACATGTCAGTTTCTCCAAACCACTTCTTTGTCTACGGCGTACAACTTGCAGGTGATGCCACGGCGTGCCTGGCAAAAACCCAAAGCGCGTCCCACGGCCCAGTCCCCCGTCGCAAAGCCAGCGCCGCCGGGTCCAATCGCAAAGGCGCGGGGCAAGGGGCTGGCCAGAAAACGGGTGTACAGGTTTTGCCGGGTCTCGGCACCCACCGGTACTTTGTCCATGTCGTCCAGCGCTGCAAAGCCACTGGGCTGGGGCAAAGGCGGCAAGGCGGGCTGCGTGTACCCAGCCTTGGCCAAAAAAGCGTCGACCAAGGGCACCCATCGGTCCATGTCGATGCTGAAGCCCGAATGACCATCCTGGCCCACAGGCGCGAGTTGCCGGAACTCGGCTTGCCCACCACCGTCAAGCCAGGCCCTGTGCCAGTCTCGTGGTGCTTGCGCACCCCAGAACAAATCGTTTTCCCAGTACAGCCAGAGCATGGGGACTTGGGCCTGTGCGGCGCGTGCTTTCCAGAGTCGTTCAATTTGCGTGGCAGCACACGAACGGCCCGGACGGCCCACCGGATCACCCCCGGTGCCTCCTGCGAAATTGACAGCCCCTTGCAAGCCCGCCGGGTTGCGCCAGGCCGTCGCCACCGAGGTCAAGCCGCCGACCGATT
>JACCEA011578049.1_pt1 | contig 12654 bp, 14 predicted proteins | sample 7449851 | NCBI WGS metagenome assembly JACCEA01 (sample SAMN15323453, study PRJNA562643) | freshwater metagenome | isolation source: river surface water | place: USA:Blue River Watershed | collected 2017-08-18 | reverse complement strand
TGGGTCCTCATCACGCTCATGACCGCAGGCCTTGTCGTGGTGATCTGGGCCATGGCCGGGCCCGCTCTCACCGGGGTGTTCACCGATGCCATCGACCGCGTCACCAGTTTTTAACTCTCGCAATAACGAACTGGGCAGCGCCCCGGTGGAATTTGTGATGGTCTCGGGGCTATTGGTTGCCGTCGTTCTCGCCGCACTGCAGGTCAGTTTCGCGGGCATGTATCGGGCTGTGGTGACCGATGCCGTCGCGTCGGGATCCGCCTACGCGGCACTCGCCGACGTGCCCGATTCCGCCGGAATCACCCGTGCGCACGACCTCATACGGTCCAGCTTCGGTGCCGCCGTCGCCGACGCTGCGAGCATCAACACAGTGCAGGCCGAACCCGGGATTGTCGCAATCGAGGCGCGCGTCACGTTACCCGTCATCGGCCTGTGGGGCGTCCCTGGGTCACTGACTGTCGTCGGCCGGGCGGTGCGCGAGGTCATGCCGTGACCTCGCGAGGTCGGTGGTGTGGCGGTGGTCCCGACGAGCGGGGGAGTGCGAGCCTCGAATTTATTGTGGCGGCTGTCATGCTGATCGTCCCGGTCGCGCTGTTTTCGGCGGTGATGACCCAGGTTTTTAGCGTCGCAACGGCCGCTCAGAATGTGGCTCGTAACGGCGTGCACGCCTTTGCCCTCGCGGTGTCCGACGCTCGCGGTCGGTCCGTCGTGCGGGAAACTGCGGCTCTGACCTTTGCCGATTTCGGTATCGACACGATTGTTCCGCGCGTGACGATTTCGTGCAGCAGCACTCCGTGCCATCAGCGTGAAGGCCTTGTGACCGTGACAGTCAGCGCGGATGTCCCGGTGGTTGGCCTGCCGCTGGTCGGGATGACGTCGATTCCCATCACGGCCCACAGCACCGAACGCATTTCCCGATTGTGGGACATCGATGCACCGCGATGACGGATCGACGCTGCCGCTCGTGGCGGGGCTGTTTGCCCTGGTGTTGGGTGCGGCATGTGCGATCGTCGACGTGTCGTCGTTGTTCCTTGAACGCGCGAGGCTTGCGCAGGTCGCCGATTCGGCGGCGCGGGTCGGTGCCGAGGCCTTTGACGTTGCGGATGTGTCGGTTACCGATGCCGAAACCCGCATCCCGCTGAAGTCCGACGATGTTGCCCGAGCGGTCACCGAGTACCTAGCCCGCGTCGACACGATCGGGGTCGCCCTCGTGTCGGCGACCACTCCCGATGCGCGGACCGCCGTAGTGGTCCTGCAGTCTGCGTGGGAACCGCCGGTTGCTGTGCCGTTCCTGCCCGCTGCTATCACGGTGACCGTCACGGGCAGCGCCCGATTGGCGACGAACTAGCGGCGAACGGCTCGGGTAGGCTCGTAACATCATGATTTCTTTGGACGTAGCCGACCGCATTCAGTCATTGCGCGCACTTCTGGGCGACATTGTGTCGGTTGTTGACGTCCCGCAGCTGCAAGCCACCATTGCGTCGTTGTCCGAACAGGCGGGTGCCGCGGACCTGTGGGATAACCCCGAATCTGCTCAGAAGGTCACCAGCGCACTCAGTCACGCGCAGGCTCAGTTGGCCCGTGTGACCGGTGTCGCGAACCGGCTCGACGACCTAGACGTGCTTGTCGACATGGCGAAAGAAGCGGACGATCAGGAATCAGCGGACGAGGCGCTCGTTGAACTGGCCTCGTTGGAAAAGCTGCTCGCCGAAATGGAAGTCCAGACCCTGCTCGACGGCGAATACGATGCCAACCCCGCTATCGTCACCATCCGCGCCGGAGCCGGTGGAGTCGACGCCGCGGACTTCGCGGACATCCTGCTGCGCATGTACCTGCGCTGGGCGGAACAACACAAATTCCCCACCCATGTGCTCGACATTTCCTACGCAGAAGAGGCGGGCATCAAGAGCGCGACGTTCGAAGTCGACGCGCCTTTTGCGTTCGGAACGTTGTCCGTCGAGGCGGGCACCCACCGACTCGTGCGCATGAGCCCATTTAATTCGGCGGGTAAGCGCCAGACGTCGTTCGCCGCGGTCGAGGTCGTACCGTTGATGCCCGAAACTGTGGTCAGTGAGATTCCCGAAGGCGACCTGCGCATCGATGTTTTCCGCTCGTCCGGTCCCGGCGGGCAGTCGGTCAACACGACCGATTCCGCCGTCCGCATCACCCACCTTCCGTCGGGAATCGTCGTGAGCTGCCAGAACGAAAAGAGCCAGATTCAAAACCGTGCCGCCGCAATGCGCGTGCTGCAGAGCCGACTGTTGCTGATTCAGCGCGAGGAAGAGGCGGCCAAAAAGAAGGAACTGGCGGGAAATATCACCGCGTCATGGGGCGACCAGATGCGGTCCTATGTCCTCGCGCCGTACCAGATGGTCAAGGACCTGCGTACCGAGTTCGAGGTCAACAACCCACAGGCCGTATTTGACGGAGACCTTGACGGGTTTATTGCCGCGGGTATTCGCCACCGCAAGCAGAAGACCGACTAACGAGTGTCGCTCTGCGGGCCCGCGGGGCCACGCGAATAGGCTGGCATCATCATGATTCGCTTTGATTCCGTCTCGAAAACCTACCGTTCGGGCAACCGTCCCGCGTTGCACGAGGCAAGCCTCGAGGTCGAGCCCGGCGAATTCGTGTTCCTCGTCGGCGCATCGGGCAGTGGAAAGTCGTCGTTCCTGCGATTGATCCTGCGCGAGGAACGCCCCACCACCGGCACCGTGCACGTTCTGGGCCAGGACCTGGGGCGCCTGTCGAACCGCAAGGTTCCCCACTACCGCCGTAACCTCGGCGTCGTTTTCCAAGATTTCCGCCTCTTGCCGACCAAAACCGTCTTTGACAACGTGGGTTTTGCGCTGCGTGTGCTGGGCAAATCCGAGGCTTTCATCCACGAGGCTGTGCCCGACGTGTTGCGCATGGTGGGCCTCGAAACCAAGGCCAACCGTTTGCCCCACGAGCTGTCGGGTGGTGAACAACAGCGTGTAGCAATCGCCCGTGCGGTCGTCAACAAGCCCGCGATTCTGTTGGCCGACGAACCGACCGGTAACCTCGACCCCACCACCTCCGCGGGAATCATGGACGTGCTGCGCCGCATCAATGCATCGGGAACCACCGTGCTGATGGCGACCCACGACAGCGGCATCGTCAACGACATGAAGAAGCGCGTCATCGAACTGGCCGACGGCCACATCATCCGCGACGAAACGGGTGGCGGTTACCGCACCGAGGCCATCCCCGTTCAGTCCGTTGACTCGTTCATCGACGACGCGGGCCTCGAATCGGGCGACACCGCCGATCTGACTGCCGCGTTGGCGTTCGCCGCCGATTCCGCCGATTCCACCGAATCCGCCGATGTGAGCGATTCCGCACCGTCAGTCAGTCCACCAGACTTCGTCGAGGCCGAGCCTCGAATCGCAGTCGGCGTCGAAGCCGCCGCCTCGGACGACGACGCACCCGCGCCGCGACGAGCCGACACTCAGCCGATCGAAATCGAACCCATCCGGATCGACCCGATTCCGGGTTTTGACGCCATGGCACCGGCCGCGACGGAAAGCATCGACTTGTCGTACCTCGACGGCATGGGGGAGGGTCGCTGATGAGCTTCCGTTTCGTACTCGCCGAGGCCTGGAACGGCCTGCGCCGCAACGTGTCCATGGTCGTGTCCGTTGTCCTCGTGACCCTCGTGTCGCTGACATTTGTCGGTTCCGCCGTGTTGCTGCAATTGCAGGTCAACCAAATGAAGTCGTTCTGGTACGACAAGGCCCAGGTCGCCGTGTACATGTGTACCGAATATTCGACCTCGGGCAGCTGCGACCAGCAGGAAGCCGGCGAGGATCAGAAGGCCGCCATTCAGGCCCAGCTGGAATCCAGCACGCTCGAGCCATATGTCAAGAAGTTCTATTTCGAAAACCACGACGAGGCGTACACGAACTTTGTCGCCCAATTCGATGGCAGTGCCGTCGTTGACCTGGTCACGGCCGACCTGTTGCCGGAAACCTTCTGGGTCAGCCTCGTTGATCCCACCCAGTCTGACATTGTGTTCGAGGCGGTCGGCGGCATGTCCGGTGTCGAATCTGTGGTCGACCAGCGTTCGTATCTTGACGGAATTTTCTCGATGCTCAACGCCGCCAGCCTCACCGCGGTCGGTGTTGCGGCCCTGATGCTCGTCGCGGCGGCCCTGCTGATCGCCACGACCATTCGCCTCAGCGCGTTCTCGCGCCGACGCGAGCTGGCCATCATGAGGCTTGTCGGTGCGTCCAACTGGTTTATCCAGACGCCGTTCATCATGGAGGGTGTGGTCGCCGCCACAATCGGTTCGCTGTTGGCCTGCGTCGCCATCGCGGGAATTGTCGTGTTCTTTGTCGACGGTTTCCTCGCCGAGGCCATGCCCACCACGGCATTTATCGACCTGGGCGATGCCACCATCGTGTTCCCCATCCTTCTCGCCGTCGGTGCGGTGCTCGCCGCAACTTCGGCGTACATTGCCATCAGCCGTTACCTGCGCGTTTAGGTGTCGGCCCTCCGCGGTAAACTGGAGGGCTAGTACACGCTGAAGCCAACGGAAGGAGGCGAACAATGCCCCGCGAAAAGGGTGAAAAGGTTGTCGCCACCAACCGCAAGGCGCGACACGACTACGCCATCGACGACACGTACGAGTGCGGCATCGTCCTGATGGGCACCGAGGTCAAGGCCCTGCGCGAAGGCCGCGCGAACCTGACGGACGGCTGGGCGCACATCGAAAACGGCGAGATGTGGATGGAATCCGTTCACATCCCCGAATACTTTCAGGGCAACTGGACGAACCACTCCACCCGCCGCAAGCGCAAGCTGATGCTGCACAAGGCCGAGATCATCAAGATCAGCCATCAGGTCAAGGCGGGCGGTTTCACCCTCGTTCCCCTGAAGTTGTATTTCAAGGACGGCCGCGCCAAGGTCGAGCTCGCCGTGGCCAAGGGTAAGAAGGAATACGACAAGCGTCACACCATCCGCGAACGCGAAGACAAACGCGAAGCGGATCGGGCAATGAAATCCAAACGGATGCGCGGGGAATAAATCACCTCCCCGGTGTGTCTTAGACTGTAGTCCCCACCTCGGTGGGTGTTGAAAACTCCATAGTGCGGAATGTGCCAGCCTTCCTGGGGATGATCGGTTTCGACAGTGCGTGTCAACCTGAGGGAAGCGGGCCGAGGATGCAGGGTTATCTCGTTAACGATCTCTGTAAACCAATAGGTGCCAAAGCTAAGCGCACCGACTTCGCTCTCGCCGCCTAATAAGCCGCCAGACAAGTCCGTCGGACCAGGTTCGCCTTAGGCCTGGACCCCGGCGCCATTTATAAGGCTCGCTGTGGCATCGCGTTTCAGGGTGCCGCGGGACTTTTACTGGGACTGGGCCTGTCGATCACGGTGTCTCTAACAATGATCGGGGCCAAGCAGAACAACTCATGAGACTACGCCCGTAGAAGACTTAGCTTCTCCGTATTGGACGGGGGTTCAATTCCCCCCATCTCCACCATGTGTTGGCACATTCCGCACTCTGGTTCCCTGTCGGACCCTCGCCCTACTCTTGAGGTAGTTGATCGGAGGGGCTGATGGCCAAAAATTCCTGTGGCGCCACCTGTGGTGGGTGCTTCGGTGTGTTCATCGTGATGGCGGTTGCCGGCACTGCCGCCTCGTTGAGCGACGCTCTGGGGACGTTGATCCTGGTCGCAACAGCCATTGCCGTTATCTATGCGACCATCACAATCGCCTACGCTCGTACCTCGCTTCAGCAGTGGAAACGATTCGTGAGTGAGGTCAAACCCAATCTGGCCTATGTGGTACTCGACCTCGAGACCAGCGGGCTGGAGCCGGCGTACGGCGCCGAAATCGTGCAGTTCGCGGTGATGGCGTTCGACGAGAACCACACGAAGCTCGGTACGTTTTCGACCCTGGTCAAGCCGGCGAATGGCGTCGGGGCAACCGAGATCCATGGGATCACACCAGCGGCTGTGCGGTTCGCCCGAGGTTTCAGTTCCTATGCCCGGGGCATGAGCGAGCTTCTGGACGGAACGATCGTCGTGGCGCACAACGCGCCCTTTGATGTCGGTTTCTTGCGCAGCGCTCTGGTGTCGCCGTTCTGGGCACACCTGGGTCCGCGGTTCCGCACGATTGACACCTTGGCTCTCGCCCGCGAACACCTCACCACACTGTCTAATTACAAGCTGGCCAGCTGTGTTGATGCCGTGGGCCTGGACCTGCGCGAGGCGCCCGGTCGGGGAGCTCACGACGCACTGTTTGACACGTGGTGCTGCGCCGGTGTGCTGCACGCCATTGTGCGCGATAAGCAGCTCAACATTTCCGACATCGCGAAGTGGGGCTAGGGACCGCGGCAATGCTCTGTGCCGCTGGGTAAATTCACAGGAAGTGGCCGTAAACTCAGCGTATGAGCCTCATTGCACAGACACAGACAGGCTCGAGCTACACCGAGCTCCTCGCTCGGGTTAAGTCCGCAGGGCTGCTGAACAAGCGCCCCAGTTTCTATGTGATTCGACTGGCCGTCATCACCACAATCGCCGCAGCACTGTGGGTGGGCGCGGGTTTCTGGGGTCTTTCGGACATCGCCCCGCAGTGGGTCGAAATCCTCGTCGCGTTCGTGATTGCCGGATTGTTGGGTGTCCTGTCGGCTCAATACGGGTTCATCGCGCACGAGGCCGCGCACCGCATGGTGTTCCGCAACAACAAATGGAACGACCGCCTGGGGCTCGTGCTCGCCAATCTGTTCGCGGGACTGTCTTACGGCTTCTGGATGCGCAAGCACAACAAGCACCACCAAAAACCGAACCAGATCGATGCCGACCCCGACATCGCAATCCGAATTCTGTCGTTCACGGTTGAATCGCGTGACAGCAAGCGGGGGATTGAACGCTGGTTGTCGAACCGCCAGGGCTATTTGTTCCCGTTCCTGCTGTTCCTCACCGGTTTTGACCTGCTGCTGGATTCGTTCCAAGCGCTGGGGCGCAAGGACAAGTCGGCCCGGCAGCGAGCCCTCGAATTCGGCCTCATGCTGGTTCGCCAGACCGGGCCCTACGTCGCGATGGGCCTGATGTTTGGCTGGTTGTGGGCCATCGCACTGTGGGTGTTCATGATGTTAATTTTCGGATTCTTCATGGGGGCAGCATTCGCCCCGAACCACAAGGGCATGCCGCTGGTGCCTCGCGATATGAAACTCGACTTCTTTGAACGTCAGGTGCTGACAAGCCGCAACATTCGGGGCAGCTGGTTGAAGGACAACCTCATGGGCGGGCTGAACTATCAAGTCGAACATCACTTGTTCCCGTCGATGGCGCGCCCCTATTTGAAAAAGGCCCACGACATCGTCGAGCAGTACTGCACCGAGATGAACATCACCCTGGTCGAGATGAATCTTCTCGCCAGTTACAAGGTGATCATCACCTATTTGAACAAGGTGGGACTCAGCGGAAACACTGACCCGTTCGTCTGCCCGATGGTCGCGCAGCTGCGTCCCCGTTTCTGATCGACGTCACGCGCAATTCGCTCTGCGCAAGCGTTGTCATTTCCCACATTTGACGCTCAAATTTGGGCAACCCCCGCGCTAATGTTGTGCTCATGACTGCAGCAATCGTTCGCCGACCGACCGTCCTCGCCGATGGCCGAGAACTGATTTATTTCGACGACGCCGACACCACGCTGGGCCCCGAGCGCGCCGTTGACGCCCGAGTGCTCGATGCGCGTCCCGCTACAGCCACGATGCGACTCGATGTGTTGACCGGTGAATGGGTGTCCATCGCCGCGGCCCGGCAAAACCGTGCGTTCCTGCCGTCTGTCGAAAACGACCCGCTGGCGCCGCAGTCCGCCACGAACCCGTCCGAAATTCCGTCACTGTATGACGTCGCCGTGTTTGAAAATCGTTCCCCCTCGTTCGGGCCCCTGCATATGCACGAGAACGCACCGTTGGGCCTCGATGACCTGGCCGAACTGGGAATCGGGCGCACCCGCACCTCGGTGGGTCGCTGTGAAGTTGTGTGTTTCAGCCCCGAGCACGAGGGCGCGCTGGGGAACATGTCGACCAGTCGCGTGCGGACCGTCATCGAGGCGTGGGCCGATCGCACCGCGGCGCTGTCCGCGATGCCGGGTATTCAGCAGGTGTTCCCGTTCGAAAACCGTGGTCAGGAAATCGGTGTGACCTTGAACCACCCCCACGGTCAGATCTATGCCTACCCCTATGTCACGCCACGCACCACCAAGACTCTGCAGTCGGCGCAGAAATTGCCCAACATGTTTGCCGACATTCTGGAATTCGAGCGCGCATCCGACCGGGTGGTGCTCGCCGGCGAACACTGGACGGCATTCGTTCCCTTTGCCGCCCGCTGGCCGCTGGAAGTCCACATGATGCCCCACCGTCACGTCGCCGATTTGGCCGAAACCACCGATGCGGAACGCGACGAATTAGCGGTGCTGTATCCCCGGCTCCTGCGCGGATTCGATGCCCTGTACGACACGCCCACACCGTACATCGCCGCGTGGCACCAGGCCCCGGTCAACGTGGGTCGTGACATCATCCGTCTCAATCTGCAGTTGACGTCGCCTCGTCGCGCAGCCGACAAACTGAAATTCCTCGCCGGTTCGGAATCCGCGATGGGCGCATTCATTGGCGACATTGTTCCCGAGGCGCAGGCCGATTTCATTCGCCAGGGAGTTGCGCGCGTATGACCTCGTTGGCGGAACGCACCCAGGAACTCTTCGCGTCGATGATGGGGTACCGCCCCATCGGCGTGTGGTCGGCACCCGGCCGCGTCAATCTGATCGGCGAACACACCGACTACAACGGGGGCTTTGCCCTGCCTATGGCCATCAACCGCCGCACTGCCGTCGCCGTCGGTTTCCGTGATGACCGTCGTGTCCGTGTGACGAGTTCGTTTGACCCCGAGGTGGTGGAAATCGACATGGACGCCATCAGCGCCGACACGGTGTCGGGCTGGTCGGCCTATCCCTTGGGCGTGGTGTGGGCGTTGAATCCGCCCGCCGATGCCCGTGGCGTGGACCTCGTCATCGATTCCGCCGTACCGGTCGGGGCTGGGCTGTCCTCATCCGCAGCCATCGAATGCGCAGTTGCCGTCGCCTTGACTGAATTGTGGGGGCTGTCCCTTTCGGCAATGGAACTGGCGCGCGTGGGCCAGAAGGCCGAGAACGACATCGTGGGCGCTCCGACGGGACTGATGGACCAGATTGCATCCATGCACGGCCAGCGTGACCACGCGGTGCTCATTGACTGCCGTGACCTCACGGCAACCCCGATCGAATTGGGGTTTGACGACCACGACCTCGTGTTGTTGGTTATCGACACCCAGGTCCGCCATTCCCATGCCACGGGCGGATACAAGGACCGCCGCGCGTCGTGCGAATCGGCTTGCGCGGCTTTGGGAATCGCATCGCTGCGCGAACTGACCGTTGACGATTTACCCCGGATCGAACCGCAGTTGTCCGAGGTGGAATTCCGTCGCGTTCGACACGTGGTGACGGAAAACGACCGGGTGCTTACGACGGCACGATTGGTGCAGTCCGAGGGGCCTCGCGCGATTGGGACCCTTCTGGACGAATCACATGTTTCGATGCGCGACGACTACGAAATTTCGACACCCGAATTGGATTGCGCCGTCGACGTGTCCCGTTCTGCGGGTGCCATCGGTTCGCGCATGACGGGTGGCGGTTTTGGCGGTGCGGCGATTGCGCTGGTGCCGAATTCGGCCGCAGAGTCGGTGTCCGATGCCGTTGTCGACGAGTGTGCGCGTCGCGGCTTTGCGCGCCCCGATATCTTCACGGTTGCCCCGGCAGAGGGTGCCCGTCGGGACATCTGACCGCCACGCTGGCAATCGAGGCCACCAGGGCAACCCACAGCGTCCTTAGGCGAACAGTGTTTCGCCCACGAACCCACCTTCGGCACATCCCGGCGGTATCGCGAATACGGCGCTGCCTACGGGGGTGGTCCAGATATTCAGCAGGTCAGCTGCGGCGAGGCTTTCTTGGATCGGCACGAACTGTGTGGTGACGTCGCGCTGGAACGACCCGAACAGTAGTCCAGATACGGTCTCGCCCTCGATCACGTCGACAAACGAGTGGCCGCGACGGGCGATGCGCTGTGATCGGTCCGACATGCGGGCGCGACGCATGTGCGCCAGGTCGGGGATGACAGGCATGCCCATTCCGTCGCGCGAGTCGAAATCGGGCTCGTCAAACTCGCCGTGTCCGCCCAGCGGGGCACCAGTGTCCAGGGTTCGTCCCACCGATTTTTCGCGGTCAGGGCGGTCCAGCGTGTCCCACTTATCCAGGTTCATGTCGATCCGTCGTAACACGAACGAGGTGCCGTTGTGCAGCCAGCTGGTGTCGTCAATCCACGCGACCGTATCAAAATCGGCAGTACCGGGAATGGGGTTCACCGTGCCGTCGACCTGGCCGAACAGGTTGCGCGGGGTGGTGCCGGGGGCATGCGAATCATGCGCGGGCAGGAAACCCCGATATGTGTACGCAGGCTCGCAGAAAAATCGTGTGTTGCGGTTCAGGACACGAACTGCGTGTTCCACCGTCAGCAGGTCATCGCCCTGGACGGTGATCAGCAAGTCGCCGCCCGTCCAAGCGTCCTTCAGCTTGTCAATCGTGAAGTGGGGGAGCGGGCGCAGCCACGCGGGAACCGTCGCACCAGCGCGCGACACCAGTTCCGCACCCACGCCGATAGTGACGGTGAGGCGCGCGGGGGCTACGGCGAGCTCGGGTTCGCTGTCGGTTATGGGGGCCATGCCCCGGGTCAATCGTGCGGCATCATCTGACAGAATCCGCAGGAGGTTTCGCAGTCGGTCTCGGTCCGTTTCGGGCTTCAGTGCGTAGACGAGGTGAGCGACGCGCTGCGTCAGGGGAGTGTCGATTCCGGCCTGACGGGCCCCATAGAAGGGGAATGCGCGATCGCCGTGCATTCGACCCGCAACCTGTTCCGAGGTATCCCTTGGGGTTATGTCCACCGAGGTGCTTATGGCGGCAACAGCAGCAATCCCGGCGCCGGCTCCGATGAGCCCGCGCCGGGAAATGCGTGAGTTAGTGGTCACTAGTTTTCGACGTAGGTTTCGTTCGCGGCATCCCATTCACGGATTTCCGTGTTGACGGTGATGCTGGTCCCGTCGTCGAATTCGATGGTGAGGTCGACGAATTCGCCGGGTTCGAGAGAGTCAGTGAGTCCCATGAACATGAAGTGATTGCCGCCGGGCTTAAAATCAAAGCTGCCGCCTGCGGGGATGACGAGGTCCTCTTCGACCTCGCGCATGACCATTTGGCCGTCAACCATCGCCATCTCGTGCACCTCGACACGATCAGTAACGGTTGAGGTGGCTCCGACCACGGTCAGGTCGGCGTCGGTCGAATTGGTGAGGGTCATGAACGCCCCGGTCATGTCGGACATGTCGGCTGTAGTGGCCTTGGCCCAGGGGTCGGTGGCGGTGACGGGGGTGCTGGCAGCACAACCCGAGAGTGCGAGTGCGACGGTGGCGGCGAGTGCGGCGACGGTGGCGGTCACGGTTTTCTTCATGAAATTCAATCTACTACTTCTTGTAGAACAAGGCGCGGTTCAGGGAAAATTTAGGACAAAAGTCCCAGAACTTCGTCGTGCAGCAGGCCGTTGGTCGCGAGTGCGGTGCCATGCCAGGGGCCGTGTCGTCCAGCGATGTCGGAAAAGCGCCCGCCGGCCTCCTCGACGATGGGCTGCAACGCCGCCATGTCATACGGCTGCAGGTCGCATTCGGTGGCCACGTCGATCAGGCCCTCGGCCACGAGCATGTAGGCCCACATGTCACCGATGGCACGTGCCCGCCATGCGGAACGAGCCAGAGCAATCGCGGATTCACCGCGGCCCGCATCCCACCAACCGGGCAGCGAGTTGTAGGACACCACGGCGTCAGCAACCGTTGCGACCTTGCTGACCGACATGCGCGTTTCGGCGCCGCCGGTTCGTTGAGTGTATGCGCCGTGACCGCTAGCCGCCCACCACGTCTGTCCCAGGGCGGGAGACGAGACGACACCCACACGCGGTACTCCGTCGACGGCGAGGGCGATCAGGGTTCCCCAAATGGGCACACCGCGCAAGAAATTTGCGGTGCCGTCGATGGGGTCAATAATCCATTGGCGGTGAGGCCGGCCCTCGTCGTGGCTCTCGCCCGATGCGCCGAATTCTTCGCCCAAAATGGCGTCATGAGGCCGCGCCGCCGTAATTCCCGCGCGAATCGTCTGTTCAACCTCACGGTCAGCGTCGGTGACGGGGGTGCGGTCGGGCTTTGTCGTGACCTCGAGGTCGAGCGCGCGGAATCGTCGCAACGACACGAGGTCGGCTTCGGCGGCGAGTGCACGAGCGAGGGCGAGGTCATCAACGAGGTCGTAGTTCACCATCTCAGGCTAAACCGTTTCCATCGAATCGAATAGTCGGTGAATTGAATCGAGGCGCGCGATGCCGGTCTCACCCAGCTCGCCCCGCGCAACCGCCGACACAATCGCGCAGTCCTCGGCACGATGGTCGCAGCCTCGGGGGCATTCCTCGGCCAATTCGGCGAGGTCGGTGAACGACGCGAGGACAGAATCCGGTTGCACGTGTCCAAGCCCGAACGACCGCACGCCCGGAGTGTCGATC
>JACCEA011330794.1_pt1 | contig 12655 bp, 12 predicted proteins | sample 7449851 | NCBI WGS metagenome assembly JACCEA01 (sample SAMN15323453, study PRJNA562643) | freshwater metagenome | isolation source: river surface water | place: USA:Blue River Watershed | collected 2017-08-18 | reverse complement strand
CCCGACATTGGCAAACGCATTGATGAAGCGTTGACTGTTATCGAGACAGAAAACCCCAAGCTGAAAGGCATTCTTGACAAGCGATATGCAAGGGCACAGTTACCCGATGGCAAGATGGGTGAACTGGTTGACTTGATTTCTACTATTGGCTTTGGCGACAACGCCAGTACTGCACGTGATGTGCTGGGACAGGTCTACGAATATTTTCTCGGTATGTTTGCCAATGCAGAAGGCAAGCGAGGCGGACAGTTCTACACGCCAGCATCAATTGTTAAAACACTGGTGGCTGTGCTGTCACCGCACGAGGGCAAGGTGTATGACCCTTGCTGTGGCTCGGGCGGTATGTTTGTTCAAAGTGAAAAATTTATCGAGGCACACGGCGGCAAGATTGGTGACGTAGCCATTTACGGGCAGGAAGCTAACCCAACAACGTGGCGACTGGCTGCGATGAACTTGGCTATTCGCGGCATCGACTTTAATCTTGGTCGAGAACCTGCCGATACCTTTACGAAGAATCAACACACTGACCTTCGCGCTGATTACATTCTTGCCAACCCACCGTTCAACATCAGCGATTGGTGGCACGGTAGTTTGCTAGGCGATTCCCGTTGGGTTTATGGTGACCCACCGCAAGGCAATGCTAACTATGCGTGGTTGCAGCATATGTTGTATCACCTCAAGCCAACTGGACGTGCAGGCATCGTGTTAGCAAACGGCTCTATGAGTTCCAGCCAAAACAACGAAGGCGCGATTCGTGCTGCAATGGTTGAAGATGATGCTGTTGAGGTGATGATTGCATTGCCAAGTCAGTTGTTCTTCAACACCCAAATTCCAGCTTGCTTGTGGTTCTTGGTTAAACAAAAAACCAAGCGTAAGGGTGAAGTGCTGTTCATTGATGCCCGTAAGTTGGGTTCAATGATTAGCCGTGTGCAAGCTGAATTTACCGATGACGTGATTGCACGAATTGAGCAGACTGTTGCAGCTTGGCGAGGCGAAGGTGGCGTGTATGAGGATGTTGCTGGTTATTGCCGTAGCGTTAGCTTGGCAGAGATTGCTACACACGGACACGTACTCACACCGGGTCGGTATGTAGGTGCTGAAGAAGTTGAGGACGATGACGAAGCGTTTGCGGACAAGATGCAGAAGCTGACTGAAAAGTTGGGTGAGCAGATGGCGAAAGGTGCTGAGCTTGATGCAGTGATTAAGCAAAAACTCGGGGACCTTGGCTATGAGTTTTGACTTCGTTAATACTGTTTATGGCTCAATGCCAGCAAATCTAAGCTGCAAGAAGTTAATAGACTTGTGCGAGGAATCTGGTGTGCAAACGGGTCCATTTGGCAGTCAACTTCATCAAGAAGACTACGTTGCAGATGGAACACCAATTATTACTGTTGAGCATCTAGGCGAAAACTGTATCGTTCACGTAAATTTACCGCGAGTCAGTGATGAGGATAAAAGTCGACTTTCAAAGTATGTTTTAAAAAAAGGCGATATTGTTTTCAGTCGCGTGGGTTCAGTTGATCGCCGTGCTTTAGTTAAAGCTTCTGAAGACGGTTGGCTCTTCTCAGGCCGATGCTTGAGAGTGCGATCTAAATCTGAGGTTTTGAACGCTGAATGGCTCTCATATTTTTTTGGACTTCCTGCATTTAAAAATTACATAAGGGGTATAGCTGTTGGGGCAACTATGCCATCGATCAACACCAAAATACTTAGCGATGTCCCGATATATTTCCCTGAAATTGATGTGCAACGAAGTGCGGCAAATGTTTTATCGCTCATTGACGACCGCATTAATCTTCTTCGGGAAACCAACACAACACTAGAAGCTATAGCCCAAGCGTTGTTCAAGTCTTGGTTTGTGGACTTTGACCCTGTACGTGCAAAGACTGAAGGTAAGCTGCCCGAAGGAATGGATGAAGCTACTGCTGCACTTTTTCCTGATGCGTTTGAAATGACTGAGTTTGGGGAGGTGCCGAAGGGTTGGAAAAATAGCAACTTATCCAATGTTTCTGACGTGGGGATTGGAAAAACGCCACCAAGAAAAGAGGCTCAGTGGTTTAGTGAAGATTCAAGTGATGTGAGATGGGTGTCTATTCGAGATATGGGCACTTCGGGAGCTTACATCTCAAACACAAGTGAGTTTTTAACAGCTGATGCTATAGATAAATTTAATGTTCGTCGCGTGCCTAGCAACACAGTTTTACTTAGCTTCAAGATGACGATTGGTCGCGTAGCAATATCTGATGGCGAGATGACCACGAACGAAGCTATAGCTCACTGCAAGTTGACAAGTGATTCACCGCTACCAAGCGAATACATATACCTTCACTTGAAGGGTTTTGACTATAGCTCTCTCAGCAGCACTTCATCCATTGCGGACGCAGTCAATTCCAAAACAGTAAAAGCTATCCCTATCCTTGTTCCAAGCGCAGAAGTAGTTGCTTCTTTTAAAAAAATAACAGGTGTATTGTTTGAAAAAATCAAAAATACTCACTATCAATCTCAAACGCTAATAACGTTGCGTGACACATTGCTGCCACGCTTAATCTCGGGACAGCTGCATATTGCTGATGCTGAGGCAGAACTTGAAAAGGTAACAGCCTAAATGACTGAAGACCAACTAGAACAAGAAGCATTAGGCTGGCTGAGTGACGTTGGTTACACGTTGCTAAGTGGCTATGACATTGCTATTGATGGTGCATCACCTGAACGAGCTGACTATAAAAACACGCTACTGCCGTCTCGTTTGCGTGAGGCAATCAACCGTTTAAATCCAAGCATTCCAGCAAACGCACGAGAAGATGCATTGCGGCAAGTTCAAGACCTTGGCATCCCATCGCTGCTCAGTGCAAACAGGCACTTTCACAAGCTTCTGGTTAATGGTGTGCCTGTGCAGTACCAAAAAGATGGCGAGACACGTGGCGACTTTGTGCGCTTGGTTGACTGGGAAACGCCAGCGAAAAACGATTGGGTTGCAGTCAACCAGTTCACGATTAAGGGCGCACGACACACCCGCAGACCCGACATTATTTTGTTCGTGAACGGCTTGCCGCTTGTGTTGCTGGAGTTAAAAAACCCAGCTGACGAAAACGCTGACATTTGGAAGGCTTTCGACCAAATTCAAACCTACAAAGAGCAAATACCCGATGTGTTCCAGTACAACGAGGTGTTAGTAATCTCGGATGGCACAGAGGCATTGCTTGGTTCGTTGTCTGCTGATGCTGAGCGTTTTATGGCTTGGCGCACGATTGATGGCAAGACTATCGACCCGCTTGGACAGTTCCAAGAGCTTGAAACTTTGGTGCGTGGTGTACTAGCTCCCGAGTACTTGCTTGACTACCTGCGCTACTTTGTCTTGTTTGAGGACGATGGCAAGCTGGTTAAGAAAATTGCTGGCTATCACCAGTTCCACGCTGTACGTGCAGCGATAGAGCAGGTTGTTCAAGCATCGCGTCCTGACGGTTCACATAAAGGTGGCGTTGTTTGGCATACGCAGGGTAGTGGCAAGAGCATCACAATGACTTGCTTTGCAGCACGAGTGATGCAATCTGCTGCGATGGAGAACCCAACTGTTGTAGTTATCACAGACCGCAACGACTTGGACGGGCAGTTGTTTGGTGTGTTCAGCTTAAGCCAAGACTTGCTACGTGAACAGCCCGTGCAAATCAGCACACGCCAAGACTTACGTGCAAAACTTGCCAATCGTCCATCGGGCGGTATTGTGTTTGCCACCATTCAAAAATTTATGCTGGGCGAGGACGAAGACACGTTTCCTGTCTTGTCCGACCGTAGCAACATCGTGGTTATTGCGGACGAAGCACACCGCACCCAATACGGCTTTGATGCAAAGCTAAAAGGCAAAGCTGGGGAAGAGCGTTATCAAGCTGGCTATGCACAACACTTGCGTGATGCTTTGCCAAATGCAACGTTTGTGGCGTTTACTGGCACTCCCGTTAGTAGCGAAGACCGTGACACTCGCGCTGTGTTTGGTGACTACATACACATTTACGACATGCAGCAAGCCAAGGAAGATGGAGCTACTGTTGCCATTTACTACGAATCACGACTTGCTAAGTTAAAGCTCAACGAGCAGCAGATGCCCACGATTGACGCTGAAGTGGACGAACTAGCTGAAGACGAAGAGGACAGCGCACAGGCAAAACTCAAAAGCCGTTGGGCTGCGCTAGAGCGTGTTGTTGGTGCAGAACCTCGTGTTGCACAAGTGGCAGCTGACTTGGTCGCACACTTTGAAGAGCGCAATAAAGCAATGACAGGTAAAGCAATGGTTGTGGCAATGAGCCGTGACATTTGCGTTCACTTGTATAACGAAATCGTGAAATTGCGTCCCGATTGGCACGACGAAGACCCTGAAAAAGGCGCAATCAAAATAGTGATGACTGGCTCAGCTAGCGACAAGGCTTTGCTGCGTCCGCACATCTACGATGGCAAAACCAAAAAGCGTCTTGAGAAACGGTTCAAAGACCCAAGCGACGAATTGAAGCTAGTCATCGTCCGCGATATGTGGCTAACTGGTTTTGATGCTCCCTGCGTGCATACCCTGTATGTGGATAAGCCAATGAAGGGGCACAACCTGATGCAAGCCATTGCACGGGTTAATCGTGTGTTCAAAGACAAGCAAGGTGGCTTGGTTGTGGACTACATCGGTATCGGCAACGAGCTAAAAGCCGCGATGAAAGAATACACGAACAGCAACGGACGAGGCAGAACAACTGTTGATGCTCACGAAGCCTACAGCGTACTAGCAGAGAAGCTTGACGTATTGCGTGGGATGCTGCACGGCTTTGACTACAGCAACTTTATGTCTGCTGGGCACAAAACACTAGCTGGTGCTGCTAACCACGTGCTTGGCTTGAAGGATGGCAAGAAACGGTTTGCTGATACGGCTGTGGCACTGAGCAAGGCATTCACCTTGTGTTGCACATTGGATGATGCGAAGGCTGTGCGTGAAGAGGTGGCGTTTATGCAGGGCATCAAAGTCCTGCTGACTAAGCGTGACATAACCAAGCAGCGCAAGACGGACGAACAGCGTGACTTGGCAATACGGCAAATCATCAGCTCAGCCGTAGTCTCGGACAGCGTGGTTGATATTTTTGATGCTGTGGGCTTGGATAAGCCAAACATTGGACTGCTGGATGATGAGTTTTTGGCACAAGTCAAGAACCTGCCTGAACGCAACCTAGCTGTTGAACTGCTTGAACGCTTGCTGCAAGGCGAAATTAAGAGCCGCTTTAGCAGCAATGTGGTGCAGGAGAAAAAATTTAGCGACTTGCTGACTAATGTGATTCAGCGTTACCAAAATCGTGCCATCGAGACCGCGCAGGTGATGGAAGAGCTGATCGAAATGGCTAAGAAATTCCGCGAAGCAAGTGGTCGCGGCGAACAACTTGGGCTGACTGATGACGAGGTGAAGTTTTACGATGCACTGGCGAACAACGAATCAGCTGTGCGTATGCTTGATGACGAAATCCTCAAGAAGATTGCACACGAGCTGACAGAGAACCTGCGCCAAAACATCAAGGTTGATTGGGCTGAACGTGAAAGCGTCCGTGCCAACCTGCGCTTAATGGTTAAACGCATCTTACGCAAATACAAGTACCCACCCGACCAGCAAGATGGTGCTGTGGAGTTGGTGTTGCAACAGGTGCAAGCACTCGGTGACGAATGGGCTGATGCAGCCTGATTTTTATTACTTGAAGTAACAAACAAGGGGTTAATGTGGCTACTGCAAAATTCAAAATGCCAACTGACAAACAGATATGGGCCGAGGTAGATGAGCATTTGGCTAGATTCCCCGAGGCCTTCAAGAAAGTAAAGCGCATACCTGACCGCAATGACTTATTCGCGGAAAAGAAGGCTTGGCATTTAGACACGCCAAGACGAAGTAAGGCGCAAGCTGAAGCCCTCGTAGATGCCTCGAAAGCAGCTGAAGTTCAAAAGAAAAAACTTGCCGATGCCGATGCTGCGTACCTTGCAATAAGAAGAGCGCAGGGCAAACCCATCATCACGATCAAAAAATTTAAAGCTGACCTGCCAAACGTTAATGAGGGAAAACTCAAAGGGTTGTCACAGCAAAAACTGCACGAAGCTTATGAGTGGGGTTTTTTTATTTTCACTGCAAAGGCAATTCAAGAGCGTGTTGAACGTATCCAAACTGCCTCCAGAGAACAAACCTACAAATGCCTCGCCAAGACATATGGCCTGTATCGGCATATTGTTAAATCCGAGGTGGCTGACACAACCTTTGACGAAATTAGGGCAATGCTTTGGAATGACTACAAGATTAAAACTCATCACGACATTCCTCGCTCATCTCTCTTGCTGAAACTGGTGTTTGAAGATGCATTGGAAAAAACCATCCACCTCTATACCCGTAGCTTCCAGCTTGCCGATGGGTATGACGTTGAGGAAGATGGTTTTATGGACTTCATCAAGCAAATTGGAGGGATGGAAAAAATCCGCAAAGCCTATGCCACGGTCATTGCTGCTGATGCTGGGACTTTGATACCTGCGTATGAGCGTGATGCTGAGTACTCAGCGTCATTGAATGAGCTGATGACTAAAGACCCGCTAACAGTTGTGCAGCTATCTGGTGGCGAGGCCGCAGCTTTCCAAAATGACTTGTTTGGGCGCTACTGCCTTGTATTGGCGCATAGAGACCCAATGAACCAACTTGAGTTGTATGGGCAATGGCCAGCAAGCAAGGGTATTGAAGCTGAAATTATCAAACGCATTTCCGAGGTTCAAAGAGCTAAGGGCGCACCTAGTTGGGTAAAACATAAAGCCAAAGCAAGTGCCCACAGTGCTGAACGGTTGAGAGAAAAACTCATCACTAAAGAAGAGAAGCGCCAAGAAAAAGAGGCAAAGGCAGCAAAGAAAGCCGAGGCGTTGGCTAAGAAGAATGCAGCCGCAGAAAAGCGTTTCTCCAAGCAACGTGCCGCTCAAAGCACCGCGAAAACCTCAAAGCCTAAGCCAGCTGCCAAGACCAAAGTAGTGACAAAGACTAAGCCAGCCACAAAACCCAAAGCAGTGACTAAGAAAAAATAAAGGGCGGGGCAATGGCAGATTTTTACCCGCAAACACTGGTGGACTATGCGCAAATAGTCGGGGCCTTGGCAACTTCCGCTGCTGTCATCGTTAGCCTATACATTGCCAACAAAAAGCCCAAGCCCGAACTAGACGTAAATTGTGATGTGCGCCATATCGTTTGGCAGCATCAACGCCCAAGTGATAGGCCTAAGTATTTGGTCATTTCCGCTGTAAACACGGGCAACACGGATGCAATAGTTACTGGCGTGGGTTGGAAGTTGCAGAGCTTATTTGGCAAAAAACGTTGGGCGCATCAAGACGTAAGTGTTGGCGACCACATTGTTCGCAATCCCGTTTTGCCATTCAAAGTCGCTCACGGTGAAACTGTGCAGTTCTTTCTGCCACTGCAAGGGCAATACAACTGGACTGAGAATCTTGAGGGCAATGGGATGTTTGTTGAGCGCATCACTTCGCGTGGCGCTTTTAATAATTTACGTGCCGTGGTCTTCACAAGTGTTGGTGACCCAGTTATGTGTAAGCCCACAAAATCTACGCTGGATATGATGTGGGAACACCAGCAGGTGTGTTTGCAGGCGCAAGCGCAGGAGTGAATCAGCTAGAGTAAATCACAGTCCCTCGACTGTTTACTACTCTCACCATCACTGCGCCACGAAGCTTCTTGTGTAGTGCGCTGCTTATGGCTTCTACTTCTCTGCCATAACTGCCTACAGTTGACCACGATTCGTATGCGTTTTTCGATTTGTATTGTGCTTTGTACATAGTGTCTCCTGTATGTTTCACATTGTTTCGTCTGTGTGTCTTTTTTGTTTTTGTTTCACACATAGACAAGAACTATGGGCTACTCACATAGCCCACAGCATCTTCTTCCCAACGTAACATCAGTCTGCGTTGAGGGCGGCGTGTGGTATCCAGCAGTTTTCAGCATCCCAAATCCCATCTGTCTCCCACGCCTTGTTCCGTGCCTGTTGTGCCTCTTTTAGTGCGTAGCCTACCCACTGCTTGCTTGGTGTTGCTGTGTAGTTGTATGTCTTTACGTTTTTGGATTGACCAGCCATCGTGTGCCAAGCGTGTGTGAACAGTACTTGCACATCTTCGGCTGTTAGTTGGGGTGGTAAGTTGCCTAGAGTGATGTTGAAGTGGATTGTTTGCGCCTTGTCCGTTGTTTCCTTCGCGCCTTCAAGAGTTACAAATGTGAGTGGCCTGTATAGCTCTGGATGCCTAGTTGGTTTGTTTTTTGCAGTTGGGTACAAGAGTTTGTTAAAGCAGTTCATCGCATAACGCAGCTCTTTTTTTGCCTGCGCTGCCAAAAGTTTTATGCGTGCCTCGGGATTTTTGATTTTTTTGTTTTTGGGGTTTATGTAAGGACGGAAGTGGGTATGTGCAACGATAACGTGAGTGAAGTGTTTTTCGTATTGGCCTATGTAGTCTTGAATGTCTTGCGCTGTGTAGTTCATAAAACTATTTAGCCGCACTGATATGGAAACCAATTTAATGTGGCGTAGACCAGTTCAGCACCAATCTTTTCGGTTGTCCGTGCTGTGTCCTGAAACTAAATTTGTGTTGCCCTGTTAAACACGAAAGGAAAACACAATGGCAACACTAGCTTCACTCAAACTTGTCACTGCAAAAAAACCAAGCAATCAAGCCCCAATCGTCCAACGCCGTAACAAGCTATGCGCAAAGATTTTTGAGCAGCTTGCATTGGCGAAGGCGCAAAACGCTGGCGAAACATATTCACCCACTCGCACCAAGACAGTCACGAACACGGACGGCGAACGAGTGCAAGTCTCTGTGCCAAAACGTATCAAGCCTTGGTGGTTTGTTGGTGAGAATGGCAAGGTTTGTATTTCAATCCGCTATGGCGCAAAAGTAATTGCCATTACGCCAAAAGCAAACGCAATCGAGGTCAATAGTCCAGCTGCATTGATTGAAGCGTTGGAAACTGTTGGAACAGCTGTGCAAGCAGGGGAGTTGGACAGTCAAATCGAAGCTGTGTCGGGACAAATCCGCAGTGCATTCAATAAGTGATTGGCTGTGTGCTGGTTTGCTTCAAGCGCCAGCACACCCACTAAATACTGTGGGAGGCATAACTATGCGTATATGTGAAATCGTTGATGGTGCAAGCCAGCAAGTCAACTTGTTAAAGCAGCAAGCAAAGACAGCGCAAAAGCGGGCTAAGGAGGCTGCACTGCGTTTGAAGATGCGCAATGCACAGCAATCACTTACCAAGCTGGCTGTTAAGTAATGAGTCCCGCCAAAGTGGCGGGTTTCAGGTTGTCCATTTCGGAGGCTGAAAACATACTTTAGTCACACACAAGAGAGGACTAAAGATGGCAAGCAATAAATAGCTTCAAGCGTTGGTAGAGCAGCAAGTGCGGGGAATAGCAAAAGAGCGTTTGCAATCCGCAATCAATTCACTGCAACGTGCTATGTACGAGTTGGAGGTCTATGCCGATAAGTTCGACAACGCGAGTACGGACTATGACCGCGCAAAAGTAATCAACTACGCAATCAATCATTTGTACTGCAACATCCAACCCAACTTACGCATTGACTTGTTGGCTGACAGCCAAGCTGAGTTGGCAAAGCTGGAGGTTAGCAATGCTTGAGACATTTGACCCAGCCACGCTCACGCATTTCACAGGGACTGAAAAGTACTACCGCATTAGTCGAAGGCATCTGCTAACTGATGGCACTAAGTACGTGGCAGAAACTGCGGGTGCATTTTGGATGATGGATGCAGTAGCAAGTCATCTAAGCGAGCTTAGTACTAGTGATTGGTTTGTGCTTGTCCGTGTCACAGTCACGAACGCTTCGGCTGTGATGCGCTATGAAGATGGCAACGGCAATATCCGCGCACAGCAAGCCATTCCGTACATAGACTTTCCAATGTCCGAATTTATGCTTTACGCCTGTTGGGATGGTGAGCATTGGGTTTTGATGTTGCCTAGCGAGTACTGAAACTCCTCCAAACGAGTCAAACGATAGGGTTTTGATTGCGCTTGCTGTTTGGCAGAGGACTTGCAGGGTTCACTATGCGGAGCCCGATAAAAATACCCAGCTTGTTAAACAGCCCTACAGCGCCATCGTTTCCAAAGTGCAGCTGAGACGATTTAATTTAAAATTCAATAAGCGTTGTAGCGTTGATTTGACTGCTTTTTTCGTCCGATAAATAGCTAAGTTATTTTGTAGAAATCTGAACGGCCTTCATTTTTCTCAGACTACTTTTCGGTTAAAGCTAACAGGCTGCAGCTATGATCAGAATTATTAACTTTGTTCTGATTAGGAGTCTTGAATGTCAGCCCAGCCGCAAGTGCAATTACCCTTGTCTGCCTCAAATGACAGCCAATCGTCCGATAAGACTTTGAACGAGAAGTTCTCCAGCCGAAAGTCAAACGAGCTAGTCATTGCATTTGCTGGTCCTATTGGCTGTGGCATTAGCTCTGTAATTGAAGAGGCTGTTGAGTTGCTGAAAGCACGTGGATATGAAGATGTCGTTCGGATAAAGCTCAGCAAATTTTTGGAAGAGGCAATCTCGGATGGCACGATTGCACTTGATGATGCTATAAAAAATGGTGTGAGTTCATCAAGATTTAAAAGGTACCGTGAACTTCAAGCTGCTGGTAAAGAGCTTCGAAAAAAGTCAACTAATCGTGCAATTCTGGCAGAGTATGCAGTTCAAAAAATTGTGGTTGATCGAACCGCTCGAGATGAAAAAACGGGTACTGAGCAAAAAGTTGTCGTTCCTAAACGAATCGCGTATCTAATTGACCAAGTGAAGCGCCCCGAGGAGGTCGCGCTTTTAAGGGCTGTCTACCGCAATCTTTTTTATGTAATTGGTGTAACTCGAATTGCTGAAAAACGAGTTTCGGAGTTGTACAGAGAAGGTGTGAAGACTGAGGAAATTCCCCAGCTAATGGAGATTGATCGGTTCGAAGATAAAAAAGATGGTCAGCAACTGGACAAAACCCTCCATTTGGCTGATTACTTCATTCGAAATGATGCTGTAACCGTTGAAGAGCAGAGAAGCAAAATTAATCGCGTACTTGCATTGATGCACGGCGATCAAAGTATTACGCCAACTGATGCTGAGCAAGGTATGTATGCCGCCTATGCTGCGGGACTTAGGTCTGCGTGTTTGTCGCGTCAAGTTGGTGCTGCAATCGTTAGTTCATCTGGTGAAATCCTATCGACAGGTTGCAATGACGTTCCTAAAGCTGGCGGGGGGCTATATTCAGCCGCTTCGGGGAAAAACGATATGCGTTGTGTGCACCATCCCGAGCAAATGTGTTTTAACGATCTGCACAAACTTAGGCTACGTGAAGAAATAAGTGATGAGGTTGAAAAGTATTTGGGCACATTGGTGCGTGGAGGAAAAGATGGTGCGATTCGGCTAGATGGCGATGAGAAAGAGCAGCTTTCAAAGTTGATTTACGAGAAAACTAGATTAGGGTCATTAATTGAGTTTTCGCGATCTGTTCACGCTGAAATGGATGCAATCGTATCGCTGGCTCGGATGGGCGGAGGGGTGCTAGGAAGTACGCTTTACACAACTACATTTCCCTGTCACAGCTGTGCTCGACACATTGTTGCCGCTGGTGTCGACCGAGTTATTTATATTGAGCCGTATGAGAAAAGTATGGCTAAAGATTTGCACGATGACTCAATTGCGTTTGAAGTTGAAGACGGTGTTGGTGCCGGCACTAAGGTAAAGTTTCTGCATTTCGAAGGGGTTTCTCCTCGCCAATTTCAAGGCTTCTTTAGGGCTACTGGCAGAAAGGGAGATGACGGAAAATTCATCAAAATCCAGCCAAGAACTGCTGACAAAGTTCTCCCAGAATATTTGGATAACTACCAAGACTTTGAGGTTAAAACTGTTGCCCATCTGAAAGAGGAGTTGGAGTTACTAAAGCAGCACAGGGATGGGCTGGCAAGTTGACGGGTTTTGGGATCCGTGTAAGATGGAACTATGACTAAGAGTGCGGAAAATGACTAAGACACCCGAGCAAATGCCGCTTGCGTTTGAGGAGCAAGTGCCTCGGTCCTTTGGACAAGGCTTGCCGTCAAACGTTGTAGTTGTGGACTTCGGCAGCAAGGTCAATAAGGCGAGTGATAAGCCTCAAACTGCGACTGAGAAAAAAATATTAAATCAGGTTCTTGAGAAGGCAAGTAAGCTAAGTTGGTAATTTCTCAATTGCACGGTTAATTACACGGCCAAAATAAACCAGCTGTAATGCCCATATTTGCTAGGTTTTTTACGGGCATCCTGCGTTGAAAATCCGCGTGTCGGCAGTTCGATTCTGCCCCAGGCCACCAAATTCCAATGAGGAGATCCGAGTAGTTCCGAGGAGTTGGTAGTAAAGAAATTCGCGAAGATTTCTGCCTACCCAGTCCATATAACGAACTCTCTCGGCTCCCAAGCTAGAAAAATCAACGACTTAGAGCGTGTGCCACGCTCAAGAAAGCGGCCCCAGCAGGGGCCGCAGTCGTTTCTAACCTCCTATTTTGTTATCCGGGTAGTTGCGCGAGCGTCTGCAGCAATGTGCGGCGGTTTTCATCTTCAGATGACGTCGCGCCATTGGCCCTT
>JACCEA010049787.1_pt1 | contig 12656 bp, 12 predicted proteins | sample 7449851 | NCBI WGS metagenome assembly JACCEA01 (sample SAMN15323453, study PRJNA562643) | freshwater metagenome | isolation source: river surface water | place: USA:Blue River Watershed | collected 2017-08-18 | reverse complement strand
CTGTTCATTTTGCCCCAATCCATCAATTGTCCTACGAAATAACCCAAGGCTACCATAGAAATGATTTGGGTTAACGCTGTTATAGAAGCCGTTCCTCCAACTTTCATTAGTTTTTTAAAACTAAATTCGAGTCCAAGGCTGAATAAAAGGAAAATTACTCCAATTTCTGCCCAAACCTTTACACTGTTCATGTCTTTAACCGTAGGGAAGAAATCGAATTCACTTCCCGCTAAAAATCCAGCAACCAAATACCCTAAAACAAGCGGTTGTTTTAATAGTCTAAATATTAATACTGCGATTGCAGCAGTTACAAGAATTAGCCCTAAATCGCTAATTAAATTGGGTAAATGAACAGTGGAAGTAGAAAGTAATATTGGCATAGAATTGAATTTTTACTAAAATAGTGAAAAGTGATCGGTTTTCAAAATTTCAATTCTTTATGCACTTAATTTTATTATTTTTTTAACGAATTTAGTTCTTGAAGTGTGTAAAATTTCATTTGGTTTGAAACCACAAATTGACAAATCATTTCTAATGTTTTTACATCTACTTCATATTCATTAGTTGCTTTGTTAACTGGTTTGTGTCCGTAGAAAACGACTATTTTATTGTGTTTTTTTGCGTAATTTAAAACTTTAGTAAAGTAGTTTAAACTAAAATGCTCGTAATTGCTGTCAATTCCAATTCCGTATGCTAATCGAGTTCCGTTATAGAAATTGGCGTTATCCGCTACTTTTTTGCCGCCATTTGCAGTTCCTCTTATGATTTCGAAGTGTTTTTGTAATTCGTAGTCTAACGTTTGTGTTTTGGCTCCAAATGGATAGGCAAACGATTTAATTTCGATACCTTCTTTTTTAAACGCTGCAATTAATGGAAAAATTTCAATCGCTAAATATTGCTGTTTGTTGTTTTTCTTAGTGAATTCTTTTGCATTGAGATGACGAAATCCGTGACCTGCAATTTCGTGTCCTTTGGTTTGCAGTTCTTTAAGGTTAGAAATATCAGTAGAAGTAAGTTTTTCAAAATTACTCACGCAAAAAGTCGCTTTCCAATTGTATTTTGCGAGTTGCACATCCGCTTCTTTCCATTCGTTGACGAAGTAATCGTCAAAAGTAATGACAACACCCGCTTTGGAATTTGTGGTTTTGGTTTTAGTAGACGAACAAGAATAAAAGAAAAAACCTATCAGTAAACTAATGGAGATTAATTTTATAATGATAGGCTTTGGCATGTTTAAATGATATAAAATACAGTGTCGATAAAAAACAAAAAACCATTTTGAGTTAATACATTTTCATCATGTAAATCTTCTAAAATAATTCCATAATTTCTATTGATATAATCATAATTTCTTGAGTTTTCAAATCCATTACTCAACATAAATTGCTTTACTAATTCTAAATCTGTTTTATCAGTTGCTTTTACAAATGGTTGTTCTACAACAGCATATAAAATATTTTCATTCTTATAAAAACCTAAAAGTTTATAAGCCGTGTCAGAAAAGAAATAATTATTTAACAATAAATTATTAAGGTAATCAATCCAAGAAGTATAATATATGGAATCGTTTAGCTTGAGAACACTTTTGTCATCTTTTAAATATACTTTCTGTTCTGCACCTTGAGAAATGTAATTTTCAAGATTAATGTTTTCGACCCAAAATTTATTTTGTTCAATAAATTCAATTAAACTCTTTGTTTCTTTTTCTTTGAAGTACTTATCTTCTTTAACCAAATTACTTGTTGCTTCGCTTCTTCTAAGGAAACTAATGACTGTTTGGATAAAATCTCCATGCTTAACTTGGCTCTTTCCTGAAAGGATATGTTGTATTTCATCATTCACAAGTTTAGATTAAAATGATAATCAAAGATAAAGAAAATTTTGAAATTAAATCCCCAAATAGTTACTCGGTGTAATTTGCATTAACTCTGCTCTCACTTCTTCTGAAACGTTTAATGTTCCGATGAAATTGTGAATCGCTTCTTTGTTAATTACAGTATTAGTTCTGGTTAAGTCTTTCAAAGCTTCGTATGGATTTGGATAGCCTTCACGGCGTAAAATGGTTTGAATTGCTTCTGCAACAACTGCCCAGTTTTTCTCTAAATCTTCTGCGAATTTGTCTTCGTTTAATAACAATTTGTTCAATCCTTTTAAAGTCGCTTCAAATGCGATTAAGGTGTGTCCCATTGGCACGCCAATATTACGTAAAACCGTACTATCGGTTAAATCGCGTTGTAATCTTGAAACGGGTAATTTTGCTGATAAATGTTCGAAAATTGCATTTGCAATTCCTAAATTTCCTTCTGAATTTTCAAAATCGATTGGATTTACTTTATGTGGCATTGCCGAAGAACCAATTTCGCCTGCTTTGATTTTTTGTTTGAAATAATCCATTGAAACATAGGTCCAAATGTCTCTGTCTAAATCGATTAAAATCGTATTAATGCGTTTTAAAGCATCAAAAAAGGCTGCAAAATGGTCGTAATGTTCAATTTGTGTCGTTGGGAATGAATGGTGTAACCCTAAACTGTTTTCTACGAAATCGGTTCCAAATTTTTTCCAATCGGTATTTGGATAAGCTACTTTGTGTGCGTTGTAATTTCCGGTAGCACCACCAAATTTAGCAGCAAACGGAACATTGAATAACAAACGCATTTGCTCTTCTAAACGTTCTACGAAAACTAAAATTTCTTTTCCTAAACGAGTAGGAGAAGCTGGTTGTCCGTGTGTTCTGGCTAACATTGGAACGTCTTTCCATTCCATTGCTAATTCTTTCAATTTTGCAATTACGCTTACTAAACTTGGTAAATAAACATTCTCAAATGCTTCTTTAGTAGAAAGCGGAATCGCTGTATTGTTGATATCTTGAGAAGTCAATCCAAAATGGATAAACTCTTTAAATTCTTGTAATCCTAAACCGTCGAATTTCGATTTAATGAAATATTCTACCGCTTTTACATCGTGATTCGTTGTTTTTTCGGTTTCTTTAATCCAAAGGGCATCTTCGGTTGAAAAGTTTTTGTAAATCGCTCTTAAAGAATCGTAAATTGATTTGTCAATTTTGGCTAATTGAGGTACATCAGCTTCGCGCAAAGCAATAAAATATTCAACCTCTACCAAAACGCGGTATTTAATTAAGGCTTCTTCAGAAAAATAAGGAGATAATGAAATAGTTTTGCTTCTATAACGACCATCAATTGGCGAAATAGCATTTAATTCTGTTAATTGCATTTTGTTGTGTGTTGTTTAAAGAAGTGCAAATTTAGTAATTAGTGATTAGTTATGAGTAATTAGTTGAGAGTTTTTTACTTTAAATTTAAAAGTTCTTCTTTCACAACTTTCATTCCTTCTACAGCGGTTAATGGCAAGACTTTCAATTCATTTGGTAAATCATAAATCGTGGCTGGATTCGGATCGATATAATACACCGGAACATTTATGTCGACATAATTCATCAATCCAGCAGCCGGATATACTTGTAACGAAGTTCCGATGATGATTAAAATATCAGCAGTTTCTACAATGTCAATAGCATGTTCAATCATAGGAACGTCTTCACCAAACCAAACAATGTGTGGTCGCAATTGATTACCTTCTATGTCTAAATCGCCTAAAATTAAATCGTGTTTCCAATCGATTACAAAATCTTCGTTTGAAATGCTTCGCACTTTTAATAATTCGCCATGGAGATGAATAACTTTGTTACTTCCTGCTCTTTCGTGTAAATCGTCAACGTTTTGGGTTATGATGTGCATGTCGAAATGTGCTTCTAATTCGGCTAGAATTTCGTGAGCTTTGTTCGGTTTAACCGTTAAAAGTTGGGCTCTTCTTTTGTTATAAAAGTCTAAGACTAATTCTGGATTTTTTTTCCAACCCAAAGGAGAAGCGACTTCCATAATATCATGACCTTCCCATAAGCCATCAGCATCACGGAATGTTTTAATACCGCTTTCAGCACTGATTCCGGCGCCTGTTAATACTACAATTTTTTTCATTTTCTTTTCTTTTGCAATTTTTATAAAAGTAAAATGCGTCCATACAGACGCATTTTGATTATACTTTTCCTAAAGTGTAAAGCTGTTCTAGTGTTGGACTAGCGCTTCCACCAGCCGGTTCTAACGTAATTCCGAACGCTTGTGGAGATTCCGCATTTTCTACTTTTATAACCTTGGTTGAGCTTGTTGCATAAGAGTCAAGTAAACCAATGCTTGTTGGTGTTAAAACAGGCTCTAACTGCAACGACCATACTTGATAAACCATTCCTTTTGGCGGTTCTGGTAATCCAGATGCGTCAATGTAAACCGTTTTTGTAGTTTTGTTGTAATAGGCTTTAGCAAAAGCTTCGGGAGCTACTTGTTGTCCAGCTAGAGTAATAGAAATATTGCTTGTATCTCTTAAAATAGCTAAAACTTCTTCTGATTCTTTCTTCTTCAATTCTAAATCAACAATTGACTCTTGTAATAAGTTTTTCTCTGTCGAAACATTATTCAAGGTTTCATTTGTTTGATTTAATTTATAAAATTGAAGTCCGAAACCAACTACTAAAACAGCAGCAGCAACCCAACCTGTGTATTGTGCCCAATTTGTTTTAGGTTTCATTTCGATTACTTTGTTTCTTCCTAATAATTCGGCTCTGATTTTCTCAAAATTAGTAGCAGATAGGTGAGGTGCAACGCTATACGACAAATTAATTACCGTATTTTCGATAGCTTTTATTTCTTCTTTTACTTCAGGATGTTCTGCTGCCATTTGGTTGACTTCCGCAATTTCTTCTTCAGAAAGTTTTCCAAATACATACAATTCTAATATTCCTGATTCGATATATTCTCTACTATTCATTGATCATCAGTCTTAATTCATTCATACAATTTCTATTTTGAGTTTTTACCGTTCCTAATGGAATTTCCAACTCTTCCGATGCTTCTTGCTGTGTATATCCTTTAAAAAACAATAAATCGATTAATTGGATACACTTGGGTTTTAATTTTTTGATGAATTCTTTAATTCCTATCGCATCTATTTTATTGATTGTCTTCGCATTGTCATCTAACAGATGTACGAAATTATCAGCAGATAAGTTTTTCTGGCTATTGTTAAAGTTTTTAGAACGTAATTTATCGATGGAAGAATTACGAGCAATATTCAACATCCAAGTGTACAATCGGCCTTTTGAAGTATTGTATGAATCAATGTTTTTCCAAATCTTTACAAATACTTCCTGAAGCACATCTTCAGCTTCTTCTTTGTCTTTGATTAAATTAAAAATGATACCATACAAACTCTTGGCATAGTTGTCATAAAGTAATGTAAATGACCTATCGTCTTTTTTAAGTAATAGGGGTAAAAGTTCTTCTTGTGTCATGCAATTTTCTTTTTTTTGTCTAAAATAATAAAAAAAGTAGTATTATTTTTGTGGTATGGAGAAATTTAATCAAGAGTTGTTAACATATTTAGAAGGTTTTCTAACTGAAAATAGAAAAGAAGGCTTTTTACGTGTTTTAAAAAATAGAACGAAACATTTTACCATTGCTATGGAAGATGTGTATCAATTGCACAATACTAGTGCGGTAATGCGTAGTTGCGAAGTTTTTGGAATACAAGAATTGAATGTGATTGAACAGAAGTTTGGTAAACGAATTGATACTGAAATTGCCATGGGCGCTCAAAAATGGGTAGATGTAAATCGATTTAATACGGTTCAAAGTTGCATTGATGCAAAGAGAGCGCAAGGATATCAAATCATAGCTACAACACCGCATAATGATTCGTGTTTGTTACATGAATTTGATATTGAAAAACCTTCTGCTATATTTTTTGGAACCGAAAAAAACGGACTTTCTGAGGAAGTTATTAATCAAGCGGATGGATTTATCAAAATTCCTATGGTAGGTTATACCGAAAGTTTGAATATTTCAGTTTCAGCTGCCATTATTATTCAAGATGTGACAAATCGCTTAAGACAATCTAATATCAATTGGCAATTATCGGAAGAAGAAATATTAGAAAAACGTTTAGATTGGACTCGAAAATCAATTAAAGATATCGATTTTATTGAAAATAAATTTTACGAAATCAAACAAAGTGCTGTAAAATAAACTATTTGTTCTTTTTTAATATTTTGTAATCTTCATAGCATGCACTAATAGCATCCATAATTTGTAAGTCGTTTGCTGTTTGAATAAAATATTCTGAATAATTACAGTTTTGAAGGATTAAAGGAATGTCGTCTTTGTTTATTTCAAGTAATGCAGCTAGAGTTTCTCTGTCAAATTTTGTAGCCAAAAGATTTCGTACTGTATCGTCTTTTTTCATTGCTTTAAGCTTTTTCATTTCTCTAGGTCTTTTTCCAAAGATATTATACAAGAAATCAGCAGGATTAGATATTGAGCCGAGTACTTTGGCAATAGCACCAGGTTTGTAATCACCACCTTCATATCCAGCTTTTAATCCAGATATACTATAACGATAAGCATCATCAGTAACAGGTATTAGTTTTGTATCAACCTCTACGTAGCCAGTTAAATTATATTTAGCAACAATAACTTCATCTAGAACATAAGCTTTTTCAGTTAAGTATATTTTAGTTGGATTTTGTTTTATCCAATCGTTGGTAACTTTTACTTTAACTGTTTCGAATCCAATATATGTAAATAATAATGTATCATTTACTTTAGCACTTATTTCAAAGATTCCGCTGGGAGAAGTAACAGTTCCTTTAACACGAGAGGCATTCACAACGTGAACATTACCCATAGGAAGTTTGGTATCGTTGTGAATAACTGTTCCTTTAATGTTTTTTACTAGTGTATCATTTTGTGAAAAACAATTAAAAGAATAAAAGAGGAATAAAAAAACTACAAAATATTTCATGCTTATTTTAACTGATTCAAAAATACGAATCTAAAGATGATATTTTGTAGTTTTTTATAAATTTATAAGAAAATTAACGAAAATCGTTAGCTTCTTCTTGGTCTTCTTGGTCTTGATGAATCTCCAGCACTTTCAGCGCGTCTTGGAGCTCTGTCAGAAAATCCGCCTTCTCTTCTTGGAGCCGAACTGCTTCTTTCTCCTCTAAAACCTCCATCTCTTCTTGGAGCCGAACCTCTATCGCTTCTGAAACCACCTTCTCTTCCACCTTCTCTTCTTGAAGATGATCCGCTTCTTTCACCTCTAAATCCGCCTTCACGTCTTCCGCCACCAGAATTTCTTCCGTTATGATCGCGTCTTCCGCCACCGTCGTTTTTAGAAATTTCAACGTTGATTCTACGACCGTTCATGTCATATCCGTTAAGAATAGACATTACTTTGTCAGTATGCTCACCATCTGTATTAAAGAAAGAGAAACCTTCTTTTACGTCTACTTTGAAAACGTCATCTCTGCCTAAATCTAAAGTTTCTTTGATGAAATCTTTTAACTGCATCCAATCGAAATCGTCTCTAGCACCTATGTTAATGAAATAACGAACTGGGTCACCCGCTCTAATTTCTCTTGGTTCAGAACTTCTTTCTCTATCACTTCCTCTTTCTCCTGTTAAATCACGTTTCGATTTGTAATAGTTGATGAATCTATTAAATTCAACAGAAACCATTTTCTTAATTAATTCTTCTTTAGATAAACCATCTAAAACTTCATTAATTGCAGGTAAATAAGTATCAATATCATGATCAACTTCAGTATCTTTAATCTTATTTGCTAAGTGTAATAACTGAATTTCGCAGATTTCAATTCCTGATGGGATTGTTTTTTCTTCAAATTTTTGTTTGATGATACGTTCAATAGAGTGGATTTTTCTCAATTCACTTTTAGTAACGATTACAATTGAAGTTCCTAATTTTCCAGCTCTACCTGTTCTACCTGAACGGTGATTGTACGTTTCAATCTCATCTGGTAATTGATAATTTACTACGTGAGTAACATTATCAACGTCAATTCCACGAGCCGCAACGTCTGTAGCAACTAGCATTTGAATTTGACGACCTCTAAATGATTTCATTACGCCATCTCGTTGTGCTTGCGATAAATCACCATGTAAAGCTGCAGCATTATAACCATCTTCGATTAATTTTTCAGCAACTGCTTGTGTATCACGTTTTGTTCTACAGAAAACCACAGAAAAAATGTCTGGATTAGCATCAGCTAAACGTTTTAAAGCTTCGTAACGGTCTCTTGCGTTTACTACGTAATATTCGTGAGAAACGGTAGCTGAACCTGAATTTTTGTGCCCAACCGTAATTTCTTCTGGGTTTGACATGAACTGTTTTGCAATACGAGCTACTTCAGCTGGCATTGTTGCAGAGAATAACCAAGTGTTTTTCTCGTCTGGTGTGTCCGATAAAATGGAACAAATGTCTTCGTAGAATCCCATGTTTAACATCTCATCTGCCTCGTCTAAGATACAAAAATCGATGTTTTTAATGTTTACAAGACCTCTGTTAATCATATCTTGCATTCTACCTGGTGTAGCCACAATAATTTGTGCACCACGTTTCACTTCTCTAGCTTGTTCTGTAATGCTTGCACCACCATAAACAGCTACGGTATGTAAACCTTTAATGTACTTAGAGTACAATTTAATTTCGTTGGTGATTTGTAAGCATAACTCACGCGTTGGCGATAAAATTAATGCCTGTGTATTTCTGTTTTCAGCATCAATTTTTTGAATTAGTGGAAAACCAAAAGCTGCGGTTTTTCCTGTTCCTGTTTGCGCTAAGGCTACTAAGTCTGTGTTTTGTTCCAATAGTACTGGAATCGCTTTTTCTTGTACTTCTGACGGATTCTCAAATCCTAGATCTTTAATCGCCAGCAGTAGCGACTCATTCAATCCTAATTGTTCAAATTTATTCATATATTATTTTAAATTGGGTGCAAAGGTACGCTTTAAAAGTTAGATTAACTAATTTGTTATTAATTGATTTTCAATTTGTTATGTTTTTGTCTTTTTCACAGATTTTATAAAATATGTTTTATTGCAAGAAAGTGTACTTAAAAAATTAGAAAGTGAGGTATTTTTGTATCAAAATAAGAGCTATGTTTGAACTGCTAGACATTATTGGAACATTAGTATTTGCTATTTCAGGTGCTTTGACTGCTATTTACAAAAAATTAGATTTGTTTGGTGTGTATTGTATCGCTTTTGTCACTGCTTTAGGAGGAGGAACAGTTCGTGATGTCATGATAGGAAGAACACCGGTTGGTTGGATGTTAGATATTGATTATATTTACATAATTACTATAGGTTTTCTACTTTCTATAATATTCAATCGGTATTTAGAGCGTTTGCGTATTTCGATGTTTTTATTTGATACGATTGGATTAGGGGTTTTTACTTTAATCGGTTTAGAAAAAGGAATTGAGTATGGATTAAGTCCGGTTGTTTGTGTGATTTTAGGAACTTTAACAGCGACTTTTGGAGGTGTTATTCGCGATATTTTGTGTAATGAAATTCCGGTTTTGTTCCGAAAGGAAATTTATGCTACGCTTTGTATAGCAGGTGGAATTTTATTCTTCTTATTACAACAGTTGGAAATATCAGATGACATAATATCGCCGATAGTAGCCATTTTTATTATTACATTCCGATTAATTGCTTTTAAATATAACTGGAGTTTGCCTATTGGTTCTGTTTTTGTAAAAAAAGAATAAGTTCTTTTACGGCAATTCCTCTGTGGCTAATTATTGATTTTTCTTCCATAGTCAGTTCAGCAAAGGTTTTAGAATAGCCATCTGCAACAAAAATAGGATCGTAACCAAAACCGTTTGTTCCAATTTTTTTTTCAATGATTTTTCCATTGATGATTCCGGTAAATAAGTTTTGATTACCATTCAAATTTAAAGCAATCACCGTTTTAAAGTTGGCATTTCGATTCGATTTATCTTTCAATTCCGATAAAAGTTTATCCATATTGTCATTCGCATCTTTTTGTTCGCCTGCATAGCGAGCTGAATAAACTCCAGGCGCACCATTTAAAGCTTCTACTTCTAAACCTGTATCATCTGCAAAACAATCATAACCATATTTCTCGGTAACGTAATTGGCTTTTAAAATTGCATTTCCTTCAATGGTATCAGCGGTTTCTGGAATATCTTCTGTGCAGCCAATTTCTTCTAAACTTAGAATTTGAAAGGTGTTTGGAACTAAAGCCTGAATTTCCTGAATTTTATTTTTGTTGTTGGATGCGAATACAAGTTTCATGAAAAATGATTTTAAAAAACAAAGATACGAAATGTATAAAAAGCAAAAAGTCGAGGTGGAGCCCCCGACTTTTAAGGTGAACGTGTAACCACATTTCTGTGTCGTTCGGTGCAAAGGTAATTGCATTTATTGATTTACCAAGCTTTTTTGATTTTTTATTTTATTACTAAATTTTTTTAGTCGTAAAATTTATAATAAAAACTTTTTTCTTTATACTTTTGCTTCGTTTTTAACACCTATTATATATCATGGTAAAAGATTTATTCGAAAGAATTCAAAACAATAAAGGTCCGTTAGGAAAATGGGCTTCACAAGCAGAAGGATATTATGTATTTCCAAAACTAGAAGGTGAGTTAGGTCCAAGAATGAAATTTCATGGAAAAGATATTTTAAATTGGAGTTTAAATGATTATTTAGGATTAGCTAATCATCCAGAAGTTAGAAAAGCTGATGCTGATGCGGCAGTTCAATATGGAGCGGCTTATCCAATGGGAGCTCGTATGATGAGTGGTCATACTAAATATCACGAACAATTAGAAAATGAATTAGCAGCTTTCGTAATGAAAGAATCGGCTTATTTGTTAAATTTTGGTTACCAAGGAATGGTATCTATTATTGATGCTTTGGTTTCTAAAAATGATATTATTGTTTATGATGTTGATTCACATGCATGTATCATTGATGGTGTTCGTTTACACATGGGAAAACGTTTTACTTACAAACACAATGATTTAGAAAGTATGGAGAAAAACCTGCAACGTGCTACTAAAATGGCTACAGAAACAGGTGGAGGAATTTTATTCATTACTGAAGGTGTATTTGGAATGCGAGGACAACAAGGTAAATTGAAAGAAATTGTTGCCTTGAAAGAAAAATACAATTTCCGTTTGTTAGTTGATGATGCGCATGGTTTCGGAACACTCGGTAAAACAGGTGCTGGAGCAGGAGAAGAGCAAGGGTGTCAAGATGGAATTGATGTGTATTTCTCAACTTTTGCAAAATCAATGGCAAATATTGGAGCATTCGTAGCAGCTGACAAAGATGTTATCGATTATTTAAAATATAATTTACGTTCTCAAATGTTTGCAAAAGCATTACCAATGATTCAAACTATTGGATCATTAAAACGTTTGGAGTTATTACGTAATTCATCTGAAATAAAAGATAAATTATGGGTAAATGTAAATGCATTGCAAAACGGATTAAAAGAAAGAGGATTTAACATTGGTGATACCAACACTTGTATTACTCCGGTATATTTAGAGGGGTCTATTCCAGAAGCTATGGTTATGGTAAATGACTTACGTGAAAACTACGGAATTTTCCTTTCTATTGTTGTATATCCTGTAATTCCAAAAGGAATTATTTTGTTAAGAATGATTCCTACTGCTTCGCATACTTTAGAAGATATCGCTGAAACATTAGCTGCTTTTGAAGCTATTCGTGAGAAATTAGTAAACGGAACATATGCTAAAATTGCAGAAGCAAATGTTCAAAATGTAGAGTAATTTATTTCTATATAAAATTAAAAGGGATTCAGATCGAATCCCTTTTTTTATAATTCTTTTTTGTAGGTTCTTCTCCTCTTGTTAATTTTTGAATTAAAATGTTTCCATAAATTGTGAATAGCATGATTTTCCTCTAACTCAGGAGTTCTTATGCAAGTTTCAATACCTTTTGCTAAGCAAACTTTGTAATATTCATCAAAAATGATGGCGGTAATTCCTTTGCTTTGATATTCTGGAGTTATGCCGATTAGATAGAAAACAATTTCTTTCGAATATTTTCTGGCTTGTAACAAATGATAAAATCCAATAGGAAAAAGTTTTCCGTTTGCTTTTCTTAATGCTTGAGCAAAACCAGGCATTACTATCGCAAATGCAATCATGTTGTCGTTTTTATCTAATATAAATTTTATGTACTCCGGATTAATGAAACTGATGTATTTCTTTTTAAAATATGCCTTTTGAATATCATTAATAGGCACAAATGATTGTAATTTGGCATAAGATTCGTTAAACAAATCAAACATTTTGTCAACATAAGGCATTATGTCTTTTGTTTTTGTAAAATTTAAGCTGCGTAATTCGTATCTTTTTTTGATAAGTTCACTGGCTTTTTGAAAAGGTTCAGGATTTATGCCTTTAAATGAAAAATCACTTTCAATATATTCCTTTTCTTTTACAAATCCAAGTTGTTCAAAATGAGTGATGTAGTAGGGTTGGCTGTACCAAGTAATCATATTGCCTAATTGATCAAAGCCCTCACTAAGAATTCCTACTTTATCTAAATTAGAAAATCCCATAGGACCTTCCATATGGTCCATATTGTGTTTACGACCTAATTCTTCTACTTTGTTTATAAGGGCTTTGGTTACTTCAATATCATCAATGGCATCAAACCAACCAAATCGGGTTTTCTTTTTACCTAATATTTTTACTTCTTCCCAATTAATGATTGCGG
>JACCEA010727718.1_pt1 | contig 12657 bp, 8 predicted proteins | sample 7449851 | NCBI WGS metagenome assembly JACCEA01 (sample SAMN15323453, study PRJNA562643) | freshwater metagenome | isolation source: river surface water | place: USA:Blue River Watershed | collected 2017-08-18 | reverse complement strand
GAAGGAATCCTGTAGGCCTGATACCACTTAAAACCACCTCTTTTTCCATAGCCGCGAAGATAAGGCGCTTTTTCATGATATTTGCTATACAAATACCCTAAAACTGCGCATTATTCAAGGTTCCAATCACATATTAGGTTCACCCATCGAATACCTTAAAGGCGTTGGCCCTTTAAGAGGTGAATTATTGAAAAAGGAGCTATCTATTTATACTTTTTCGGATTTATTAGAACATTATCCGCACAGGCATATTGACAAGACCCAGGTGCACAAGATAGGCTCTATTAGCCCCGCCACCGACTTCGTGCAGGTGGTAGGTGTCCTACAGCAGCCTGCTTTAATGGGTGACAAACGGGCTAGGCGCCTCATTGCGCAGTTGACAGATGATACGGGCACACTGGAACTCGCATGGTTTCAGGGGGCTAGCTGGGTGCAAAAGAACCTGGTTCCTGGTCAGAAATACCTTGTTTTTGGTAAAACAGGCTTTTTTAATGGGAAGCCTCAAATGGTGCATCCCGAAATTGAAATTTTTACCCCGGCCAAAGAAGGGGGCAAAGATTATTTGGAACCCGTGTATCCGGCCACCGAAAAATTAAAAGCAAGAGGGTTAAATGGAAGACAACTGGCAAAACTCACGTACCAGCTATTTTCCATGATCAAACCCGCAGATATACCTGAAAATTTACCTGCAAATATTTTAGCTGATTATAAGCTCATGAACCGTTATGAGGCGTATTCAAATATTCATTTTCCAGTTTCTGACAAAGCTTATAAAGCAGCGCTGAGGCGCTTAAAATTTGAAGAATTGTTTGTGGCTCAAGTGCGCCTTAATTTAGTGCGTATCTCTAGGCATCAATCAAGTAGGGGCGTCATATTTGAAAAAGTTGGCGACTTCTTTAATACTTTTTACAATCAGTATTTGCCCTTCGAATTAACGGGTGCTCAAAAAAGAGTACTCAAAGAAATTAGAACCGATACCGCAAGGGGCCGTCAAATGAACCGCTTGTTGCAAGGAGACGTAGGCAGCGGTAAAACCATTGTGGCGCTCTTAAGCATGCTCCTTGCCGCCGACAATGGATTTCAGAGTTGCTTAATGTCACCCACCGAAATTTTAGCCCAACAACATTATCAAGGGCTCAGTGAATTATTAAAAGACATGGGTGTAGAACTTGCATTGTTAACGGGTAGTACCAAAACAGCAGCAAGAAAAAAAATCATGCAAGGATTGCAAGATGGATCACTTCATTTTGTGGTGGGCACACACGCCGTTATTGAAGAAAAAGTGCAGTTTCATAATTTAGGATTTGTGGTTGTAGATGAACAACACCGCTTTGGTGTTGCACAGCGTGCTAAACTTTGGGAGAAGGCTTTAATACCACCGCACGTGCTTGTGATGACAGCAACACCCATCCCTAGAACCCTTGCCATGACTGCGTATGGTGATCTTGACTATAGTATCATGGATGAGTTGCCACCGGGTAGACAGCCCATAACAACTGTGCACAGAAATGAAATGGCGCGTGCAACCGTTATGGATTTTGTAAAAACAGAAATTGAAAAAGGAAGACAAGCTTATTTTATATATCCGTTAATTGAAGAGAGTGAAAAACTTTCTTACGAAGATTTGATGCAAGGCTATGAGCAAGTAAAAAGTTTTTTCCCAGAACCCAATTACAAAATTAGCATGGTGCATGGAAGACAACCTACCGATCAAAAGGAAACCAATATGGCACGCTTTGTAAATGGTGATACACAAATTATGGTAGCCACCACCGTTATTGAAGTGGGCGTGAATGTGCCCAATGCTTCTGTTATGGTGATTGAAAGCTCCGAAAAATTTGGACTTTCTCAGTTGCATCAGTTGCGCGGACGGGTAGGAAGGGGCTCCGAAAAAAGTTTTTGCGTTTTATTAACAGGTCAAAAAGTAAGCAACGATGCAAGGGAGCGAATCAAGATTATGTGTGCTACCAATGACGGGTTCTTAATTGCCGAAAAAGACCTTGAATTAAGGGGTCCTGGGGATATTGAAGGTACCAGACAAAGTGGTGCTTTGAACTTTAAGCTGGCTAACATTGTTAATGACAAAGAAGTGTTGGAAGTGGCCAAAATAGCAGCCGAAAAGCTGGTAGAAGAGGACCATACCCTCACTTTGACAAAAAATTTAGAATTGAAAAACTATCTTCAGTCCCAGAAGGCTAGATCCGGTTGGGGTAAGATATCGTAACTTATAAAAAAACAAGATGTTGCTGCGCAGATTATTTAGTGTTGTACTATTATTTTTTACCCTCTCTTTTGTGGAGGTGAGCGCGCAGCAGTACCTGGAATTTACAGAAAATAAAGGGCAGTGGCCAAGCGCAATAAAATTTCAGGCGCAAACAGTGGCTGGTGCATTTGCACTTCAAAATAATGGGTATCGTGTACTTGTTCATGACCCGCAAGATTTAGCGGCATTAAACACACACCCTCGCGAAAAAAATCATGTTGCAACAACACCAGAAAATTTTGACGGTGTATTACATTCACATGCATATGAAGTTAAATTTTTAAATGCCAATCCTAACCCTACCATTGTTCCTGAAAAAATACAGCCTTCTTACAATAATTATTTTATCGGAAATGATTCTAGTAAATGGGCAAGTGATTGCAAAATATATAAGGCAGTTGTTTACAAAGATTTGTATCCGGGCATTGATATCAGGTATTATACAAATGACGCGCAGTTAAAGTATGATATAATCGTGCATCCTGGAGCAGACGTTTCAAAAATTGCATTGTACATAGAAGGTGCTGATGGCGTTAAATTAAAAAACCGCTCACTAGAAATAAAAACAAGGGTAACCACCGTTTCTGAATTAGCGCCTTATACCTATCAATTAAAAAAGGAAGGCAAAAAAGAAGTGAATTGTGATTACACTGTAAAAGGAAATATTGTTAAATTTTCCATAGCAGGAGATTATGATAAAACGGAAACGCTTGTTATTGATCCATCCATTGTGTTTTTTGGTTACACCGGTAGTACCTCAGATAATTGGGGCTTTACTGCCACTTATGATGGGCAAGGAAATTTTTATGCGGGTGGTATCGTGTTTGGAAGTTTTGGAACTTTTCCTGTGAGCAATGGGGCATTTCAAACAACATTTGGGGGTGGTGTTCCAGAAGGTGATATTGGTGCGATGGATATGGGTATCATTAAATTTGACCCTAGTGGCGTGAACCGAATATATGCAACCTATATTGGTGGTAGAGGAAACGAACAACCTCATAGTTTAGTAGTGGACGCGAGTGGTAATTTAATTATAGCGGGTAGAACATCGTCAGGTTCTGGATATCCTGTAAGGGGCTTATCTACGTATGGTCCATTAGGTGGGCTATTTGATATTGTGATTACAAAATTAAATGTAACAGGTACATCTATAATTGGATCTGTACGCATGGGTGGCACCGCCGATGATGGTGTAAATATCAGACCTAATTATATCAAGCCACAGGTATCAGAATCTACCCGAAGAAATTATGGCGATGATGCACGTAGTGAAGTTATTGTGGATGGCGCTGGAAATATTATTTTGGCATCTGTAACACAGTCCGAAGATTTTAGAACAACAGCTGGAAGTTTTCAAACTTTGCCAGGAAAAAAAACAACTACGCGTTTTCAGGATGGCGTTCTTGTAAAAATGACGCCTAATTTAGACGCTGTTATTTTTAGTTCTTTTTTAGGTGGGGGTGATGATGACGCAGCTTTTGTTCTTGCGCTCAATCCATTAACAGGATTTATTTATGTGGCAGGTGCAACCGCAAGTACTGATTTTCCAGGAAGCAAAGCGGGCGTATTATTTGGCACCAATCAGGGAAAGGTAGATGGATATGTAACATTTATTAGTCCGGATGGATCTAGACAAATTGCAACCAGTTATTTTGGCACATCGGGAGAAGATATTATTTACGGAATTCAGTTTGATAAATTTGGTTTCCCATATATCATGGGAACCACAACAGTAGCTTGGCCCGTAATTAATTCTCCATTTAATAGTGGTGGCAATCAGGCTACTGGCAAACAATTTATTTCCAAATTACAACCGGATCTAACGCAGTTTATTTACTCTGCAAATTTTGGAACAGGAACAGGTAGTGTGCCAAATATTTCTCCTACGGCTTTTTTAGTGGACCGTTGTGAAAATGTGTATGTGTCAGGATGGGGCGGTACGCTTGCACCAGGATTTCCCTCTGCTGGAACAAAAGGCCTTGCCACTTTTGGTACTGGTCAATTAAGTACCACCACAGATGGAGAAGATCTTTACTTTTTTGTACTCGAAAAAAGCGCTAAAAATATTTTGTACGCCACTTTTTTTGGATCTATTACAGGGGCCAACGGTCCACTCGGCGACCACGTAGACGGTGGAACCAGTCGCTTCGATAAAAACGGCACCATCTATCAATCTGTATGCTCTTGTTTAGGCTCTAATCCAGCCCCAGGAACAGCTTTAAGGGGTACTGCTGGTGTTTGGTCTCCCAATAATTTATCTGCTGATCCTAGCTCTGCTAAGTGTAATTTACTTGCCATCAAACTGGCATTTAATTTAGCGGGTGTGGGCGCTGGACTAAAAGCATCTATTAAAGGAAGCGTTAGAGATACCTCTGGTTGCGTTCCCATGACCGTAGATTTTACCGACACACTTGCGCAGGGTAAATCTTATGTTTGGAATTTTGGTGATGGTTCAGCACCTGTAACTTCTAACACGGCAACCATTTCTCACAATTTTACAAAAGTGGGCATGTTTAAAGTTTCTTTGGTGGCCATCGATTCAAGTACTTGTAATATTGCTGACACCACATATATTAATATGCATGTTAGAAACGATGATGCGAGTGTATCATTTGTTTCTTCTAAAGTGCCGCCATGTGATCAGTTGGTTTTTGAATTTGACAATACAAGCACTGGGCCTGCTTCAAAGCCCTTCTCCAATAAAAGTTTTACTTGGGATTTTGGCGACGGAACAAAACTCGCTGCAGGAGCAGGTATTGTAAGACATACCTATGCAGTAGGTGGCGCGTACAATGTAAAGCTCACTTTAAGTGACACCAATTACTGTAACAGCCCGGATAGCTTAATCAAGCAAATTAGTTTGTCACCAAACGTCATTGCTAATTTTACATTACCACCAGCTGCGTGTGCACCGTTTAATGCAAGTTTTAGAAACACGTCAACTGCGGGGCAGCAATTTTTCTGGGATTTTGGTGATGGAACTACCTCTACACAAACAAATCCATCGCATGTGTATGCAAGGCCAGGGACTTATCCAGTACAATTAATTGCTGTAGATCCCAACACTTGTAATAAGCGGGATACGATCGTAAAAAATTTGGTTGTGGTTAATAAACCTACTGCATCATTTACGTATTCGCCCAATCCTACAAGACCTAATACGCCCATACAACTGGTAAATACAAGTGCTGGGGCTGTTACGTATAAATGGATTTTTGGTGACGGTAATTCGCTTGTAACATCTAGGCGTGATACCATCATTGCGTATCAATATCAAAAAACAGCAACGTATAATGTGTGCCTCGTTGCAACAAATGCAACTGGATGCTCAGATACCACTTGTACACCCATAGACGCAACCGTTGAAGTTGGCTATAGTGTTCCAAATGCTTTTACACCTAACGGCGATGGTGTTAATGACCGCGTGTTTGTTAGAGGGTTTGGTATTTCAAAAGTGAGTTTTCAAATATTTAATAGATGGGGTGAACTCGTTTTTGCAACCTCAGATATGAACACCGGTTGGGATGGTTATTACAAAGGAAAATTACAGGCACAAGATGTTTATCATTACAGTGCTGTTGTTGAGTTTTATACTGGCGAAAAATTAGCTAAAAAAGGAGACATCACTTTACTCAGGTAGCCCATGAAATCTAAAATGCACTTCATATTAATGCTTGTTTTGGTTGCAGCCATGCTGCAGTCAAATGCGCAGGACTTGCATTTTAGTCAATACTTTAATGCGCCTATTTTAGTAAATCCAGCAAACACAGGGTTTAATCCAGATAATGATTATCGTATCGGCGCAAACTATCGCAATCAGTGGGGTGCAGTGGGTACGCCCTTTAAATCAATGTCAGTGTGGGGCGATGCGCAACTTTTTACCGGTAAGTTTGAAAACGGATGGATGGGTGTGGGAGGGGCTATATACAGAGACGCTGCAGGAGCTGGTAATTTAATTAATACAAGTGCCTACGCGTCTGTGGCGTATCATCAAATGCTAGGATATAGTAGTTTGTTAAGTGTTGGGTTTACAGGTGGTTTTATTAGTAAGCGAATTGACATTGCTAAATTGTCATTTGATAATCAGTGGAATGGTCAGTTTTTTGACGTTACGATCCCATCTAACGAACCATTTGCATTTAGTCAAACGGCATACGCCGATTTGCAAGCAGGTATTAATTACGCATATTTCGCTTCTGAAAATTTTTATCTAAATGCAGGCTTAAGTGCACAGCATATTAATAGACCCAGAGAAAGTTTTTTTGATCCACTTGTATCTAATGCAAGTTTAGATATGCGCTATACAGCATTTTTAAATGCGAGTGTAAAAATTGGAGAATCCTGGATTGTAAATCCAAATGTTTACGTCAGTAAAATGAATACAGCATCAGAAATTGTGCTGGGCGTTAATGCCAACCGTGATTTAAGTGGTGATGGATCTAAGCAAATGATTTTGGGGCTTTACATGCGAAATGGTGACGCTGTTATTCCAGTTTTTGGCTTCCAATTAAACGACACCCGTTTTACCTTTAATTACGATGCTACTGTTTCAACCCTAAAAGCAGCCAATAATACAAGGGGTGCTTATGAATTATCTATCATTAAAACAGGGGTTGTTTCTTCGGCCCTTGCTAGGGGTGTAAGATGTCCTTCTGTGAAATTCTAATTCTTTTCTTATTTTTAGTGCATTATTGACAAGCACATATCATTTCACCTATGAAATATCTACCGCTCAACAAGCAAATTTTTATTGATAACCGCAAGCGGTTTATGAAGGAAATGAAACCTAACAGCATTGCTATTTTTGTAAGCAATGACGAGTGGCCTTCTAATGGAGATGCACTTCATGCCTTTAAACAAAACACAGATTTGTTCTGGTTGTCTGGTATTGAGCAGGAAGATTCGATGGTTATTTTATTTCCTGATTGCCCAGATCCTAAATACCGTGAGGTACTTGTGCTGGTAAGACCTAACGAATTAAAAGAAAAGTGGGATGGGAAAAGACTTCGTACCGCTGATGGAACGGCTATATCTGGTATTCAAACCATCGTGTGGCTAGACACTATCGATGCGTTGCTTCAAACATGGATTCATGCAGCAGACACCATTTATTTAGATACCAACGAAAATGATAGAAAAGCTACTGCTATTGCAAGTAGAGATTACAGGTTTGTAGCTGAAATGAAAGAGAAATATCCACTTCATGGATATGAGCGAGCTGCAAAAATTATGCACAAGTTAAGAGCTATAAAATCTAAAGAAGAAGTGGCTGTAATTGGCAAGGCAATTGACATTACGGATGAAACTTTTAGACATCTTTTAGGTTTTATAAAACCAGGTGTAACAGAGTATGAAATTGAAGCAGAAATTTACCATCAATTTTTAAAAAGGCGTGCAACAGGTCCTGCCTACCACAGCATTATTGCAAGTGGTGATAGAGCTAGAACGCTTCACTATGTTTCCAACAATCAGGTTTGTGAGGCAGGGGAAATGTTGCTCATGGACTTTGGCGCCGAATATGGAGGATACTGTGCCGATTTAACAAGAACAGTGCCTGTGAGTGGTGTGTTTACCAAGCGTCAAAAAGAAGTATACAATGCTTGTTTGCATTTACATAATTATGCCAAGTCTATTTTAAAGCCAGGTATATCTATTGTTCAGTACACGGACAAAGTTGGGGTGGAAGCTACCAAGCAATTTGAAAAAATTGGGTTACTAACAAAAGCGGCGATTAAAAATCAAAACCCAGAAAATCCTGCGTACCGAAAATATTTATACCACGGCATTTCACATCATTTAGGTCTTGATGTACATGATCTTGGCACTAGAACAGCGCCTATACAAGCAGGCATGGTATTTACCATTGAGCCAGGTATTTACATCGAAGAAGAAAAAATGGGTATTCGTATCGAAAATAATTTTTGGATTACAAAAACGGGAAATATAGATCTCATGAAAAATATTCCCATCACGGTAGATGAAATTGAATCATTTATGAAGTCAACTTCTGCCAAAAGAAAGAAATAAGTAGCATGATAAAAAAGCAAATTCCCAATTTATTTACCTTACTAAATTTGTTTTTCGGATGCATAGCAGTTGTGTATATCACAACGCCAGGTATCATAATTACAGCAGGCATTGATGGTGAAAGTTTAATTGAAATACCTCAGCAAATTTATAGGGCAAGTTTATGTATAGCACTTGCAGCCCTTGTAGATTATTTTGATGGATTTTTAGCAAGGCTACTGGATAGCTCATCTGAAATGGGCAAACAATTAGATTCATTAGCGGATCTTGTAAGTTTTGGCGTAGCACCTTCTTTAATTGCGTATCAGTTTTTAAGGCTTTCACTAGCAGGGGATATGGACGGGTTGTCTGCCTCTTGGTTTCAGCTCCTGCCCGTATTTATTTTACCATGTGCTGCTGCATACAGGCTAGCCAGATTTAATATTTCGGCACCTTCTAGTACTGGCTTTACAGGGGTTCCTGTGCCAGCGGTAGGGCTGCTCTTTGCCTCTTTCCCCATTATTTATTGGTATGCGCCCATAGAACAGGCGGCGGTAACGGGCCTTTTACTCAATAAATGGTTTTGGTATCTGGTGGTGCTCGGTTGCAGCTATTTAATGGTTTCAACACTTCCAATGATGGCTTTTAAGTTTAGTGCGATTTCGTTTAAAAAGCTACTTCCGCTGCTTATTTTAGTGGCTATTGGACTTATTTCTGCGATTAGTTTTGGCTGGATGGCAGTTCCCATTGTTTTTATTGCTTATGTAGTTCTATCTTTGTCCCTCAAATATTGGTACGTATGATTTTCAATGTTCAGATTAAGGTAATGCCCTTAAAAGATTTATTAGATCCTCAAGGTAAAGCGGTTTTAAGTGGTCTTCACAATTTAGCGCTTAATGGTGTGCAGGATGTGCGTGTAGGTAAAAATATAAACTTACAAATCGAAGCAGATAGTAAAGAAGCGGCTACTGTAATTGCAGAAAACGCCAGTAAGCAATTGCTTGCAAATGCAGTGATGGAATATTTCGAAATTGAATTTTTAGCATAAGTTGTATTAACCCCAAAGCCATGCTATACCTGGTTCCTACACCACTTGGTAATTTAAAAGACATGACTTTTAGGGGTGTTGAAGTATTGCAATCGGTAGATGTTATTTTATGTGAAGACACCCGAACTTCTTCTAAATTACTTCAGCATTATCAAATACAAAAACCGTTATCTCCCTATCATCAGCACAATGAACACAAAATAGTTGAGCATTTGGTGGATCAGTTAAAAGGAGGTAAAACCTTTGCGCTCATTACGGATGCAGGTACCCCTGGTATTTCTGATCCCGCCTTTTTACTGGTTCGTGAATGCATTAAAGAAGGTGTTAAGGTAGAATGTTTGCCTGGAGCCACCGCTTTTGTGCCGGCACTTGTAAATAGCGGCATTCCTACCAACCGCTTTGTTTTTGAAGGATTTTTGCCTTTAAAAAAAGGGAGACAAACCATGTTAAAAGAATTGGCTGTCGAACCCCGCACCATTATTTTATATGAAAGTCCCATGCGGCTTGTAAAAACCCTCAAAGAGTTGGCAGTCTATTTTGGAGCAGACCGGTTAGCTAGTGTGAGTAGAGAGCTTACCAAAATGTTTGAAGAAAATAAGCAGGGCAGTTTGCAAGATTTAGCGGTATACTTTGAGTCAAAATCGGTGAAAGGCGAAATTGTAATTGTAGTTGCTGGCGCCGAATAAATCCTTAATTTTATTGGTACACTTTAATTGAATAAAAATGAAAAAGATTTTATTGTTTGGTTTCGTATGTTTATTTGTGATGCATGCATCAAAGGTTGTTGCACAACCGGATCGTCCGCAACAGCGCATCAAGTATACCATTCAAGCAAATATGGATGTGGTGTCTAATAAAATTAATGGTACCGAAAAAATCGTATACACCAACAATTCTTCAGATACACTAAATAAGATATTTTTTCATACCTATTGGAACGCCTTTCAGCCAGGAAGCAGCATGGATATTAGAAGTAGAGAGCTTGGGCAAATTCAAATTAGACCTGCGTCTAAAATGAGCGATGGTCTAGACTGGGATGCGCGTGTTAAAGACCGTATTAGTAAATTAACGCCTTCCGAAATTGGCTATCAGCATGTAAAGTATGTGAAAATTAATGGCGTGGCACAGTTACTAAAAGAACATGAAACCATACTTGAAGTTGTTTTATCAAAACCCGTATTGCCAAAATCGTCTGTGCAAATGGAAGTGTCTTTTGAAGCACAAGTACCCCTTCAAGTGAGAAGAAGTGGGAGAGATAACAAAGAAGGAATAAGGTATAGCATGAGTCAGTGGTATCCTAAAGTAGCAGAATATGATTATCAAGGTTGGCACGCCAATCAGTACATTGCTAGGGAATTTTATGGTGTATGGGGTGATTTTGATGTAAACATTACCATTGATAAAAATTATTTTATTGCAGCAGGCGGCGATTTACAAAACCCACAAGAAATTGGCATGGGTTACGAAACGACTGGTTCGAAAGTTACAGCTACTGCAGGTGCAACAAAAACATGGAAATGGCAGGCTTACAATGTGCACGATTTTATGTGGGCTGCAGATCCTACGTATAAAATGATTACGCGTAAACCAGCAGGCGGTGGGCCACTTATTCGAGTGGTATACAAAGCTGTAGACTCTTTAGAAAACAATTGGCAAAAAATGGCTGATGTGGTTAACAATGCTTATCCCATCATTGCAAAAACATTTGGTGCATATCCTTACAAAACTTACACCTTTATTCAGGGGGGCGATGGTGGTATGGAATACCCAATGGGTACTTTAATTAAGAGTGCTAGTGTTGGAACTGCCATTCATGAATGGATGCATACCTGGTATCAAATGCTAATGGGTTCTAACGAATCGTTATATCCATGGATGGATGAAGGTTTTACTGATTATGCAAGCACGCGCGTACTCGCGGAACTCAATGGCAGCAAGGGCTTTCCTTTTGAAGGATCTTACAGAAGTTACATTAATTTAACTAAAAGCCCATTTGATGAGCCAGCAAGTACCCATTCGGATCATTACAATACCAATTTAGCGTATAGTACTTCTGCCTATAGTAAAGGTGCTGTGTTTATGAGTCAGTTGGGTTATGTGATTGGTGACTCTGTAAGAGATCAAGTGTTATTAGATTATTACAATGCATGGCGTTTTAAGCATCCCAATCCCAATGATTTTATTAGAGTTGCCGAAAAAAGAAGTGGATTAGAGCTTGATTGGTATAAAGAATACTGGATCAATTCTACTAAAACAATTGACTACGCTGTTGGCGATATCAATCTTATTCAGGATAAAACAAATATTACCATTAAACGTGTTGGTAAATTACCAATGCCTATTGATGTGTTGGTTACCTATAAAGATGGTTCTCAAGAAATGCATTATGTTCCACTTAATTTGCAGTTTGGTGAAAAGCCAGCCGAAAATAATATTCCAAGAACAGTGCATGCGGCATGGAAATGGGTAGACCCTGTTTATCAAGTTGCTATTTCAAAATCAATTAAAGACATCAAGTCTATAGAAATTGATCCATCATTAAGATTGGCGGATGTGAATAGAAGTAATAATAAACTAGTTATACCGGATTAGTATTCCATTTCTTTTAATGTGGGTGCTTTAAACCAAGTGATAATCACCACTAGGAGTGTCATACATCCACCAAAAACAACACTAGGCACTACGCCCATCATTTTAGCAGCAACGCCACTTTCAAATTGGCCAAATTCATTGCTGCTATTAATAAACATAGAATTTACACTCATCACACGCCCGCGCATATTGTCGGGCGTTTTGAGTTGTAATATGGTGCCTCTAATAACCACGCTAATGCCATCTACAATACCGCTTATGAGTAGCACGGCAAAAGTGAGCCAGAATAATTTGGATAGGGCAAATACAATAATGCAAATTCCAAAAATAGCCACCGATATGAGTAGTTTTTTTCCTTGCGCTTTTTTTAATGGAAATGCGGTGAGTAATACAATTACAATCACCGATCCTATATCGGATGCAGCGTTAAGCCATCCAAATCCAATGGGGCCCACTTTTAAAATGTCTTTTGCAAAAACTGGAATCATAGCAACCGCGCCACCAAATAATACCGCAAACAAATCAAGTGTTAATGCGCCAAATAATTCTTTGGTTTGATATACGTACCTAAGCCCTTCTTTTACACTCTCTAATGTTTTTTTCTCGCCAGGTTCATTTAGCGAAGGCTTTGGCTTTAGTTGGTACATAAATAAATAACCAGCAAATACAAGTGTACAAATGATGGCTAATGATCCCGTGTTACCTAGTAGGGCAATTAAAAATCCAACAATCGCATGGCCTGTAACGG
>JACCEA010650064.1_pt1 | contig 12659 bp, 13 predicted proteins | sample 7449851 | NCBI WGS metagenome assembly JACCEA01 (sample SAMN15323453, study PRJNA562643) | freshwater metagenome | isolation source: river surface water | place: USA:Blue River Watershed | collected 2017-08-18 | reverse complement strand
GCCGTACTTGGCAGCCACGTTTTCAGCCGTCACGCCCATGTGGATGTTGTGGAAAGGGTCGTGCAGGGCGCCGATCATCATGTCGATCATCTTGGTGTCGCCCATGCGTGCGCCAAAGCGGGTGGCCAGACTGGCGTAAGGCGCACGGCTCATGTTTTCAGCGCCGCCGCCAATGGCGATGTCGCAGTCGCCCAACAGGATGGACTGGCTGGCGCTGACGATGGCTTGCAGACCCGAGCCGCACAGGCGGTTCACGTTGAAGGCGGGCGTGCCTTCGGCGCAGCCGCCGTTGATGGCCGCCACGCGCGACAAATACATGTCTTTGGGTTCGGTGTTGACCACATGGCCGAACACCACATGGCCGACGTCTTTGCCGTCGGTGCCCGCGCGGGACAGGGCTTCTCGCACGACTTGCGCGGCCAGCTCGGTGGGTGGGATGTCTTTGAGGCTGCCGCCAAAAGTCCCAATGGCGGTGCGCACACCGCTGACAACAACAACTTCACGGCTCATGGGGTTCTCCAGATTTAAATAATTGACAAATGGGTATAGGGTACAGCGCCGATCAGTGTCAGGCGCAATGGCTACAGAGGCCTGACAAGCGGCGCAGTTCGGTGGGTGAGCCTTTCAGCCCCGCACGTCGGCCACGGGTTCGCGCCCGAAGTCGGGCCGGGCCAGAAAACGCAGCACCTGCTCGGCCGCCTGCGCGGGCGAGCTCAGCTGGCCCTGCGCTTTGAGTTGCAAAAACTTCGCTTGGTCGGGAAAGGCCTCGCCCGCCGCACCGCGCAGCTGCACCTGCATGTCGGTGTCGATCACGCCGGGGGCGAGTGAGCAAACGCGTGCGCCGTTGGGCAGGGGAGCTTCGTCCAGCGCCAAGCAGCGGGTGAAGTGGTCCATGCCCGCTTTGGCCGCACAGTAGCCCGCTTGTGAGGCCATGGGAAAGCGGCCCAGGCCCGATGAAATGTTGAGCACTTTGCGGGGCATGGGCCAGGCCTGTGTCGCCCCCACAAACGCCGCGCTCAGCGCCATGGGCGCTTCCAGGCCCACACGCAGGGCCATCGCCAGATCGGCGGCTTGGGACTGTCGCAGCGGCGTGATGGGCGGGATGACGCCCGCGTTGTTGATCAGGCTGACACTGCCGAAATCAGCCGGGTTCTGTGCCAGCAGCCAGTCGCGCAGCCGCTCGCTGGCGCCTTCACCGTCAGCCAGGTCGTGGGTCCATTGCGAAAGCGGCAAAGCCGCCTTTTGGGCGGCTGAGGCCAGGTCAGCGTTGGCGTGGCGCGAGATGCACAACAAGGTGTTGCCCGGCCGAAGCAGCTGCTCGGCCATGGCCAGCCCCATGCCACGCGAAGCGCCGGTCAGGATGTAGAGGTGTGTGGTCATGCCAAAAATCTTAGGGGCATCGCGCCAAGAATGCAGTGCCGCAGATGACAAGCGCCTGCCCAAGGCTCAGTGGCCTTGCGCTGCGCGGATGCGGTTGACCTGCAAGGGGGTGACTTCGCTGGCTTGGTTGCCCCAGCGCGTGCGCAGGTGGGTCAGCACGGCCGCGATGTCACGGTCATCCAGCTCCAGCACAGCAGGTGGCATCCCAAAGGGGCGCGGATGGCCCGGGGTGGCCGGGCCGTAGCCGCCGTACAGCACCAGCTGCACCAGGTTGGTGGGGTCGCCCAGCAGCACGGCGCGGTTGCCAGCCAAGGCAGGGTAGGCCACCTCGCCCGACGAGGTGGTGACGGCCGCACCTTGCTCGCCATGGCATTTCAAACACTGGCGCTCGTAGACCTTGGCACCCTGGGTGGCCACCTGCAAGCTGATGCGGGCGGCTGGGGCCTTGGGCGTGGTGGGCTGGGGCGTGCTTTGGGCGCGGGACTGCAGGTACACAGCCATGGCTTGCAGGTCGGCTTCGCTCAGGTGCTGCAGGCTGTGCTGCACCACTTCGCCCATGGGGCCGCTGGTTTGTGCGGTGCTGGATGCACCGGTGCGCAACAAGCGCACGATCTCCGGCAAGGGCGTGCTGGCCAGGCCGCTTTCGGTGTCGCGCGTGAGGTCCGGCGCGTACCAGTTCACCACGGGCATCAGGCCACCCGACAGGTCGTTCACTGCGCCGCTGGCCCCCAGCGCATTGCGCGGGCTGTGGCAGGCGGCGCAGTGGCCCAGGCCTTGCACCAGGTAAGCACCCCGGTTCCATTCGGCGCTGTGGGCTGGGTCGGCTTGAAAAGGACTGGGCTCAAAAAACAGGCTGCGCCACACCGCCAGCGCGGGCTGTGTGCCCACGGGCCAGACCAGCTTGTGCGCAGGCTGGGCCTGCACCACCGGGGCCAGGGTGTTCAGCCAGGCAAAGACCGCATCGCTGTCACTGCGGGTGATGACGCTGGTGTGGTTGTAGGGAAAAGCCGGGGCCAGCAAGCGCCCATCTTTGGAGCGACCCCGGTGCATGGCTTGCCAGAAGTCCTGCTTGGTCCATCGGCCCAGGCCCGTTTCGGGGTCGGGTGTGAGGTTGCTGCTGTACACGCCGCCAAAGGGGGTGTCGATGCGGCGCCCTCCCGCCAAAGGCGTGCCGCCACGGGTGGTGTGGCAGGCCATGCAGTTGCCCGCCAGGGCCAGGTAGCGGCCTTGTTCAATCTGGGCGTCGCGCTGGTGTGTTGCAGCCACTGGCGGCTGGTCTGGCGGCCCCAGCAGGTCCCCCCAGTTGTCCCACACCACACCCAAGGCCAGCAGCAACACGCTGGCCAGTGTGACCCAGCCCAAGCGTTGGACGGGGTGCATCTTGAGCACAGCGCTTTTCATGGCTGGCCCCCTGCCTTGGCGGGGGCGGTGGCCTGCCGAGTGGCCGAGAGTTCGGGGGCGCTGCCGCAGCGCAGGGCCTCGGGCAAGGCGGGTCCAGCCGGGGCAGTTTCGGCCGGTCGCGTATCGGCAGGCAAGGGCTGGCGGGCCAGCCAACTCGACACCGCGATCAGGTCTTGCGCGGGCATGCGTTTGACAATTTCGGCCATGCAATCGGGCGCGTGGGCACGGCGTTGTGCGGTTTGCCAGGCGCCCAGCTGGGCGTTCAGGTAGTCGAGCGGCAAGCCCAAAAGCCCGGGGACGTTGGGCTGCACACCCGTCAGCCGCACGCCGTGGCATTGGGTGCAGGCGGGCAAGCCACGGGTGGCGTCGCCTTGGGTTACCAATTGCTGGCCTTTGGCCAGGCGCTCGGGTGTGATCGCGTTGTTGGCGGTGGGGGCGGGGTAGGGCAATTGGAGCTTGGCAAAGTACAGCGCCATCTCGCCCAGATACGCGTCGGTCAAGGGGTCTACCAAGCGGGCCATCAGGTCGTAATGACGGCGGCCTTGCGCGAAATTGCGCAGTTGGTTGTGCAGGTAACCCGCCGGTTTGCCCGCCAGGCGCGGGTAATAACCGTCGGGACCTGCACGGCCTTGATCGCCATGACAGGCGGTGCAGGCGCGGGTGCGCTCGGCCATGTCGTCGGCAAAGCGGGGCGTGGTTTGTGCGCTCGCGGCGCCTGCGCACAGCGCGAATGCGGCCCCAATGAGGCCTTTGAAAAACCCGCTGGAGGTCTGGCGCATGGTGGGGTGTGTGGCTTGGCCCTGGGGGGCTGGCGGCCTGGGCGCTGTGAAATTCTGACGGCTTAGAAACATCCTCATGCCTTGAAGATAACCGAAGCGGCGACAATGTCGGGTTTTGCGCCGAAAGCCCTTTGGCCCCAAGTGCGTTGTTTTCCTCTCATCTGTTCAAGCCATGTCCGATATCCAAGTCCGATTTGCCACCCTCCAAGACGCGCCTGCCGTGGCCGCATTGCATGTGAGCGCCTGCCGCGCCGCCTACGAAGGCCAAGTGCCCGATGCCCATTGGGACGCCACGCCCACGCCCAAACGCGTGTCCTTCTGGAAAGAGGCCATTGAGTACGGCGAGCCGCAGGTCATGGTGGCGGTGGAGGGCCGCGAGATCGTGGGCTTTGTGGGCTTTGACCGCTCGCGTGATCCCAAGAGCAAAAACACCACAGGCGAAATCTGGGCCATCTACGCCGCGCCCGACCGCATTGGTCAGGGCATTGGCCTGGCCCTCTGGGACGCGGCCCGCGAAGGGCTGGAAGACGAAGACTGCACCGACGTCACCGTGTGGCTGCCCCTGCTGCACGAGCGCACTTTGCGTTTTCACGACCTGGCCGGCTTCAAGCGCGAGATGAACACCGCCCGCACCGTGCCCCTGGGCGGTGTCAAGGTCGAAGAAGTGCGCCTCAAGCGCAAGCTCGGCTGAACGGTCAGCCCCACTTTTCAGGCCCACTATGCACATCATGCTGGCCCCCATGGAGGGGCTGCTCGACCACACCTTGCGCGATGTGCTCACGCGCGTGGGCGGGGTGCAAGAGTGTGTGTCCGAATTCATCCGCGTGACCAACACGGTCTTGCCGCGCCGCGCTTTCATTCGGGTGGCCCCCGAGTTGCTCAACCAAAGCCGCACCCAAGCGGGCGTGCCGGTCAAGGTGCAGCTGCTGGGTTCGGACCCGGTGTGCCTGGCCGACAACGCGGCGGCGCTGGCCGAGCTGCAGCCGCACGGCATTGACCTGAACTTCGGTTGCCCGGCCAAAACCGTGAACCAGCACCGCGGCGGCGCCGTGCTGCTGGACGAGCCTGAGTTGGTCGGGCAAATCGTGGCGGCGGTGCGCCGCGCGGTGCCCGCGCACATCCCGGTTTCGGCCAAGATGCGCCTGGGCTACAACGACGACAGCCGCGCCGAGGACTGCGCCTTGGCCATCGAGGCGGCTGGGGCCAGCGAGTTGGTGGTGCACGCCCGCACCAAGGCGCACGGTTACCGCCCACCCGCTTATTGGGACCGCATTGCCGACTTGCGCCAGCATGTGCGTTTGCCCATCGTGGCCAATGGCGAAATCTGGACGGTGGCTGACGCGTTGCGCTGCCGCGAGGTGACGGGCTGCGACCGCCTCATGATCGGGCGCGGCATGGTCACCGACCCGGGGCTGGCGCTGGCCATTGCGCACCAGTTGGCCACTGGGCAAACACGCGCACCGGGTCAAGGCGTGGCCTGGTCCCGCTTGGTGGCTTTGATGCAGGTGTTCTGGCTGGGTGTGAGCGCCCGTGTGGCCACACGGCACCGCGCGGGGCGGCTCAAGCAGTGGCTCAACTACATGCGCCGTGTTTACCCTGAGGCGCAACAGGCTTTTGACGAGTTGCGTCTGGTGCACGACGCGGGTCACATCGAGCGCTGGCTGGCGCTGCACACGGCCCCAGCTCAGGACCTCGCTGCTGCAATTTAGGGCTGCGCGGCGCTGGGGCTGGACAGCCGCAGGCGCGCTTTGTCTGCCCACATTTGCAGATTGGCCAGCAGATCCTTTTGGCTGAACGAACAGCTTTCTTCGCTGAACAAAACGCTGGCCTCGATGCGGTCAAGCAAGGGTTGCAGCACCTCGTCAAAACGTGCAGGCAGTGCCAAAGAGGCCGATTCTGAGCGCCACAGGCGAATCATCTCGCTTTGTGGCAATTGGCCGTTTTGGCTGAGGGCCAGGGCGGTGTTCATGCGGTCGAGCGTTTCAAGGGCAGCACTCATGGGCCAGGTCTCCTGCAAGCGACAAGGGTCTGTTTCGAGGCGACAATCATGCCCCATGAAAGCCAAACCCCTCAAACCCATGCGCCTGGAAGACATTTTGTTCAGCCAGGGCTTTGGCACCCGCCGCGTGTGCGCAGGCCTGGTCCAGCAAGGCCACGTCCAAGTGCAGGGCCAAACCGTCACCGACGCGGGTGAATTCTTTGACCTGGAGGACCTGCAATTCACGGTGCAAGGCACGGCTTGGCCCTACCTGGACAAAGCCTATGTGCTGCTGCACAAGCCTGCAGGCACCGAGTGTTCGCAAAAACCCTCCACCTGGCCGAGCATCTACACCTTGCTGCCCGCGCCTTTGCGCCAGCGCCCGCAAAAAGCGGCGGTGCAGGGCGTTCAAGCCGTGGGTCGCCTTGACCAGGACACCACCGGTTTGCTGCTGCTCACCGACGACGGCCAGTTCATCCACAAGATGAGCTCGCCCAAGCACCATGTGCCCAAGGTCTATGAGGTCACCACCAAGCACCCCATCACGCCCGACATGGTGGACAAACTGCTGGCTGGGGTGGTGCTGGACGACGATCCCCAGCCCGTCAAGGCCGCGGCCTGTGAGGCCGTGAGCGAGTTGCACCTAAAACTCACCCTGACCGAGGGCAAATACCACCAGGTCAAACGCATGGTGGCGGCCGTGGGCAACCGGGTCGAGGCCTTGCACCGCTCACAAATCGGTGGCTTGGTCTTGGGCGATTTGGCCCCCGGGCAATGGCGCTTTTTGACGCCCTCGGATTTGGCGGTGCTCAAGCCCTGAGCCACGGCCCTTCACGCCTGGCTTCAGGGCTGATGGCTTGGCAATTGGGCCATGAAGGTTTTCACAGCACCCAACACGGCTTCGGCTTGGTCGCGGTGGGGTGAATGGCCGCATTCGGGCAGTGTCAGCAAAGTGGTGTGCGGCACAGCTTTGGCGATGTCCTCGATCTGGGCCAGCGTGCCATAAGGGTCCTCCACGCCCTGAATGGCCAGCAGCGGGGCCCGGATGCCGCTCAATTCGCCACGAATGTCAAAACGGGCAAAAGCCGAACTCAGCCAGACCTCGTTCCATTGCCAAAAGGCGCAGTCCACATCGGCGTGGTAGGGGGCCAGACGCTGGCGCAATGGCCCTTGTTCAAAGGCCTGACGGGCCTGTGTGATGGCCCGCAGCGATACCGGCTCCACCATGACGTGGGGGGCCATGACGATGCAGCCGCGCACATCAAAACGGCTGGCGTGCAGCAAGGCGATGGTGCCGCCATCCGAGTGCCCCAGCAACACGGGCCGCTCGATGCCCAAGGCTTGCAGCAAGGCGGGCAAAACCGCCAAAGCTTCGCGGTGCATGTAGTCCGGCAACAAGCGCCCATGCCGCTGGCCATCCGTCTGGCCAGAGGGGCCTCGCACATCGGGCACCGGGTCTGACTGGCCGTAGCCCTGGCGCGAATACACCAGTCCTGCACAGCCCAATTGGGCGCACAGCAGGGCAGGCCAATCGCGCCACATGCGCACGCTGCCCAGGCCTTCATGCAAAAACACGAGGGTCGGACCTTTGGCCCCGGCAGGTGCGGCGATGCTCAGGGTCTCAAGGCCAATGCCTTGAATGCTTATTTTTTGAAGGGTACATGGCTGCATCTGAATTCCAGAGGGAGTGAGGATTACACTTGAGCGCGATTTCGAAAGCCCCCAGTGATCCGTTTTTGTGCATTTTCCAGACTTTTGCTTTGTGTTTTTTGGGCCAGTCTTGCAGGCCCTGTGCTGGCCAAGCAGCCAGCCCCTGTGTTTGTTCTCAACTCGCTCGACGGCAACGTGAGTGTGATCGACCCGGCCACCTGGACCGAGAAAAAACGAATTCCCACCGGAAAAGAGCCGCACCACTTGTATTTGACCCCGGATGAAAAATCGCTGATCGTGGCCAACGCCATGAGCGATTCCCTCACTTTCATTGACCCGCGCACCGCCCAAGTGCAGCGCACGGTGACCGGCATTTTGGACCCCTACCACCTGCGTTTTTCGCCCGACATGAAGTGGCTTGTCACTGCAGCCAACCGTTTGAACCATGTGGACATTTACCGATGGGATGGCCAAAACGCCCATTTGTCCAAACGCATTCCCACCGGCAAAACCCCCAGCCACCTGTGGATCGACAGCCGCAGCCAGACCGTCTGGGTCACGATGCAAGACAGCAACGAAATTGTCTCGATCAACCTGAACACCCAAACCCTGAGCACACGCACCCCGGTGGGCGCAGTGCCCGCCGATGTGTATGGCACGCCCGACGACAAGCACCTGATGGTGGGCCTGACCGGTGGTGATGGGATCGAGGTGTACGACATCAGTGGCCCCAAACCCCGCTTGTTCAAGACCATTGCGACGGGCAAAGGGGCACACGCCTTTCGGGCGCACGGTGACAAGCGCCATGTGTTTGTGAGCAACCGCGTGGCCAACAGCATCAGCCAGATCGATTTCGTCGACTGGAAAGTGGTGGCGCAGTTGCCCGGGCCCTCGGGCCCGGACTGCATGGACATCACGGCAGATGGCAAGCTGATTTTGGTGGCCTCGCGTTGGTCACGCAAGTTGAGTGTGATCGACATTGACTCGCGCAAGTTGCTGCGGCAAGTGCCGGTGGGCAAGTCGCCGCACGGGGTCTGGACTTTGGACCATGCGCCACGCAACTGACGGTCACTGCGGTCGTGGGCTGCCAGCGGTCTGGCTGGCGCTGTGCGCCCTGGCCAGCGCAACGGCCCAAGCCCAAGCCCCGGCCCCTGGCACGGCAGAGCCCGCCGCCTGCACCCGCCCGGTGTACCTCACCTTCGATACCGGTCACATGGGCACAGCCCCTTTGATTGCCCAGGTTCTGCAACGCCACAAAGTGCCGGTGACTTTTTTTGCCGCGCACGAAAAAACCCAGCAAGGCGATGGCACCCTCGGTGAGCACTGGGCCGCCTGGTGGCGTGCCCGTGGGGCCGAAGGCCATGCTTTTGCCTCACACACCTGGGAACACGCGTATTGGCGGGCCGACCTCGATGGCCCGGGCGATGTGCGCTTTCGCATCCGACCCAGTGCTGGCCCCTTGGCTGGGCAAAACCTGCAGTGGAGCGCCCAGCAGTATTGCGACAGCCTGCGCCAGGCCGCCAGCCGATTGCAAGACCTGACCGGGCAGGCCCCCTTGCCCTTGTTTCGTGCGCCCGGTGGCAAGACCTCGCCCCGGCTGCTGCAAACGGCCCGGCAATGTGGTTTTTCGCATGTTGGCTGGGCGGACGCGGGCTTTTTGGGCGACGAGCTGCCCAGTGAGCGTTACAGCAATGCACATTTGCTGCAAAAAGCCTTGCAAAACATCCGCCCTGGCGACATCCTGATGGCCCATCTGGGCATTTGGTCGCGCCAAGACCCATGGGCCCCGGCCGTGCTGGAGCCTTTGATTTTGGGCCTCAAGGCCCGGGGCCTGTGCTTTGCCACCTTGCGCGAACACCCCCAATACCGCGAGGCGGTGCGCCAGCAGCCTTTGCAGCTGGCGCCTTCGCCGCCCAACGCTGTGAAGCCTCCCGTGCCCCGACCCTGACACGCCATGGACAGCCTGATCGACGCCTTTTCTTTCTTGCAACAAAGCCTGTTCGAGGCCGTGGTGCAGCCGCTGGTGTTTGCAGTGGGCCAAGCCCACTTGCTCGACAAAGCCTACGAAGGCACCGGCTGGCTGGTGGTGGGGCTGCTGCAAATCGCGGTCTTGCTCTCGGTGGTGGGCCCGATGCAGCGGCGCTGGCCAGCCGAGCCCCTGCACGACCCCCGAGCCGTGCGGGTGGACGTGGTCTACACCCTGATTCAGCGCCTGGGCCTGTTCAAGCTGGCCATGTTTTTTTCGTTTGACTGGCTCTTTGAGCAAGCCTGGGGCAGCCTGCGTGGTCTGGGTGCACCCACCTGGCACCTCGACCAGGTCTGGCCCGGTGTCAGCGATGTGGCCTGGGTCAGCTTCTTGATTTACCTGCTGGTGTTTGATTTTGTGAACTACTGGATCCACCGAGGCCAGCACCAGTGGCCCCGTTGGTGGGCTTTGCACAGCCTGCACCATTCGCAGCGCCAAATGACCATGTGGTCCGACAACCGCAACCACCTGCTCGACGACGTGCTGACCAGTTTGGCCCTGTCGGTGGTGGCGGTGCTGGTGGGGGTGGGGCCGGGGCAGTTTGTGGCCCTGGTGGCGCTGGGCCAATTGAGTGAGAACTTCCAGCATGCCAACTTGCGCATCTGGTTTGGCCGCATCGGCGAGCGCTTGTGGGTCAGCCCGCGTTTTCACCGACGTCACCACAGCATCGGCATCGGCCACGAGAGTGAGCACCAAGGCGAGCTGCGCCTCGGTGGCTGCAACTACGGCGTGCTGCTGCCCTGGTGGGACATGCTGTTTGGCACCGCCGATTTCACCCTGCGTTATGACCCGACCGGCATCCGCGATCAGGTGGAAAAAGGGCGCGACTACGGGCAGGGCTTTTGGTCGCAACAGTGGTTGGGCGTGCTGCGCTTGTTCGGGCGGGCTTGAAGGCTTGGCTTGGGTTAAGCTTTCCCTCATGAAACTCTTGATCGATTCCTTTTGGCGCTCGGCCCTGTATTGCCTGTATCCGCGGGTGATCGGTCTGTCGGTGTTGCCCTTGGTGCTGATCGTGGCGCTGTCATGGTTGTTGGGCTATCTTTACTGGGACACGGCTGTGACTTTTGTGCGGGGCTGGCTGGATGCCAGCGCCTGGCTGGACACCATTTGGCGCTGGTTCGAGGGCGTGGGCTTGGCCAATCTCAAAACCGTGGTGGCCCCCTTGCTGGTGATTTTTGCTTTCACGCCCTTGGTGGTGGTGGCCTCTTTGCTGGCCGTGTCGTTTTTGATGACCCCGGCCCTCACCCGCATGGTGGCCGAGCGGCGTTTTGCTGGATTGCAGCGCAAACACGGCGGCAGCTTGCTGCGGAGTTTGGGGTGGACCTTTTTCTCGCTGGTGCTGGCGCTGGGGGCCTTGGTGCTGACCCTGCCCATGTGGCTGGTGCCGCCCCTGGCCTTGGTGCTGCCCGCATTGATTTGGGGATGGCTGACTTACCGCGTCATGGCCTTTGACGTGCTGGCCGAGTTTGCCAGCGCCGATGAACGCCGCACCCTCATGGCCCGCCACCGCATGAGCTTTTTGGGCATCGGTGTGGTCACCGGCCTCATGGGCGCAGCGCCCAGCCTGGTGTGGGCCTCTGGGGCTTTGTTTGCCGCGGCCTTTGTGATTTTGGTGCCCGTCGCCATCTGGATTTACACCCTGGTGTTCGCCTTCTCATCGCTGTGGTTTGCGCATTTCGGCCTGGCCGCACTGCAGGCCCTGCGGGACGAGCCAAAGCCGGTGACGGTGGACAATGTTTTGCCCGCAACGCCAGCAGCGGTGAGCACCTCGCCACATGCCGCGGCCCGGCTGGGCGGTCACGCGCAAGACCCGAGCGATGGCATCACCGACCTTGTACCGCGCCCTAAACGCTGACACCCGACTGGACGTCGGGCTGTTTTTTATCTGTTTTTCATGAGCATTCCCATGACCCCCACCTTTGGCCTGATCATCATTGGCGACGAAATCATGTCCGGCAAACGCCAGGACAAGCACATGCCCAAAGTCATCGAATTCATGAACGCACGGGGCCTGAGCCTGAGCTGGGCCGAGTACGTGGGCGACTCGCCCGAGCGCATCACCGCCACCTTGCAGAGGGCTTTTGAGTCAAACGATGTGGTGTTTTGCTGTGGCGGTATCGGGGCCACGCCCGACGACCACACGCGCCAATGCGCCGCCAAGGCCTTGGGCTTGCCGCTGGCCTTGAACCCCGAAGCCAAGCGCTTGATTCAGGAGCGGATCCAGGACACGGCCAAAGAGCAGGGCCTGGCCTACGAGCCCGAGCGAGCCGACAACCTGCACCGCCTGAACATGGGCACTTTCCCCCAAGGCGCGACCATCATCCCCAACCCCTACAACAAGATTCCCGGCTTCAGCTGCAGCGGCCCCGGCGGCAGCGCGGTGCATTTTGTGCCCGGCTTTCCGGTCATGGCCTGGCCCATGATCGAGTCGGTGCTCGACACCCACTACAGCGCCCATTTCCGGCAAGACGCCTATGTCGAAAAGTCGGTGATTGTGCTCGGTGCGATGGAAGCCACCCTGACGCCGCTGATGGAATCCATCGAAGCCGCACACCCCGGTGTGAAGGTGTTCAGCTTGCCCAGCGTGGACCACCCGCAATGGGGTCGTCACATTGAGCTGGGCGTCAAAGGCCAACCCGCTGATGCCGATGTGGCCTATGTGGCTTTGCGCCAGGGCCTGCAGGCTTTTCCCCTCGAGTGCGGCCCTGAATTGGTGCGTTGATCCAAAATTCACCAAAATGGTGCAAAATTGCACCAACAAAGGGCGATTTGGGCCGGGCGCTGCTGCTGAGATGTCGCACCGCTGGGTGCTTTTTTCTGCCGTCCAGCGCCCAAAGCACCCAGCTCAAGGCACAATTTGGGGTTGTTCAGCTTGGGTGGACTGTGCCGGTTGGCACAGAAACTGCAAGAGTTGTGCGTCAACTATTTAACCCCTTTTCCTTCAGGAGATTTTGATGGCCAAGACCGTCGCAGACGTGATGAACATGGTGAAAGAGAACGAAGTCAAGTTCGTTGACTTCCGTTTCACCGATACCCGTGGCAAATGGCAGCACATCACTGCGCCTGTGTCGCAGTTTGACGAAAGCAAGTTCGAAGACGGTCAAGCGTTTGACGGCTCTTCGATTGCCGGCTGGAAGGGCATCGAAGCCTCCGACATGTTGTTGATCCCCGATCCCAACAGCGCCATCATCGACCCCTTCTTCGAAGAAGTCACCCTGGTTCTGATCTGCGACGTGATCGAGCCCACAGACGGCAAGGCCTACGAGCGTGACCCACGTTCCATTGCCAAGCGCGCTGAGACTTACCTCAAGCAATCGGGCCTGGGCGACACCGCCTACTTCGGCCCCGAGCCAGAGTTCTTCTTGTTTGACGAAGTGCGTTGGAGCACCGAGCCGAACAACACCTTCTACGCCATCGACGAAGCCGAAGCCCCATGGAACAGCGG